>JAABUN010000526.1_pt1 | contig 98240 bp, 92 predicted proteins | sample 5559311 | NCBI WGS metagenome assembly JAABUN01 (sample SAMN10711877, study PRJNA513370) | rock metagenome | isolation source: Antarctica rocks | place: Antarctica: Victoria Land, Siegfried Peak sud | reverse complement strand
GCAGGAGGGCGGCATCGTCGTGCCCGTGCTGCGCCGCGCCGGCGCTGACGTCGACGGTGTCCGCCGACGTGCGAACGAAGCGCTCGACGGGCTCGCGACCATCGGCGGCGCCACCACCGAGGCCCCCAGCATCGACGCCGCCACGAGCGAGGTGCTCCGCCGGGCCGACGAGGAGGCGCGCGGGTTCGGGGACGAGTACGTCTCCAGCGAGCACCTGCTGCTCGCGCTCGCGAGCGACCCGCGCGTGGATACGGGCGCCACCCGCGACCACCTCGCCGAGGCCGTCGCCGCGATCCGGGGCCCCCACCGGGTGACCGATCAGAACCCCGAGGACCGCTACCAGGCGCTCGAGAAGTTCGGGATCGACCTCACCGAGGCCGCCGAGCAGGACAAGCTCGATCCGGTGATCGGCCGCGACGACGAGATCCGGCGCGTGATCCAGGTGCTCTCGCGCCGCACCAAGAACAATCCGGTGCTGATCGGCGAGCCGGGCGTCGGCAAGACCGCCATCGCCGAGGGTCTCGCGCGGCGCATCGTCTCGGGTGACGTGCCGGAGTCCCTCAGGGACCGGCGCGTGATCTCCCTCGACATCGGATCGCTGATCGCCGGCGCCAAGTACCGCGGGGAATTCGAGGATCGCCTGAAGGCCGTCCTCAAGGAGGTCTTGGACGCTCAGGGCACCGTGATCCTTTTCCTCGACGAGCTGCACACGATCGTGGGAGCCGGTGCCGCCGAGGGCGCGGTTGACGCCGCCAACCTGCTGAAGCCGATGCTCGCCCGCGGCCAGCTGCGGGCGGTCGGCGCCACCACCCTCGACGAGTACCGCAAGCACATCGAGAAGGACGCGGCCCTCGAGCGCCGCTTTCAGCCCGTGTACGTGGAGGAGCCCTCCCCGGAGGATGCGATCGCGATCCTGCGCGGCCTCAAGGAGCGCTACGAGGTGCACCATGGGGTGCGCATCCAGGACTCCGCAATCGTGGCGGCTGCGATGCTCTCGCAGCGCTACATCGCCGACCGCTTCCTGCCCGACAAGGCCATCGACCTGATCGACGAGGCCGCCTCGCGGCTGCGGATCGAGATCGACTCGATGCCGACGGAGATCGACGAGGTCGAGCGCCGCATCCAGCAGCTCGAGATCGAGCGCCAGGCGCTCGCCAAGGAGAAGGACGCGGCGAGCGTCGCGCGGCGTGACGCGATCGACCGTGAGCTGGCCGACCTTGGCGAGCGCTCCAACGAGATGAAGGCGCACTGGCAGGGTGAGAAGGACATCATCGAGGCCATACGCGACGCCAAGGAGCGCCTCGAGCAGGCCCACCGCGACGCCGAGCGCGCCGAGCGCGACGCCGACCTGCAGCGCGCCGCGGAGCTGCGCTACGGGCTGATCCCCGACCTCCAGCGCGAGGTCGGAGACCAGGAGGCGCGCATGGCGGAGCTACAGACTGGCGGCGGGACGATGCTCAAGGAGGAGGTCGACGAGGACGACGTGGCCGAGGTCGTGGCCAAGTGGACGGGCATCCCGCTGTCGAAGCTCATCGAGGGCGAGGTGGAGAAGCTGATCCACATGGAGGGGCGGCTGCACGAGCGCGTGATCGGCCAGGAGGAGGCCGTGTCCGCTGTGGCCAACGCCCTGCGCCGGTCGCGCGCCGGCCTTCAGGATCCGAACCGGCCGATCGGCACGTTCATGTTCATCGGCCCCACGGGTGTCGGCAAGACGGAGCTCGCGCGGGCGCTCGCCGAGTTCATGTTCGACACCGAGCAGGCCATGATCCGCGTCGACATGTCGGAGTACATGGAGAAGCACTCCGTGTCGCGCCTGGTGGGTGCTCCCCCGGGCTACATCGGCTACGACGAGGGCGGCCAGCTCACCGAGGCCATCCGCCGCCGTCCCTACGCCGTCGTGCTGCTCGACGAAATCGAGAAGGCCCACCCCGATGTCTTCAACATCCTGCTGCAGGTGCTCGACGACGGGCGGCTGACCGACGGCCAGGGCCGCACCGTCGACTTCCGCAACACCGTCTTGATCATGACCTCGAACATCCCGGGCGGCGTGGCCGGGGTCGAGGCCGCGCTCAAGCCCGAGTTCATCAACCGGATCGACGACATCATCGAGTTCGATTCGCTGTCGCGCGATGAGATCGGGCGGATCGTCGAGATCCAGGTCGAGCGCCTGATCGGGCGGGTGCGCGAGCGGGATGTGGAGATCGAGCTGACCCCGGAGGCGCGCACGCTGATCGGGAACCTCGGCTACGACCCCACCTACGGGGCCCGCCCGCTCAAGCGGGTGATCCAGAAGCAGCTCGTGGACAAGCTGGCGCTGGCGCTGCTCGAGGGGCGGTTCGGGGCGGGGGATCGGGTGGTGGTTCGGGCCGAGGGCGGCGAGCTGGCGTTCGGAGCGACGGCCGTGGAGGAGGAGGCGCCGGCCGCGGCGTAGGAGGGGTAGGCTGGGGCGATGGACGAGCCGACCAGGATCCGCGCACTCGCGGTGGGCCGAATCGTGGCGGGCTCGGCCCTCCTGCTTTTCCCGACACTTGCCGCGAAGCCATGGATAGGCGGCGTCGCGGGAGCCTCCGGGGCTCGCGTCCTCGTCCGTTCGCTCGGGATCCGGGATCTCGTCCTGGGCCTCGGCGTGATCGTCGCCGGGCAGCGCGGGGAGTCGGTGAAGGGCTGGCTACAGGCTGGGGTGGCGGCCGATGCGATCGACTGCGTCGGAGTCGGGCTGGGCGCCCACGACGCTCCGCTGCTCGGTCGGCTCGCGGTGGTCGCGGTGGCCGGCGGCGCGGGGGTCGAAGGGGTCCGCCTCGTCGGGGGCCTCGACCACTAGGAGAGGCGCCGAGCCGTTGGATCGTGCCTCTGTGACGCAGGTGCTCATGGAGGCGGGCTGCATCGCTCCCTGCGAGGAAGCCGATGAACTCATCGAGGCTGCTGCCGGTCATCCGGATGTGCTCGATGAGCTGGTGTCTCGTCGCACCCGCGGCGAACCGATTGCGTGGCTGACGGGTACGGTCACCTTCTGCGGCGTCGAATTGCTCGTCGCCCCGGGCGTCTACGTGCCGCGCTGGCAGACCGAGCCGCTGGCGCTACGGGCAGCGACGCTCCTTCCATCGACGGGAATGGCCGTCGATCTGTGCACGGGCGCAGGTGCGATTGCCGCCGTGCTGGCCGCGGCCGTGCCTACGGCGCAGGTACTTGCGACCGAGCTTGACGACAACGCGGCGCAATGTGCCCGCCGCAACGGCGTCGAGGTGTACGAGGGGTTCCTGGACGATCCGCTGCCGCGAGAGCTCGAGCATCGCGTCGACGTGCTGACGGCCGTCGTGCCGTACGTCCCGACGGACTCGCTCCGCCTGCTCCCACGCGACGTCCAGGTCTTCGAGCCACGGCTCGCGCTCGACGGCGGGGTCGATGGGACGGACCTTCTGGTGGAGGTCGTGCGCCGAAGCGCAGGTTGGCTGAGTCCCGGCGGCTGGCTGCTGCTCGAGCTGGGTGGTGACCAAGCCGAACCGATAGGACGGCTGCTTCAAGAGCTTGGATTCGAGGGAGTGGACGTCATGACCGACGAGGACGGCGACCCGCGCGTGATCTGTGCCCAGCTCGGCTAGAGATCTCGTCGAAGCCGGCCGCGTCGGCGGCCTGGCCCTGCTCGAGCATCTCGGTGGGGGTGAACTCCTCGGTCGAGGCGGCGAACCAGTACTTGGTGTCCGGCATTGAGCGTCCTTCCGGTCGAATCGAGGTGGCTCAATCCCTTACCCGGCCGCCTGCCCCGCAAACGGTGCCTAGTGACCTGAGTCGTTAGTTCGCGCGCACCTTCCCGGCGTCTGGCCGCGCCTGACGCCACCCGCAGGAATCGCCGATGCTCTGGCATCGACTCATCCCGCGTTCGTCGTCAGCCACGCCCAGCCACTCGGGAAGCTGAAGCGGAACTTCCGCCTCAGGTCACTAGCGCCCGAACGCCACGCGCCCCTGGCCGCGAGCCGCGCGTAGCCCCACAACGCCCAGGGCCACGCCCGCGGCCATGGTCGCGAATACGCTGGCCCACGAAAGCGCGTCCACATCGAGGTCGCCGTAGAACTGGCTGAAGGCGCCGCTCCAGTGCGGAAGGAGATGGGCCACGGTGAAGCCGAAGGCCGTACCCAGGCCAACGGTCGCCGCGGCCTGCGGGGCCAGCGGGTGGCGCCGCAGAGCGAGCACGAGCACTCCCATCGCGATCACAGTGCCCGAGAGCCCGACGAACGCCAGCGGACCGGGCACCGGCGCGTCCTGGCGCAGCCCGTGGTCCAGGGCGTGCAGCACCAGCAGGACCACGAAGAGCAGGGCGGTCCGAGCCAGCGAGGTCACCTCTCCGACGATAGGGATCGTGTTTGCCCGCTCGCGGGTATTGCCCCACGGCGGACTATCAGCGAAGATGGTCCCTACCCGCGATCACCACCGACCAGAGGAGCGGCTCATGCCGACCTTCATCCTGCTCAGCACCCTGACGCCCGAGGGCACCCAGACCGTCAAGAACAACCCATCGCGGATCCGCGAGGTCAATCAGGAGATCGAGCAGCTCGGCGCGAGTGTGACCGCCCAATGGGCGACCCTCGGACGGTTCGACTTCGTGAACGTGATCGAGGCGCCCGACGAGCAGACGATGGCCCGGGTCTCACTCGAGTTGGGCTCGCGCGGGACCGCTCGCTACGAGTCGCTCGTGGCCATACCGGTCGACGACTTCATCGCGGCCCTGTAGTGACGCTTCTACCGAATTCGCCCACCCCGGGCGCCCCGACCCGGTCGTCGGGGTGAGGGCCCGCTCGGGTAACGGACGCCCACCCACCCGCGTGCTCGTCGTGGGAGGAGGAGCTCGAGAGCACGCCATCGTACGGGCACTCCTGCGCAGCCCGCAGCGCCCGGACGTAATCGCCGCTCCCGGCAACGCCGGCATAGCGCGCGATCAGGTGACCTGCGCCGACGTTGGGGTCCAGGACGTCGAGGGCATCGTCCGCCTGGCCCGCGAGGAGTCTTGCGATCTCGTGATCGTCGGACCGGAGGCGCCGCTCGTGGCCGGCGTGGTCGACGCTCTGGCGGACGCCGGCATCAGTGCGTTCGGGCCCTCGGCCGCCGCCGCGCGCCTCGAGGGGTCGAAGGCCTACGCCAAGGAGCTGATGGTGGAGGTCGGCGTGCCGACCCCGTCGTACGCGGTCTTCCACGACCGCGACGAGGCGGCCACCCACCTGGCGCGTGCCTCCTACCCCACCGTGCTCAAGGCCGACGTCCTGGCGGCCGGCAAAGGCGTCGTGATCGCCGAGGACGAAGCCGAGGCGCTCCGCGCGCTGGACGCCTTCTTCGTCGAACGCCGGTTCGGCCCGACGGCCGTGGTGGTCGAGGAGTTCCTGACCGGGCGCGAGCTGTCCCTCCTGGCCCTCTGCGACGGCGAGCGCGCCGTTCCCCTGACACCCGCTCAGGACTACAAGCGCATCGGCGACGGAGACGAGGGACCCAACACCGGCGGGATGGGGAGCTATTCGCCGGTCCCCGGCATCGAGCCGGAGCACGTCCGCGTGCTGTCCCGGCTCGTGCACCAGCCGATCGTCGACGGGCTCAGCCGGCGCGGCACTCCCTACCACGGTGTGTTGTACGCAGGGCTGATGATCACCGGCAACGGGCCCAGGGTGCTCGAGTACAACTGCCGCTTTGGCGACCCCGAGACGCAGGCCGTCCTGCCGCGGCTGCGTTCCGACCTGCTCGATGCGCTGGAGCGCTGCACGCGGCCCGGTGGGCTCGAGGGCGTGCGACTCGAGTGGTCGTCCTCGTGGGCGGTGGCCGTGGTGCTCGCGTCGCGCGGCTATCCCGAATCGCTATCGAAGGGGGACGAGATCACTGGAATAGATGCCATCGACTCACTGGACACCGAGGTTCTGCACGCCGCCACCGCGGAGGAGGGCACCAGGCTCGTGACCACGGGCGGGCGCGTGCTCTGCGTGACCGGGCTCGGCTCCTCGGCCGGGGAGGCTCGCGACCGCGCCTACGAGGCCGCCGATCGGATCGAGTTCGACGGCAAGCAGATGCGCCGGGACATTGCCGCCCGGGCGGTCGAGACGGTGAGCGCATGACGGAGGGCGATCCCACGCTGCCCGCCGTCGGCGAGCGCATCTCGACGGTCGGCGAGGACCAGCCCGACCTACCCGTGACCCACGCCGAGGTGGAGACTGAGGTCGAGGCGGCGTTCGAGGACATCGACGTCGACGCCCCGCGGGTCGGCATCCTGATGGGCTCGAAGAGCGACATGCCGGCCATGGAGCCGGCCGGCCGCGAGCTCGAGCAGCGCGACATCCGGCACGAGGTGCGCGTGATGAGCGCGCACCGCGACCCCGAGATGGTTGCCGAGTACGCGCGCAACGCGAAGATGCGCGGCCTCCGCGTGATCATCGCCGGCGCGGGCCTGTCGGCCGCGCTGCCCGGCGTGGTGGCCGCGCACACGGAGTTGCCCGTGATCGGCGTGCCGCTCACGAGCGGGAACTCCGTGGCCGGCGGGCTGGACGCGCTGCTGGCGATCTCCCAGATGCCTCCGGGCGTGCCGGTGGCCTGCGTCGGTGTGAACGCCGCCCGCAACGCCGCGGTGCTCGCGGCGCGAATACTGGGTGAATAGCCCCGTGGCGTCGCCTTGATCGCGCGCTACACCCGCGCGGAGCTCGGCGGTATATGGACCGACGAGGCGCGCATGGAGGCCTGGCGCCGGGTCGAGGTGGCCGCCTGCGAGGAGATGGCCGGACCGTCGTCCGAGGAGGTGGAGGCCATCCGCGCGGCCACCTTCACGGTCGCGGCGGTGAACGAGCGGGAGCGGGTGACCGACCACGACGTCGCGGCCTTCGTCGACGTTCTGTCCGAGTCGGCGGGGCCGGCCGGAAGGTGGATCCACCACGGGCTCACGAGCTCGGATGTGCTCGATACCGCGCTGGCCCTCCAGGTGCGCCTGGCCGGTGAGGTCGTGCTCGGAGGCGCGCGTGAGCTCGTGGCCGCCCTCGTCGAGCGGGCGCGCGAGCACGAGGACACCCTGTGCGTTGGGCGGACCCACGGCGTGCATGCCGAGCCCACCACGTTCGGGATCAAGCTCGCCGGCTTCGCCTGCGAGGCGCAGCGCAACGTCGAGCGGCTGGAGCGAGCCTTCGGGGAGGCCTCGGTGGGGGCGATCTCCGGAGCGGTCGGCACCTACTCGGCGCACGAGCCGGAGTTCGAGCGACGCGTCCTGAAGCGGCTGGATCTCGCGGCCGAGACGGTGTCCACCCAGGTCGTGGCTCGCGACCGCCACGCAGCGCTCCTGTCCGCCATCGCGGTGGCCGGAGCCGGTCTGGAGCGGTTCGCCACGGAGGTTCGCCACCTTCAGCGCACCGAGGTGCGCGAGGTCGAGGAGCCGTTCCGCAGCGGGCAGAAGGGCTCGTCGGCGATGCCCCACAAGCGCAACCCGATCGCCACCGAGCGGATCACCGGCATCGCCCGCCTGTTGCGCGGCTACGCCCAGGCGGGGATCGAGGACGTCGCGCTGTGGCACGAACGCGATATCTCGCACTCCTCGGTCGAGCGGGTCGTGCTCCCGGACGCAACGGCGCTGCTCGACTACGCACAGCACCTGGCCGTGCGTGTGGTGCGCGGGATGACCCTGCACACCGATCGCATGCGGGCCAACCTCGAGCTCACGCACGGGGCGCTTTTTTCCCAGCGTGCACTGCTGGCGCTGGTCGATGGGGGCCTTGCCCGCGACGACGCCTACCGGCTCGTTCAGGAGAACGCTCAGCGCGCCTGGGACACCGGAACGCCGTTCAGGGATCTCCTCGCGACGGCCGCGCCCGAGCTCGACCTCGACGCGGTCTTCGATCCGACCGCCTTCGTGCGCCACGCCCATGAGATCGTGACGCGACTGGATCGGCTCGCCACCTGACGGTCTCGGTCGTGGTGCCCACCCTCGAGGAGGAGGGGGCGATCGGGCTGCTGCTGGACCTGGTCGCTTCGGTGCGGGGTGTCGAAGAGGTGATCGTGGTGGATGGCGGGAGCCGCGATGCGACGATGTCGATTGCCCGTTCGCGCGGTGCGCAGGTGCTGGAGGCCGTCTCGGGAGGGCGAGGTGCCCAGATGCGTGCGGGTGCCGCGGTCGCGCGCGGCGAGGCGCTGCTCTTCCTTCACGCCGACACGCTCCCGCCCTCGGACGCGGCCGAGGCGCTGACCGAGGCGCTTCGCTACCCCTGGGTGGCCGGGGGCAACTTCTTCACGCGCTTCAGCGGCCCTTCGCACGCGGCGCGCTTCATGACCTGGCTCTACCCGCAGCTGCACAAGCTGGGGATCGTCTACGGCGACTCGGCGATCTTCGTCCGCACGAGCACCTACCGGGCGGCCGGGGGCTTCCGGCCGCTGCCGATCTTCGAAGACCTCGATCTCGTGCGGCGGCTGCGGCGGCACGGCCGGATCGTGCACCTTGCGTCGGCCGTGGAGACGTCGTCGCGGCGCTTCGAGGGGCGGAGCTTCCCCTGGATGCTCGTGCGGTGGATCGTGATGCAGGTTCTGTACTGGCTCGGGGTCTCCCCGGGCAGGTTGGTGCGGCTGTACGCGCCGATCAGGGAATCGGGGCCCAGGCGAGTGCGCGGCCGGGGCCGTCAGCCGCCCGTCAGGGGCGAAACATGTACCCCCGATCACTCTCCAGGACATGAGCGACGATGCTCGTCTCCTCGGTGAGGTCAGGGATCCCGACGGCCGTGTAGTTGTGCTGTTTGTCCGGACTTGGCAGAAGAAGATCACCCGCGACCATCCCGAGCTCAGCGATCAGCTCGGGCAGGTCCTGGCAACCGTTAGCACTCCTGATCACGTCGAACCCGATCCGCGGCCGATGCGGCGGCGCTACTACCGACGCCGCGTCGGCCCCAGTCGCTGGATGCTGGTGGTCGTAAGCTTCGAGCAGGAGCCGGGGCGGATCATCACCGCTCTGGCGACGCGAAAGGACCCCAAGCGATGGCAGCCGTGAACGTTCACATTGGGCCGCTGGTCTTCGACCACGCCGATTACGACGCCGAGGGTGATGTGCTCTACCTGCACGTCGGCTCCCCGCGCGAGGCCGACGGCGAAGAGACCGCGGAGGGTCACGTGCTGCGCTTCGAGCCCGGCACTGAGCACATCATCGGCCTCACGGTCGTGAACGCGCGCTGGCTGCTCGACCGGGACGGCCGGCTGATCGTGACCATTCCGGGGAAGGTCGAGGCCAGCGCCGATGAGCTCGCTCCCGCCCTGACGCCCGCTTGACGATCCCGTCCACGGTGCGCCGACGCGGTCCCCCCACAGGGCTAACTCGCTAGCGGTTTCTTGAGCGCCCAAGGCGCACACGAGCGCATCACGGCATACGCAATCGTGCGGCTCGACCACTACCTGGAAGCGGAGCTGGAGGTCGCGAGACTGAACGCCCTCAACGATCAACGGGATCGGACGTACTTCTGGCAATACACGCGCTACTTCCCGGAGGGCAGGGGCGTTCGCCCGCAGTGAGACCACGGCCATCCGCCTTCCCAGCCGCCTGAACGACTACCCCGGTCGTTAGCCTCAGAGCCGTGCCCCCGATCCCCACCCTCGACACCCTCAAGCTCCGCTCCCAGGGCAAGGTCCGCGACATCTACGAGGTCGACGACCGGCTGCTCATGGTGGCCTCGGATCGCATCTCGACATACGACGTCGTGCACCCCAACCCGATTCCTGACAAGGGCCGGGTCCTCACCGGGGTGTCGATGTTCTGGTTCGAGCGCACGGCCGACATCTGCCCGAACCACGTGGTGTCGACGACCGATGTGCCGGACGAGGTGCGCGGCCGGTCAATGCTCGTCGAGCGCCTCGAGATGTTCCCCGTCGAGTGCGTGGTGCGCGGCTACATCACGGGCTCGGGGTGGAAGGACTACCGGGCGACGGGCGGGGTGTGCGGCGTCGAGCTGCCCGCCGGGCTGAGCGAGTCCGAGCAGCTGCCCGAGCCGATCTTCACGCCCGCGACCAAGGCCGAGGTCGGCGATCACGACGAGAACGTGGACTTCGAGCGCGCGGCCGAGATTCTCGGGGATCGCTCCGCGCTCGAGGAGCTGCGGCGGCTGTCGATCGAGCTCTACGGCTTCGCCGCGGGCCACGCGCGCGAGCGCGGCATCATCCTGGCCGACACCAAGTTCGAGTTCGGCCGCGACCGCGACGGGCGGATCGTGGTGGGGGACGAGGTGCTCACGCCGGACTCCTCCCGTTTCTGGCCCGCCGACGGCTACGAGCCGGGCCGCGGCCAGCCCTCCTTCGACAAGCAGTACGTGCGCGACTGGGCCTCGCAGTCGGGATGGGACAAGTCGCCGCCGGCGCCGGAGCTCCCGGATGACGTGGTGGCCGGGACACGACAGCGCTACGTCGACGCCTACGAGCGCATCACGGGCGAGGCGTTCGAGCGCTGGCTGGAGCGCAGCGGGGCGTGAGCCCGGCCCGGGTTCCAGGCACCCGGTGAAAGCCAGGGTGCTCATAAGGCCGAAGGAGGGAATCCTGGAGCCGCAGGGCCAGGCCGTGGAGCGGGCGCTGCCGGCGCTCGGCTTCACCGGCCTGACGCAGGTGCGGATCGGGCGGATGGTGGAGCTGGATATCGAGGACCCCTCGCGGCTCGGCGAGGTGTGCGAGGCGTTGCTTGCCAATCCACTGATCGAGGACTACGAGATCGTGGTCGGGGACGGATGACCCGCGCCGCCGGACGACCGTGTGATTGTGCCCTTCTGTGGTGCTCAAGTGCACGCTCGTCAGAGGAACGCGAGGCGGACCGCGCACGACCGGCCGCCCAGCCATGACCTTCGGCGTCCTCCGTTTCCCCGGCTCGTGCGACGAGCTCGACGCCCTCGGTGCCTGCCGGCGCTTCGGCGACGCCGAGCTCCTATGGCACGGGGACCGGGACCTTCGCGGCGTCGACGCCGTCGTGGTCCCGGGTGGCTTCTCCTACGGCGACTACCTCAGGGTGGGAGCGATCGCGCGCTTCGCGCCGGTGATGGAGGCCACGGCCGAGTTCGCCCGAAACGGCGGTCCGGTACTGGGCATCTGCAACGGCTTTCAGGTGCTGTGCGAGGCCGGGCTGCTCCCCGGCGCCCTGCTTCCAAACGACGGCCTGCGCTTCCTTTGCCGGCAGGTCGATGTGATCGTCGAGAACGAGGACACCCCCTTCACGCGGGAGTGCGCGCGTGGGGACGTTCTCTCCCTCCCGGTCAAGCACACGAGTGGCCGCTACTACGCGCCACCCGAGGTACTGGAGGGAGTGGAGGCACACGGCCAGATCGTACTTCGCTACGCGCCCGCCCAGAACCCGAACGGCTCGCTCGGAGACATCGCCGCGGTGTGCAACGAACAGGGCAACGTGATGGGCCTGATGCCCCACCCCGAGCACGCGGTCGACCCCCTGAGCGGGTCCACGGACGGTGGACGCCTGTTCGCGTCCTTGGCCGCGCATGCGGGGGCGGCGGTCGCGGCCTAGTGCGCGCGGCCGACGACGACTTCGCCGCCGCCGTAGTGCCCGGGGCCGACGACGACATCGCCCCGGCCGTGGTGCCTCCGGCAACCGACGAGATCGCCTCTCGCCTGGCGACCGTTGCCGCGGGCGAAACCGCCCCCGGCGCCGCCCAGGCCGCCGCGGTGGCCGAGGCCGCCGAGAGCACCCGCCACCGCGAGCTCGGCCTCACCGACGCGGAGTTCGATGGAATAGTCGAGCGCCTGGGCCGCGAGCCCAACGGCCTCGAGCTGGCTGTGTTCTCGCTGATGTGGTCCGAGCACTGCGCCTACAAGCACTCGAAGAAGCTGCTGCGCACGCTCCCGACCGAGGGCCGCCACGTGGTCATGGGGCCGGGGGAGAACGCCGGCGCGGTCGACGTGGGCGACGGCCTGGCCGTGGCTTTCAAGGTCGAGTCGCACAACCACCCGAGCGCCGTGGAGCCATTCCAGGGCGCGGCCACCGGCGTCGGCGGCATCCTGCGCGACGTGTTCGCGGTCGGCGCCCGGCCGATCGCCATCCTCGACTCGCTGCGCTTCGGCGAGCTCGACTCGCCCCGCTCGCGATACCTCTTCGACCGTGCGGTGGCGGGCATCGGCCACTACGGCAACTCGATTGGCGTGGCCACCGTCGGCGGCGAGGTGTACTTCGAGCAGGCGTACGAGCAGAACTGCCTGGTGAACGCCATGTGCCTCGGCATCGCTCCGCGCGAGCGTTTGATCCGCAGCGCGGCCGCGGGCGTCGGCAACCACCTCGTGCTGTTCGGCGCGCTCACCGGGCGAGACGGCATCGGCGGAGCCTCGGTGCTCGCGAGCGCGGAGCTGGGTGATGACGACGCGGCCAAGCGCCCGACCGTCCAGATCGGCGACCCGTTCGAGGAGAAGAAGCTGCTCGAGTGCTCGCTCGAACTGCTCGAGGGCGGCCTGTTGGCCTCGCTCCAGGATCTGGGGGCCGCGGGGCTCAGCTCGAGCGTGTCGGAGATGGCCTCGAAGGGCGGTGTCGGCATCGATCTCGACGTGTCGCTCGTGCCCACGCGCGAACCAGGCATGGAGCCCTTCGAGCTGATGATTTCGGAGGCGCAGGAGCGAATGCTGTGCGTGGTGGAGGACGAGCGGCTCGACGGGGTCTTGGCCGTGTGCCGGCGCTGGGAGGTGCGGGCGACGGCGATCGGGACCGTGACCGAGAGTGGCCACCTGCGGATCTTCGACGGAGACGAGCTCGTGGGGGACATGCCGGTCACCGCACTCGTTGACGACTGCCCGCTGTACGAGCTCGAGCCCAAGGCGCCGGCCACGCCGATATACGAAGCCCCGGTCGCGCGCCTGAGCGACGACGCCAGTCCGGCGGAGACCCTCCTTGCCCTCCTCCGATCCCCCAACATCGCCAGCAAGCGCTTCGCCTACGAGCAGTACGACTCGCTCGTGGGCTCGCGCACCGTGCGCCACCGCCAGCCGCTCGATGCCGCCGTGCTCGCCCTTGCGGCCGACGGGGGAAGCGGGGCGCTCGCCGTGGCCATCGACGGCAACGGCCGCCGCGTCGCCTGCGACCCCTATACCGGCGCCGTCGAGGCCGTGCTCGAGTCCGCGCGCAACCTCGCCTGCGTGGGAGCCGAGCCGCTCGGCCTGACCAACTGCCTCAACTTCGGCAACCCGGAGAAGCCACACATCGCCTGGCAGCTCACTCAAGGGGTGACCGGCCTGGGGGACGCCTGCCGCGCCCTCGACGTGCCGGTGGTGGGTGGCAACGTGTCGCTCTACAACGAGGGCCCGGAGGGGCCGATCTACCCGACCCCGATCGTAGGCATGGTCGGCATGGTCGAGAACCCGGTCGCGATACCAGGCGGCGGATTCGCCGAGGACGGCCACGAGATCGCGCTGCTCGGGCCTTTTGAGCCGGGGCTCGCGGGCTCGGAGCTCGAGCGCCTGCGCGGCCGGATGGCCGATGGGCTGCCGCTCGTGGACCTGGAGCGCCAGGCCGCGGCGCTGAGAGCGATCCGCGAAGTCGTGGCGCACGGCGGCCTCGCCTCCGCCCACGACGTGTCCGACGGCGGCCTGGCCTGCGCCCTCGCCGAGTGCGCCCTCGCCGGTGGCCGCGGCTGCCGGGTGGACCTCGCGCCGCTCATCGAAACCTCTGGCGGCGCGGACCCCGAGACAGTCCTGTTCGCCGAGGGCCCCGGAGGAGTGGTGGTTTCGGGTCCCACGGCGGCCATCGACCGCCTCGACACCGGGGGCGAGGAGCTGTCCCTCCTCCGCCTCGGTCGCGTGGGCGGCACCGCCCTCGAGATAGAGGCGGGCGTTGCTAGGCTCGACGTTCAGGTCGATGAGCTGGCAGCCGCCTTCGAGAGCGGCATTCCGGACCACTTCCAGTGATCTCTCAAGAGCCGATCTCCCAACGCGAGGGACCTCGCGACGAATGCGGCGTCTTCGGTGTCTTCGCACCGGAGCAGGATGTCGCGCGGCTGGCCTACTTCGCCCTCTACGCGTTGCAGCATCGAGGCCAGGAGTCGGCCGGGATAGCCACCAGCCAGTCCGGGCACATCATCGCGCTGCGCGACCTCGGCCTCGTGTCGCAGGTCTTCGACGAGCCCAAGCTCCAGGCGCTCGCCGGTGACATTGCCCTCGGCCATGTGCGCTACTCGACCACCGGCTCCTCCGCATGGGAGAACGCGCAGCCGATCTACCGCTCCGACCGCCGCGAGGTGGCGCTCGCCCACAACGGCAACCTGATCAACGCGGTCGAGCTACACAGCGAGCTGCGCGAGCAGGGCGTCGAGTTTCGCTCCACCTCGGACTCGGAGATCATCGCCGCTCTGCTCTCCACGAGCGAGGCGGAGACGATCGAAGATGCGATCGAGGCTGTGATGCCCCGCCTCGAGGGAGCGTTCTCCACGGCCGTGATGACGAAGGACTCCCTGATCGCCTTCCGTGACGGGGCGGGGCTGCGCCCGCTCGCGATTGGCCGTCTCGGCGACCGCTACTGCGTGGCCTCGGAGAGCTGCGCCTTCGACATCATCGGCGCGAAGTTCCTGCGCGAGGTGCAGCCCGGGGAGATGGTCTCGATCGACGCGCGCGGGATCGAGTCGCGTCAGATCGTCAGTGGCGCGCGGCGCGCGTTCTGCGTGTTCGAGCACATCTACTTCGCGCGGCCCGACACGCGCCTGGAGGGACGGCTCAACCAGGTGTCGCGGCGGCGGATGGGCGAGGTGCTGTGGCGCGAGGCACCGGTCGACGCCGACCTGGTGATCGCCGTGCCGGACTCCGGCAACCCCGCCGCCGGCGGCTATTCGACGGCCTCCGGCATTCCCAAGGACGACGGGCTGATCAAGAACCGCTACGTGGCCCGCACGTTCATCCAGCCCGGCCAGGCGCTGCGCAAGCACGGCCTGCGCATGAAGTTCAACCCGCTGCCCGAGATCGTCGGCGGCAAGCGCCTGGTGGTGGTGGACGACTCGATCGTGCGCGGCAACACGACTCGGCAGATAGTGAAGATCCTGCGCGACGCCGGCGCCTCCGAGGTGCACATGCGGGTCTCGGCGCCGCCGATCCGCCATCCCTGCCACTACGGGGTCGACATGTCGACCACCCAGGAGATGGTCGCCCACGGACGGACGACCGACGAGGTGGCCGAGGAGCTCGGCTGCGACTCGCTCGCCTACCTGTCGCTCGACGGCCTCTACGAGGCGATCGACCTGCCGCGGGAGACGCACTGCGACGCGTGCTTCACCGGCGAGTACCCGCTCGAGCGCAGCGACGCGGCGGGCGGCAAGTACGCGCTCGAGGAGCTGGCGGTGGTGCAGGCCTGACGTAGGGCGCCGTTTCGCGCCATACTTCACCGAGTTTGCTTCGAGGGGCCGAGAGCCCCCGGGAGGAGGGAGCGGGTGATCGCAGCGAGGCGCTTGGTTGCCGTACTCACGGCGATCACGGCTGCGTGGGCGCTCGTCGCCGGCACGACCGCCGCTCAGTCCCCCGGTGGGGGTCCGAACGCCCCCGCCGTACTACCTCCGGGCGAGAACTCGCCCGACCGGGTGCCGCTCGAGTTCGAGGCCTGCGCCGACGGCGCGCCGGGCTGTGCGGGCGAGACGATCGCCGAGATGGACCGGCGCTGGCGGCGCCTCAACAACAGCTGCGATCACCGCGCCGTGTTCGCGCTCACCTACCTGCGTACGACCCAGGAGTACACACGCACCATCGGGGCGGACCCGAGCTTCTTCAGTGACGTGCCCTGGATCAACTGGGAGGACGCGGTGTTCGCCCGGCTCTACTTCCGGCCCTTCGATCGCTGGGCCGACGGCGGCGCGGTTCCCCCCGCTTGGCGCATCGCCTTCGAGGCGGCGGGCTCGCCCGACGTGACCGGCGCCGGCGATCTCCTGCTGGGTATGAGCGCACACATCAACCGCGACCTTCCGTTCACGCTGGCTCATGTTGGGCTCGTCAAGCCGAACAGTGAGTCTCGGAAGCCCGACCATGACCGCGTGAACGCCTTCCTCGATCGGGTGGTCGATCCCCTTCAGGAGGAGCTCGCGCGCCGCTACGACGAGCGGTTCGCCACGAGCGACGCCGAGCCCTCGCCCGCCGATGAGTTCGCTGCGCTTCAGGTGGTCAGGGAGTGGCGCGAGCGGGCGTGGCGAAACGCGGAGCGGCTGGTGAATGCGCCAACGGAGGGGGAGCGTCAGGAGGTGGCCCGCTCGATCGACGACTCCGCGGAGGGCACGGCCAGGGGGATCCTGGCCGCCAGCACCTCACCGGGGTACGGCGCCACGCGGGACGCCTACTGCCGCGCGCACAACACGTTGGAGCTGGAGTCGGGCGCAAGCGGGCCTCCCGGCTCGGTCTCCGCGATGCGGCTCGCGGTGAGTCCGCGCCGGACGACCACGCGGAGGCTGACCCGCTTCCGTTTCACCGTGCGCGGCGGCGATGGACACCCGATGGGTGGGGCGACCGTGAGCGTGGGCAACCGCCGAGCCCGCACAGATCGGAGGGGCCGAGCCGTGATCGTCAAGCGCTTTGCGAGGCCCGGCGTGTACCGGGCGCGTGCTACCCGGGCCGCCAGCCGCAGCGGACGGTCGTCGGTGCGGGTGCACCCGAGCGGGCGTGACCGACCACCGCGATTCACCGGCTAACGGGGCCACGCGCTCAAACCGTGGGATAATGCGAGCGTGCGCGCTGAGCCGGGCGGGGACGTGGAGCTCAGCGTGGTCGTGGCCGTATACGGCTGTGACGAATCGGTGCGCGAGCTGCATGCCCGTGTGCGGGCAGCCGTCGAGCCGCTGGTGGACTCGTGGGAGCTCATCCTGGTTGATGACCGCAGCCCGGATGGCGCGTGGGAGGCGATCACGGAGGTCGCGCGGGACCCGTCGGTGCGAGCCCTGCGGCTCAGCCGGAACTTCGGCCAGCACGCTGCAATCACCGCCGGCCTCGCCCACAGCGCCGGGCGCTTCACGGTGGTCATGGACTGTGACCTCGAGGAGCCGCCCGAGGAGATCCCGCGGCTCTACGCCAAGGCTCGCGAGGGCTTCGACGTCGTGCACACCCGGCGGCGCCACCGTCGCGGGTCGCCGCTGCGTACGCTCGTCGGCCGTGCGTACTTCCTGATTCGCAACCGCTTCACCGGCTCGAGCACCGGCCTCGACCACGGTACGCTCAGCCTCCTCTCGCGCAAGGTCGTCGACTCCTTTCTCACGCTTCGTGACCACGACCGCGAGTACCTGGCGGCCCTCGACTGGCTCGGCTTCGAGCATGCGACGATCGAGTTCGACCGCCGTGAGCGGCCCCACGGCCGCAGCTCCTACACGTTCCGGCGGCTGTTGCGAGTGGCCTCGGACGGGCTCTTCTTCCAGACCACGGTGCTGCTGAAGATGATCGTCATGCTCGGCTTCGCCATCGCGCTCGCCGGTGTCGGGCTCGCGACCTACTGGGTGATCGTCTTTCTCGTTGGCGACCCGCCGTCCGGCTTTACGAGCGTCGCGGTGTTGCTCGTACTGCTTTCGGGCTTTCTCATCACGAGCCTGGGCGTCGTAGGCCTCTATGTCGGCAAGGTCTTCGAGCAGGTGAAGACGCGCCCGCTCTACTTGATCGACGAGCGGATCGAGCGCGGCGAGACGATTCGAGGAGGACCTCCGCAGCACGAGGTCACCTCACGGCCAATCATCTAGGCCGCGTGGACCGCCCCGGATTCTTCACCCAACTCGACCGGCACTTCGAGCGCACTCTCGCCGATCACGGGCCGAGCGCCCGTGGCGTCGACTGGCCCTCGGCCGAGTCGCAGAGGCTGCGCTTCGAGCAGCTGCTGAAGATCCGCGCCGACCGTACGAGCTTCTCCCTCAACGACTACGGCTGTGGCTATGGGGGACTGCTGGACCACGTGGCCGGAGGCGACCTCGAGATCGACTACCGCGGCTTCGACGTGTCGGAGCGCATGATCGCCCTGGCCCGCGAACGCCACTCGGGCGCTGAGTGGGTCACGCGCGAGACCGATCTCCGCCCGGCCGATCTGACCGTCGCAAGCGGCGTGTTCAACCTCAAGCTCGACGTCGGCGAGGAGGAGTGGCGCGCGTACGTGATCGAGACCCTCGCCACCATCGATCGACTGAGCGTCGCCGGCTTCGCGTTCAACATGCTCACCGCGTACTCGGATCCCCCGTTGATGCGGCCCGACCTCTATTACGGCGATCCCTGCTTCTTCTTCGACCTCTGCAAGCGGCACTACGCCAAGGACGTTGCACTGCTGCACGACTATGGGCTCTACGAATGGACGCTGCTCGTGCGCAAGTGAGGCGGGTGGCGATCGTCCAGTCGAGCTACATCCCGTGGAAGGGCTACTTCGACCTGATCAACCTCGCCGACGAGCTGATCCTGCTCGACTCCGTGCAGTTCACGCGGCGCGACTGGCGCAACCGCAATCGCATCAAGACTCCTCAGGGCGTTCGGTGGCTGACCATTCCCGTGACCTCGAAGGGCCGGTTCCACCAGCGGATCGACGCGGTGGAGGTCGAGGATCCCGCATGGGCGGAACGCCACTGGCGCACTCTCGTCCAGCACTACGCCGGCGCGGCGGGCTTCTCCGCGGTCCGGGAGCGCGTGGAGCCACTGTTCTTGGAGGGCGAGCGGACGCGGCTCACCGAGATCAACCGGCACCTGCTCGCCGGCGTTTGCGAGCTGCTCGGCATCGACACCCCGATCACGCGCGACACCGACTACGAGCTGCGGGGTAAGAGGGACGAACGGCTGCTCTCCCTCTGCCTGCAAGCCGGTGCCACGCATTACCTGTCCGGCCCAGCCGCGCGCTCGTACCTCGACGAGGAGAGATTCGCCGAGCACGAGATTCAGGTGGAGTGGATGGACTATTCGGGCTACCCTCGCTACCCGCAGCTGCACCCCCCGTTCGAGCACGGCGTGTCCGTGCTCGACCTGCTTTTCAACACCGGCGACGAGGCCCCCTCCTATATGAAGAGCTTTGGGGCCCGAGATGCGTGAGATGAACCTACGAAAGGGCGGCATGGGGTACTTCTGGGTACTGGCGACGGTGGCACTGACCGTCTACGGCCAGCTCGCGTTCAAGTGGCGGATCGACAAATCGGGCGAGTTTCCCGCCCGCGGGAGCGAGCGCGTGGAGTACGCCGTCCGCTTCCTGCTCGACCCGTGGGTGATCAGCGTCTTCGCCGCCGCGCTGATCGCCTCGGGCACGTGGGCCGCGGCGCTGACCCGCTTCGAGCTCAGCTTCGCCTACCCGTTCATGGCGCTCTCCTTCGTGCTGGTCCTCCTGTTCAGCGCCGTCCTCTTCAGCGAGGGGGTGACCGCGCCCAAGGTGATCGGCGCGGCGCTGATCGTGGTGGGGATCGTGGTGGGCAGCCAGACGTGAGCCACGTGCGCTACGTCCCCTTCAACCGACCGTACACGACGGGTCGGGAGCTCGAGCACATCGCCACGGCGATCGACGGCGGGCACCTGTCCGGCAACGGGCCGTTCGCGGAACGCGGCGAGCGCTTCCTCGAGTCGCGCACGGGATGCGCCCGAGCCTTCCTGACCCATTCCGGGTCGGCCGCACTGGAGATGGCGGCGCTCATGGTGGGCCTCGGCGTGGGGGACGAGGTGATCATGCCGTCGTTCACCTTCACGACGACCGCCGGCGCGGTGGCGCTGCGGGGCGCTGTGCCGGTGTTCGTGGACATCCGGCCGGACACCCTCAACATCGACGCGACGCTGATCGAGGCAGCGATCACGGAACGAACTCGAGCCATCGTCACCGTCCACTACGCCGGCGTGGCCTGCGACATGGACGTGGTGGATGACGTGGCCAAGCGATACGGCCTGCTCGTAATAGAGGACGCTGCCCACGCGGTCGGCGCCACCTGGCGTGAGCGGCCGCTGGGCGGAATCGGCGACCTGGGCGCGCTTTCTTTCCACGAGACCAAGAACGTGATATGCGGTGAGGGCGGGGCGCTCCTGCTGCGCGATCCGGAGCTCGTCCAGCGTGCCGAGGTGGTGCACGAGAAGGGCACCAACCGCAGCGCCTTCATGCGCGACGAGGTCAGCAGGTACCACTGGGAGGAACTCGGCTCCTCGTTCCCCATGAGTGAGATCAGCGCGGCCTTCCTGTGGGCGCAGCTCGGGTCGAGCGACCTGATCACGACCTGCCGGCTTGCCATCTGGCAGCAGTACTTCGACGCTTTCGGCGACCTCGAGGAGCAGGGTCTCGCAACCCGCCCGGTCGTGCCCGAGGGCTGCCGCCACAACGGTCATCTCTTTCGCCTCATGCTCCGCGACGAAGAGGGCCGCACGACGCTGATAGCCGAGCTCGAGAAGCGGGGCGTGAACGCCGTCTTCCACTACGTGCCGCTTCACTCCTCGCCCGCGGGCCTTCGCTACGGCCGGGCCCACGGCCCGCTTCCGGTGACCGATCAGGCGAGCGCACGGCTCGTGCGGCTTCCCCTGTGGCCGGGAATGGACGACGCGGAGGTCGAGCACGTGATCGAGGCGGTGCACGACGTGCTTGTGCGCAGGCCCGCAACCGCGCCCCGGTGAGCGCCCGTACCGGGGTCGCTGCCCTCACGGGGCTGGCGGCCCTCCTGCGCTTCTCCACCCTCGATCGCGAGAGCCTGTGGTTCGACGAGGCGGTAACCGTCGTCGACGTGCTCCGGCCGTCTTTCGGCGCCACGATGGAGGCGCTCTCGAGGGCCGACCCGACGCCCCCGCTGTACTACGCGCTTCTGTGGGTCTGGACGCAGGTCTCCGGCACCGATGAGGTGGGCGTGCGTTCGCTGTCGGCCCTGTGCGGCACGCTCACGGTGCCCGTGATCTACGCCGCGGCGGCGCAGCTCACGGCCTCGCGGCGCGCCGGCCTGGCGACGGCGGCCGTGGTGGCGGTGAACCCTCTGCTCGTGTGGTACTCGCAGGAGACCCGCGCCTACGCGCTGCTCACGTTGGCGGTCGCACTCTCGCTGCTTGCCTTCGCGCGCGCGCTCGAGGATCCGCGACCGGGCACGCTCGCGCTGTGGGCAGGCGCGGCTGCTCTCGCCCTGTTGACCCACTACTTCGCCGTCTTCCTCGTGGCCGCCGAAGGCCTCTGGCTCCTGGCGGCGACGCGTCCTCGGGTGGCCGTGCTTGCGGCCGGGGCACCGCTCGTGGTTGTCGGGCTCGGGCTCGGGCTCCTGGCGCGGCACCAAGCCCCCACGGCGGGCATAACGTGGGTGCACGACCTTTCGTCCGAGCTGAGGGTCAGAGAGGTGCCCCTGCGCTTCGTCGCCGGGCCGCGGCTCGGCGGGGTGTGGGGCTCCGCGTTGGCGCTGGGCGCCCTCCTCTGCTCGCTGCCCTTTCTGGCCGGGATCGTGGCCGGGATCAGGCGGCAGGTCGGGTCCGTACGCGGGGCTCCCGCGCGCCGGCCAATGACCGACGAGACACATTCGTCCCCCGACGGGTTCAGCGAGCGGCGCCTGCGGTGCGCCCTCGCCGTGGCGAGCGGTCTGGCGGCTGCGGTCGTGTTCACGCCGCTCCTGCTCGCCGCGACCGGCGTTCTCGACGTCTTCTTCTACCGCTACATCCTGCCGGCGGCCCTGCCGCTCGCCGTGGTGATCGGCGCGCTCACCGCGATGGCTCGGCATGGACGCCGGCGGATCGCGTTGCTCACGGCGCTCTGCCTGCTGTTCCTGGTGCTCGATGTGTCGATGGTGCTGACCCCTTCGGCCCATCGCGAGGACTGGCGCGCAGCGGCCGCCGCGCTCGGGCCGCCTCGAGGCGATCGCCTGCTGGCGGTCATGCCGTTCTTCGCTCGCGAGCCGCTTGAGTTCTACGGTCACCGCCTGGCTCCTCCACCGCCGACGCCGATGCCGGTGTCCGAGGTGGTCATCGTGGGCATCGTGGGCCTCCCGCCGGCCCAGCGGCTGCCGGCCCCCGCGGCACCGGCCGGCTTCGAGCGCGTGCCCGTCGACGAGCCCGGTGGACTGTCGATGGTGCGCTTCCGCGCCACCGGCGACCAACTGGTCACGGCGGCCGACGTCGCTCAGCAGCTTGACCTGGATGCCACCTACGGGGTGGACTCCCGGCCGCCGAGGTGACGTTCGCCCCGCTGTCTAGTAAGATAGACGCCTATGGCGCTAGACGAGGCGATCGTGCAGTCCGTCCAGGAAGCGCGTGCGCGCCTCCTGGACCTAGAGCACGAGGCGGAGCGAGCGCGCGTCGACTTCCATCACGGCATCCGCCGCCTCCACGCGGCGGGCGGTTCGCTGCGGGAGATCGCTGAGCACTTTGCCCTCAGTCATCAGCGCGTCCATCAGATCGTCGGCATGGCCGCAGGCGGAGGCCGGAAAGCGAAGGGCACTTTGGTTCTGGAAAAGATCAAGGGCCGGGTGCGGGACTGGGGCCCCTTCACGCGGTTCACGATGGACGCCCGGGCGGTCGCGGCGCACGCTCAGGAGGAAGCCCGGCAGCTCGGACACGGACAGGTAGGCACGGAGCATCTGCTCCTTGGCCTCCTGCGCGCCGAGGAGGAGACTGCCGCCCGCGTCCTCAGGATCCTCGGCGTGGAACTGGAGCCGACTCGCGCCGAGATCGTTCGTGCCCTCGGTACCGGGGACTGCGTCCCCACGGGCAAGTCGCTGCCGTTCACGCCGCGAGCCAAGAAGGTCCTGGAGCACTCGCTTCGCGAGGCGCTCGAACTCGAGCACAACTACATCGCGACCGAGCACATCCTCCTGGGCCTCCTCAGGGAACGATCTGGCCTGGCCGCTCGCGTCCTGCGTGACCTCGGCGCGGACGCGGGCCGAGTGCGTGCGGAGACGAAGCGGGCGCTGGCGCGCGCAACAACTCTGCACTGAGCGTCACAACCAAGCAACAGCTCCGGTCCTGCCCCCGGAAGGCGCCGGGCGGCTCAGTACCGTGAACCTGATGGACCTCGAGGCGGCCCTCCACCGCTACTTCGGCTTCGAGCACTTCCGCCGCGGGCAGCGGGAGGCATGTGAGGCCGCGCTCGCCGGCCGGGACGTGCTCGTGGTCATGCCCACCGGCTCGGGCAAGTCGCTCTGCTACCAGCTCCCGGCGCTGCTGCGGCCGGACCTGACCGTCGTCGTCTCGCCGCTTGTCGCGCTAATGCAGGATCAGGTCGACGCCCTGCGTGCCCGTGGGCTGGAGGACGCGGTGGCGCTCGTGAACGCCCAGCAGGACGCCGCCGCCAACGACCGGGCGCTCGCGCGCGCCTCCGCCGGGGAGCTGCGACTGCTGTACGTGGCGCCGGAGCGGTTCGCCTCGCCCGGATTCGTCGAGCGTATGCGCGCGGTGCAGGTCGGGCTCTTCGTGGTCGACGAGGCGCACTGCGTTTCGCAGTGGGGGCACGACTTCCGTCCCGACTACTTCCGCCTCGCCGACGCCGCGCGCTACCTGGGCGCCGGGTCGATCGTCGCCTCCACGGCCACCGCCACGCCACGGGTGGCGGCCGACATCGTCCGTCGTCTGGCATTGAGGGAGCCGCTGCGCGTGGCCACGGGCTTCGACCGACCCAACCTCTCCTTCGTCGTGGCCTTCTCTAGCGCGCACGACAAGCACGCGCTGCTCGTGGAGGCGCTCAAGCAGGACGACGCGCTGCCGGCGATCGTCTACGCGGGCACGCGGGCGGGAGCGGAGGAGATCGCCACCGAGCTCACGAGCGAGCTCGGCCGGGAGGCCCTCCCCTACCACGCCGGGCTCGACCGGGAGCGGCGCGCGGCCGTGCAGCGCCGCTTCCTCGCCGACGAGACCCCGGTGATCGTGGCCACCAACGCCTTCGGCATGGGAGTGGACAAGCCGAATGTGCGCACGGTGGTGCACGCCGCGGTGCCCTCGTCGCTCGAGGCCTACTACCAGGAGGCCGGCCGTGGTGGTCGCGACGGGGCGCCTGCCCGTGCGTTGCTGCTCGGTGAGCCGCGCGACAAGGCGCGCCACGTTCACTTCATCCGCCGCGACGAGCTCGACGAGCGCCTGCCGGAGCTCGTGGCTCGGCGCATCGAGGCCGCCACCGCTGCCAACGGGCGCTACGGCCTCGATGCGCGGGAGCTCAGCGCCGCCGTCGGCTGCGGCTCCGATCAGCTCCGCGCCCTCGTCGGGCACCTGGCGAGCGCCGGGGTGGTGGAGCCGCTTCCGGCCGCCTACGACCAGGTCGCGGGTCGCCTGCGCGCCCCCTTCGACCGCCGCGCCGCCACCCACTGCCGCGCCTCGATGGGCGAGTCCGCGCGCGCCCGCTGGCGGCAGTACCGAGAGATCTGGGCCTATGTGGAGGGCCGGGCCTGCCGGCGACGCACGATCCTGCGGCACTTCGGAGACCACGCGGACCCGATGACAACGGCTGGTGCGTGCTGCGACGTGTGCGATCAGGGGCTTGTGCCGGCGGTACCCGAGCGGACGGTCGAGGACGTGGGCACGCTCGACGACGCGATCGTCGCAGTCGCAAGCTCGGCGCGCCCCCGCGTCGGCCGAACGACCTGCGCCGAGATCCTGCACGGAGCCCGCACCAAGAAGATCGAACGCAACTCCTACGACGGCCTCCCGGCCTACGGCACGTCCTCGCGCATGCGGCGTGCCGACATCCTGGCTCGTATCGACTCCCTCATCGAAGCCGGGCGGCTGTCAACCACGGCTGGCCCCTACCCGGTGCTGGAGGCTCCGGGCGCAGCAGTGGCGGCGTGAGCTTCCGCCTCGCCGTACTGGTCTCCGGCGAGGGCACCAATCTGCAGGCGCTGCTCGACCGCCTGCACGGCCGGGACGGCATCGAGGTCGCGGCTGTTGCATCCAACCGCCCCGAGGCGCGCGCGCTCGGGCGCGCCCGCGCCACGGGTGTCGAGACGGGCGTCTTCTCCGCAACGAGCTACGCCGACCGGGCGGCGCGGGACCGGGCGTTGGGTGACTGGATCGAGAGTCGCACGGTGGACCTGATCGTGCTCGCCGGCTTCATGGAGCTGTTGGGAGCGGACTTCACGCGTCGCTTCGCGGGGCAGATGATCAACGTGCATCCGTCGCTGCTCCCCGCCTTTCCCGGGCTGCGAGCGATCGAGCAGGCGATTGCCGCCGGGGTGAGGATCACCGGGGTCACGGTGCACTTCGTCGACGAGGGCGTGGATACGGGCCCGATACTGCTGCAGGAGGCCGTGCCCCTTCCGTATGCTCCCGACATCGTGGCGACCGAGCACAGCGTGCACGAGGTCGAGCACGAACTGCTGCCTCGCGCCATCAGGTTGATCGCCGCCGGCGCGGTGCACCGGGATCCGGCCGATCCCCGGCGAGTGCTCGTGGACGAGGTCGTCGATGCCGGCCACTGAACGAGGCACCGAGGTGGAGACGACGACGCCCGGCCAGGTGCGGGTGCGGCGTGCGCTGCTCACGGTCTCGGACAAGCGCGGCCTCGCCGAGTTCGCTCGCGGCCTCGCGGCCCTGGGCGTCGAGATCGTGTCCACCGGCGGTACCGCGCGAGAGCTCGGCGCGGAGGGCATCGAGACGCGTCCCGTGGAGGACTACACGGGCTACCCGGAGATCCTCGACGGCCGCGTAAAAACGCTCAACCCCCGTATCTACGCGGGACTCCTGGCCGTCCGCTCGGAGCCGGAGCACGTGGCCACGCTCAACGCCCAGGAGGTCGAGCCGATCGACCTCGTCTGCGTGAACCTCTACCCGTTCGAGGCCACCGCCTCTCGGCGTGGGGTGAGCGACGCGGAGGTGATGGAGAACATCGACATCGGCGGCCCCACCCTCATTCGCGCGGCGGCCAAGAACCACCCCTACGCGGCGGTCATCACGTCCCCAGAGAGCTACGACGCGGTGCTCGAGGAGCTCCGGACGAGCGACGGCCTGCTGTCCGAGCAGACGCGTGAGGCCCTCGCCGCCGAGGCCTTCGCCTACACCGCGCGCTACGACGCCGCCATCAGCCGCTGGTTCGCCGAGCGCAACGATGGCTTCCCGACCCTGATGCTGCAGCCCTACGTCAAGGAGCTCGACCTCTCCTATGGGGAGAATCCCCATCAGCGCGCCGCCTACTACTCGCAGGTCGGCGCCCGCACCAACCTGCTGTCGATGGTGTCGAAGCTCCACGGCAAGGAGCTCTCGTTCAACAATCTGCTCGACCTCGACTCCGCGCGCCGCCTGGTCGACGAGTTCGAGCTCCCCTGCGCCGTCATCGTGAAGCACAACAACCCGTGCGGCTGCGCGCTGGCCGGTTCGGTCGGGGAAGCGTTCGAACGCGCCCTCGCGGCCGACCCCATGAGCGCCTTTGGCGGTGTGGTCTGCTTCAACCGAAAGGTCGACCTGGCGGTGGCCGAGTCCCTGAACGCCATGTTCGTCGAGCTCGTCTTCGCTCCCGGATACGACGAGGACGCCCTGGAGGTGCTGCAGCAGAAGCCCAACATCCGCATCCTCGAAGACAGCGAGAAACGGCGCCCGGCGACGAGCGAGCGCGACCTGCGACGGGTACGTGGTGGCATGCTCGTGCAGGACCGGGACCAGGACCTGGAGGCCCGCGACGAGATGCAGCCCGTGACCGAACGCCGGCCGTCAGAGCGCGAGTGGGGCGACCTGCTGTTCGCCTGGAAGGTGTGCAAGCACGTGCGCTCGAACGCCATCGTGCTCGCGAAGGACCTGGCCACCGTGGGCATCGGGGCGGGCCAGATGAGCCGCGTCGATTCGGTGCGCCTCGCGGTCGAGAAGTCGCGCAGCCCGCTCGCCGGCGCGGCCATGGCGTCCGACGCGTTCTTTCCGTTCGCCGACGGTCCGCAGGTGGCGATGGACGCGGGCGTCGGGACGATCATCCAACCGGGCGGCTCGCAGCGAGACCCCGAGGTGGTCGAGGCCTGCGACAAGGCGAGAGCGGCGATGCTGTTCACCTCGAGGCGGCACTTCCGGCACTGAGGGGCCGGCGGGGGCGATCTCGCTGCGCCGGTCAGGGCTCGCGCCATGGGAAGACCCAATGCCGCCGGCGAGATTCGAACTCGCGTCGCGCTGGTTAAAAGCCAGCCGCTCTAACCCCTGAGCTACGGCGGCGTCTGGGACTGTAGAAGCCACGAGCCCGCCAGGGCGGCCCTCAAGCCGCGACTCCCTCGCGTCGAGGAGACAACATGGGACCATCTCGGCCCGCGTCACGCGCGCCGGTCATGCCGGACGCCCCGCATGAGGCCTTGAGCGACCCCGCGCGCCTGTCGGCGCTGCGGGACACCGGCCTGCTCGTCAGCAAGCTGCTCGATGTGCCCGTGGCGCTCGTCTCGCTCGTCGAGGACGACCGGCAGTTCTTCAAGTCCTCCGTCGGCCTGCCTGAGCCGTACGCCAGCGAGCGCGAGACGCCCCTCACGCACTCGTTCTGCCAGCACGTCACCGTCATGAGTGGGCCCTTGCTCGTGAAGGACGCTCGCACGCACCCGTTGGTCAAGGACAACCAGGCGGTGACCGACCTCGACGTGATCGCCTACGCCGGGGTGCCGCTCGAGGGCAGGGACGGCCAGACGCTCGGCAGCCTGTGCGCAATCGATACCAAGCCACGACGATGGTCGGAGGAGGACGTCGCGGTGCTCGAGGATCTGGCTGCGGCGGCCATGTCGGAGATCGAGCGGCGCGGCGACGAGCCGGACGCGGCCATCGCGACAGCGAGCGAGCCGGCTCGCTCGTCGCAACCGTCCCCGCCGCCGCGCGGCTTGAGCGCAGGCGACCAGGTCCGTGCCGCGGACCTGACCACGCCGCGCGCGCGCAGCATCACCGCGCAGATGACGGCGGCCTGCCTGATCCTTGCCGCGGTGATCGGTGGTGTGTTCGCCGTGCTCGCCTTCGCGATCCGCGATCTGCAGGTGGCCAACGACGCCTCGGCGCGCGCCCAGCAGACGATCAACAGCGTGACCCGCATCGAGAAGCTGGCCATCGACGCCCAGACCGGGGGTCGCGGCTTCCTGATCTCGCGCAACGAGAGCTTCCTCGAACCGCTGGAGCAGGCGCGGGACGCGTTTCCGGCCGAGGCTCGAACGCTGCGGCGCCTGGTGGCGGACGACAGCGCCGAGAAGCCAAGGGCAGAGGACTTGATCCGGAGGATCGACGCCTATATCACCGGGTACGCAGTGCCGAACGTGGAGTTGAGCCGTACCAACCTCCCTGCGGCTCGAGCTAGCGTCGCGCGCGGCGAGGGGAAGGTCCGAGTGGATGCGGTACGTGCCGAGGCGGAGCAGCTTCTGGCCGCGGCGGGCGAGCGAGTGGGGATCCGCAGCCAGACCGCCCGGGCAAGCGCCGACCGCGCCGTGGCCCTCGGCACCGGAGGGGTCATCGGCTCGATCGTGCTGCTGCTCGCGTTCGCGGGCTACCTCACGCGCTTCATCACCACCCCGGTACGCCGCGCGGCTTCCGCCGCCAGACGCATCGCAGCGGGAGACCTGAGCACCCGGGTGGCCCCGGGAGGCAGTGGCGAGGTGGGGGAGCTCGGGCAGGCCTTCAACCAGATGGCCGCGTCGATCCAGGGCGGTCGCGACGAGCTCGAGCGGCAGTACGCCGAGCTCGAGGTCCAGCGGCAGGTGCGCGAGCAGCAGGCTGAGTTCACCGAAACCCTGCAGGTGACGCGCACGAGATCCTCAAGCGCCACCTCGAGCGATCCGTGTCACGCAGCGTCGCCGTCGTGCTCAACCGCAACGAGGTGGCTGGGCGGCTCGAGGCCTCGACGGCCCTCCCCGCGGGATCGAGCCTGCAGGTTGCGCTCTCCGACGACAGGGCCGCCCCGACGCCTGCCTTGGCCAGTCGACTCGGCCGCGTGCACATCCGGGGAGGAGACCAGGAGCCGCTTCTGAACTGCGAGTTGTGTGGCATGACCGCCGGTGGCTCGACCTGTACCCCGGTGCTCGTGGGCGGTCAGGTCTTCGGGTCGGTGCTCGTGCTGCACTCAGAGCGGCCCGGGGCGGTGGAGCGCCGCCTGATGGGCGAATCGGTCACCCAGGCCGCCCCGGTGCTCGCCAACCTGCGCAACCTTGCCCGCGCGGAGGAACGCGCCCTCACCGACGCGGTGACCGGACTCCCGAATCGGCGCGCGGTAGCGGAACAGCTCGAGAGCCTCGTGGCCCGCGGCCGCCGGACCGGCGAGCCCGTTGCCCTGATCATGGCCGACATCGACCACTTCAAGCGGGTGAACTACACCTACGGCCACGACAAGGGGGACGACGTGCTCGGCTCGATCGCCATCGTTCTGCGGAGCACGCTTCGGGAGAGCGACTTCGTCGGCCGCTTCGGCGGCGAGGAGTTCCTGTTGCTCCTGCCCGACACCGACCACCTGGGAGCGCTTGCCGCTGCGGCGAAACTGCACAACATGATCGGGAAGAGCCACATGCCGGGCCTGGACGAGCCAGTCACCTGCAGCTTCGGGGTGGCCGCCTTCCCGCAGCACGCGCCCGACTCGGAGACCCTGCTTCGGCGCCGCCGACCAGGCCCTCTACCGTGCCAAGGCGAACGGGCGCAATCGCGTGGAGTCGGCGGAGGAGATCGAGCTCACGCTCAGCTGACCGCCCGCGCTTTGGGGCGGCGAAGTACCCCCAGGGGGAATCGAACCCCCGCTACCAGCGTGAAAGGCTGGCGTGCTAACCGCTACACCATGGGGGCGGGCCGCTGAATTCTAAGGACCTATTCCGATAGGGCCTAAGGCTCGCCGTGAAGCACCGCGCAAGCCGCCCCGAAGGTGATGACCCCCACCACGAGACCCAGCGTGTGCTCGATCGCAACTCCCACGAGTCCGGCAGCGACCCCGCTTACCAGCGCCGCCACCACGCCGGTACGTGCCGGCAGGCGCAGGAGGCGGGTCGAGGCGCCAGCACCTCACAAGCCAGGCCGCCGGACCGACGGCCGGGCCGTGGTCCCGAAAGAAGTCCTCGGGCAGCGGAAGCGCCACGAGCGATGCGAAGAGGACGGCCACGCAGGCGAGTTGCACGGCGGCTGCGCGCGCGAAGAGCTTCCCGTCCATTCGCTGACTCTACGGTCGTGCGAGGCGTGAAATGCGCGGTTATCCTCGCCGGAGGGACTCACGGGCGGTTAGCTCAGCTGGCTAGAGCGCCTGCCTTACAAGCAGGAGGTCCCCGGTTCGAGCCCGGGACCGCCCACTCGCGTGGTCACGCAGCGACCGGTTCTCTCCGCTCCGCCGCCAGCACCGCCCGCGCCGCCGCCTCCCCCGAGCGCACCGCGCCGTCCATGTAGCCGTTCCACACCACCGCAGTCTCGGCCCCCGCCCAGTGGATACGCCCGATCGGCTCGCGCAGGGCCGGCCCGTAGGAGGTCCAGCCTCCGCACGGCATCGAGCACACCGGCCCGCCGCGGCTCCACTCCTCCTCTGCCCAGATGCGCTCGACGTAGTGCTCGGCCTCCGCCGCGCGCGCTCCGAAGAGGCGGGCGAAGCAGTCGAGCACGCTGCGGCGCCGCGCCTCGGGTGGCAGCTCGGCATGGTCGAGGGCCGCCTGCCCGTCGATGAAGCCCATCAGAATCCCTGGCGAGCCCTCGGGCGGGGAGTTGTCGAAGATCAGCTTGGCCGGACCGCGGTCGCTAACCACCTGACCGTTCAGCCCGTCGGCGCGCCAGAACGGCTCGGCGTACACGGCTGCGCACTTGGTGAGAGCCCCGTTCGCCATTCGCTGAGTGAGCTGGTCGCGGAAGCCGGGCAGCGGCGGGTCGTAGGCGATGCGCCCGGCGAGCGTTGTCGGCACGCTGACGATCACGCTCGCCGCTCGCGCACGGGCGCCGTCCGCCTCGACGAGGACCGAGTCGCCGCCGTGCTCGATCCGCCGCACGGGGGCGCCGAGCACAAGAGACTCGCCGAGCTCCTCGGCCATCCGATCCGCCACCCGCTGCGAGCCGCCCACGAAGCGGTCCTGCTGGGCACCGCCCTCGGTGTCCACGAGTACGTTGAAGCCGCCCGCGGAGTGGATGTAGAAGAGCACGTGGAGAAGTGACAGGTCGGGCGACTCCGCTCCCCACAGCGTGCCCGCCACCAAGTCGAACAGGCTGCGGGCCCCGTCGGTGTAGGTGGCGCCCCGCAGCCACGACCAGAGCGTCTGCGCGTCCCACTCGGCGGCGCGCGGCGCCTTCCAGGGCTCGTCGAGCGGCACCTCACGTGCCATGCTGTCGAGGCGTCTGCGAGCCTGCTCGACGTCGAGCAGCACGGCCGGCGGGAGGCGCGGGATCGTGCCGGTGAAGCGACTCAGCCGCCCGTCGAACTCGAGCATGCTGCGGCCCTTGCCGTAGGTCGGAAACGTCTCCACTCCGAGCTCGCGCGCGAGCGCCGCGATGCGGTCCTGCGTCGGCCCGATGAACTGGCCGCCGAGCTCGACGATCCTGCCGTCGCCGAGGGGCTCGTTGCTCACCCTCCCGCCGACACGGCCGCGTGCCTCGAGCACGACCACGGAGCTCCCCGCCCTGGCGAGCTCGCGCGCGGCGGTCAGGCCGGCGAGGCCTGCGCCCACCACGATCACGTCGGCTTCGAGCACTCCCGCGGCCACGGGGCGGGAGCCTACCGAGGCCATCCGGCCCTCATCGGTGGAGCCGCACGTTGCGGTCGTCGCGCTCTCCTGCGCTCCCCTGCGGTCGCCCGCCCTGGGCGTCGAGGAAGGCGAGCTCACGCGCCGTCCCGGCCAGGGGCGAGCCGGTGTGGTCGAGCATCCAGGTCTCGAGCGCCACGCGATCCGGCGCCGTCTCCACCAGGCGGAACGCGCGCGCCTGCTGGGGGAAGTCGGCGAGCGACGCGGTCTCGATGAGCCAGTAGCCGCCTGCGTCCGAGCGCCGCGGGTCGATGCGGTTGTTGTGGGTGTGTCCGGCTACCGCCGCCAATACCCGCGGCTCGCGGTCGAGCAGGGCGAGCACCTGCTGCCCGCCCACGGAGGTCCGCAGCGGCTGGTGGGTGAACACCACGACGTGACGCTCGCCTGCCGCGTCGAGCTGCCGCGCTAGCCAGTCGAGCTGAGCAGGCCGGACGCGACCGCCCGAGCCCGCGTCCCGGCGGACGGTGTCGAGCACGATGGCCCGCACGCTCAGCCCGATGTCGAACGCGTAGTCGAGGAGCGACCCGCGGCCGCCGTGGCCGCTGGCCTCGCGGAGGCGGTCGAGCACCGCCTCCGCGTCGAGTTGGCGGCGCTCCGGGTCCGGGGCCACGCGCAAGGTCCGGCCGGGGACGCCACGGCCCAGCACGCGTTCGATCACCTCGGGCGACAGGGCTCGCTCGTCCTCCGGCACCTCCAGCTCGGGGTCTAGCTCAGCCAGTGCCTCGGAGCCGGTGGCGAGGGCCAGTATGCGCGGCGTGGGCGCGACCTCGCCCTGCACCAGCAGGTCGTGGTTGCCGGCGACCGGGTACCAGGGGGCCACCAGGCCGAGCGCCGCGAACGGCCGCTCGGCAGAGGCGAGGAGCCCCGGGCGCCGGGGAGCGTCGACGTCTGGCCGGTAGAAGAAGGGATCGGCGTTGGAGGCCGACTGGAAGCCCTCATAGCCAGGGGCACCGCTGTCTGGCGCCACCCGCCCACCGCCGAGCACGGCGAGCGCCTGGTCGAGCTCGTTCTGCTGGGGATTGTCGACGAGGTCGCCGGTGATGACCACGGACTCGGGCCGAAAGCGATTGACCGCCTCAACGGTGGCGGCCAACACCTGGGTGGTCAGGGCCTCGTGAGGCCGGAAGGTCGAGGCGAAGGGCGGGCCGAGGCGGTCGAGCACGGCCGGATGACCCGGCGACTCCTCATCGCGCACGTGAGCGTCGGAGATCTGCGCGAAGCGCGCCAGCTCACGCCGGGGCGAGCTGGCGGGCGCAAGCTCGGTGCGGTCCAGGAGCGGCTCACCGGGACCGGGCTCGAGCTCGCCGTTGCCGTCGGGATCGGCCAGCGTTCGGTCGAGAGTCGAGCCTCCCGGGGCGGTCGCAGGCTCTTCCCCGCGTCCGATGAGCTGCACCACCGCGGCGAGCGCAACGACCGCGCCGAGTGCAACGGCTACCCGGACGGCGGTCGCGAATGGCCGGCGGGGGGCGCCGACGGGTGCCTCCGATCGCCTCACCGTCTACTCCTCCCGCAGTCCGGCGACGATCGGCTCGCGCTCCACGCGCCGCGTGACAAGGGCCGTGGCCAGCCCGGCGAGCGCCGCCACCGCGAGCGTTACCACGGCTATCTGGCCGAGCCCCGCCTCGAGGGGCAGCTCTGCGTACCCGGCGGCGAGGCGACCCAGCGCCGGCCCGAGCGCGAAGCGTTCCAGCAGCACACCGAGGGGCGCGGCCAGGGCCACCACGGCGAGCGCCGCGCCGCCGAGCACGAGCAGCACGTGTCGCCGCCCGGCCCCGAACGAGCGCATCACCGCCAGGGCACCGCGCCGCTCGGTCGCGGTCAGGGCGAGTGCCTGCACCAGGGCGTACAGGCACACGAGCGCGTTGATCACGGCCACGGCCCGCAGCAGATCGGCCAGCACCCCGAGGAAGCGGCCGTTGCGCGTGGTCGCCCCTCCCACCGACTCGGGCGCCAGGCCAAGCGCGGCCAGCCGTTCGGTGATTCCCGCCCGGTCGGCCCCGCGCTCGAGGCGGACCGCGATGGTCGGCGCGAGCCCGGGGTCGGCCGCCAGCAGGGCGGCGGGACGCGTGTAGGCCACCCGGCCGTCGCTGTCGATCGCGCCCACGATGCCGACCACCCGAAAGCGCGCCTCCTGGCCCGAGGGCAGCTGGGCCGCCAACGTGCCGCCGATGCCGAGCCCGAGCGACTGCGACAGGCCGCGGCCGATCTCCACCTCGGCGTCCGAGCGCAGGCGGCGGCCCTCGAGCAGCGGTGGCGCCTCGAACTCCGTGTGGTCGCCCGGGAACGCCACGATCTGCAGCGTCTCACCGAGCCGGAAGGAGTCGGCCGCCTGCACGATGTAGCGCGGGGCGGCGGCCGCGACGCCCGGCAGGGTGGCCACCTCGCCCGCGCGCTCGGCCGGCGCGCGGACGGTGAGCGAGTAGCGCTTGCCCACCGAGCCGGGGTCGTCGCGCAGGCCGTCGAGGAGGCTGGCGAGCGCCAGCATCAGGAGCACGACTGCGGTCGCCGTGGCCACGACCGCCACCGTGCCCACCAGCCGGATCCTGCGCGCCGCGGCCAGGCGGACCCCAAGCCCGAAGGCCCCGCCCGGCGAGGGCAGGCGAGAGGCCGAGGCGGGGGCGTCGGCGCCTCGAAGGGTCTCCGCGGGAGGGCGGCCCGCGGCCTTCCAGGCCGGCCAGGCCGTGGCCACGGCCACCACCGCGACCACCGCCACGAGGCAGGCGGTAAGCGGCGCGAGCAGCGCCGTGCCTGGACCCAGCTCGTTGAGCGTCTCGAGCAGACGGCCGCTCGGACGGGCCACGAGCAGCGCGCCGAGCGTCAGGCCGACGACCGCCGCCGGCACCGCCAGCAGCAGCGCTTCGCTCGCGTAACGGGCGGCCACTCCCAGCCGCGAGAAGCCGATCGCCCGCAGCACGCCGACCTGAGCGAGCCGCCGCTGCACGTCGGTCCGCGCCGAGGCCGCGAGCATCAGCACCGCCGAGGCCAGAGCGACAAGGGAGAAGGCCACGAGCAGCGCGATCACGATGCCGGCCGCCTGCCCGACGAGCACCCGCACTCCGTCGCGGGTTACGAAGCGTAGGTTCGTGATCCCAAAGCTCACGGCGCGGGCCTGGGCGAGCGTCTCATCGAGGCGGTCCGGGTCGTGGGTCCACAGCAACACTGAGTTCACCGGCGCCTCGTCCTCTCCGAAACGCCTCAGCAGAGCCTCGTTCGAGAGGTACACGCGAGCGGCCGAGGCGAGTGGGTAGGCCACGTTGTCGGGCGCTACCGCCACGCCGACCACCTGGAGCGGACCGAGCCCCGCGATGTCGAGGGTCGCGCCCGGCGAGAGGTCCCACTCGTTGGCGAGGCCCCGCTCGATCACCACCTCCGAGCCGCGCTCGGCCACGTCCCGCCCCTCCACCAACGCGTAGCCACGGCGGCCTCGCCGCACCACCTGGGCCGCGCCCTTCTCGGTGGAGCGTCCGTTGGCCGCGAGCCTGATGTTTCCCACCTCGAGGCGGTACGAGCGCGCCTCGAGGTTGGGCAGGGCCCGCACGCGCTCGTCGATCGTCTGAAGCCGCTCGTCGTCGAAGCGGGCGATCAGGTCGGGCAGGTCGGCACGCTCGGCGGCGCGCTCGAAGCCGGTGGCCAGGCCATAGCTCACCGTGATCGCCGCGCCCAGCATCGCGCACGCGGCGGCCACTCCGGCGGCGGTCAACGCCGAGCGGCCCGGGCGCGCCCGCAGGCGCCGCAGGGCCTCCCTCACCGCGCGTGGGCGGGAACCGCGTCCGTGGGCAGTGCGGGCCCCGACGGCACCAGCAGGCCGTCGTCGAGCTGCAGCACGCGGTCGGCCACGGTAGCCGCGCGCGCGTCGTGGGTCACGAGCACGACGGCGCGCTCGGCGCCTGCGATCGAGCGCAGCAGGTCGAGGGCCACCTGGCCGGCCTCGTCGTCGAGGTTGCCGGTGGGCTCGTCGGCGAGCACCAGCGCCGGATCGTTCACGAGCGCGCGCGCCATCGCGAAGCGCTGCTGCTCACCGCCCGACAGCGTGTGGGGCAACGCGTTCGCGACCTCCCCAAGGCCGAGGCGCTCGATCAGCTCGCGGCCACGCTCCTGCGAACGAGCCCCGTCGCCCACCATGCGGGCCGGCAGGAGCACGTTCTCCTCGCCGGTCAGCTCCGGTATGAGGTGGAAGAACTGGAACACGAAGCCCACGCTGTGGCGCCGGAAGTCGACCTGTGCGCGGTCGTTCAGACGGTCGAGCCGCCGGCCCGCCACCTCGACCGTGCCGGAGTCCGCGCGGTCGAGGCCGCCGAGGATGTGCAGCAGGGTCGACTTGCCGGAGCCCGAGCGCCCAAGCACCGCCACCACCTCGCCGGCATGCACGTCAAGGTCTGCCCCGGCGAGGATGCGGCGCGCGGCGCGCCCCGCGCCGACGGTCTTCACGAGCGCGCGAGCGCGGACGACGGCCACTGACAGGAAGGTAGGGAAGCCGCCTTAACCCGCCGTGAACGCCGGACAGCACGACCCGGTTTCCTTACGTGGCCCGTACGACGGCTCGACGACCGCCGACAGATCGGCAATGCTTGGGGCGTGGAGGAGCAACCCGCCCGACGCCCGCCGATGCCCCTGCCGGAGAGCCCGCCGCCCGGCCCGTTCCGGGCGGGCTTCTGGCGCAGCCGGCTGCGCGGACCGTGGCTTGCCTCGATGCTCAGCGCGGCGCTCCTGCCGCTGATCCTGATCTGCGCGGCCACCGGCTTTCTCTCGCACGTGGCCTACGAGCCGGACCTCGGCGATAACAGCGTGACCGGCTCGGGCGGGATCGACGTCGACCTCTACTTCTTCGACTGGCCGACCACTCCGTCGTGGCTCTACGCGCTCACCCAGGGGCTGCACGTGATCTCTGGCGTGGCGGCCATCCCCATACTGCTGGCCAAGCTGTGGACGGTCATCCCCAAGCTGTTCACCTGGCCCCCCGTCAAGTCACTCGCCCACGGCATCGAGCGCTTCGGCCTGGCTCTTCTCGTGGGCGGCAGCCTGCTCGTGTTCGCCACCGGAGTGATGAACGTGCAGCTCTGGTACCCGTTCCCGTTCTCGTTCGTCCCGGTGCATTACTACGCGGCCTTCATCTTCCTGGCCGCGCTGGCGTTCCACATCGCCCTGCTCCTGCCGGTGTTCCGGCGCTCCCTGAAGGGGATGGGCGTCAAGCGGCCGCTGGCTGAGCGGGCGGAGGACACCGAGGTCGAGCCGAGCGCCGAGGAGCGCGGCTTCGTCGGCAACAACCCACGCCCCGCCACGATCTCCCGGCGCGGGCTGCTCGCCACGGTCGCCGCCGGCTCCGTCGGCCTCGGCGTGATCGCGGCGGCGCAGTCGATCGGTGGCCCGCTCCGCAGCCTTGCCCTACTGGCGCCGCGGCGCGACGTTGCGGGCAACGGACCGAACGACTTCCAGGTGAACAAGGCGTTTGCCTCGGTGGGCATACGCGAGGAGGAGACGGGCGCCGTCTGGCGTCTCCAGCTCGTCGGCGGCACGCGTGAGATCGCCCTGTCGCGCGACCAACTGCTGGCTCTGCCACAGGCCACGGAGACGTTGCCGATCGCCTGCGTCGAGGGCTGGTCGACCACACAGACGTGGACCGGCGTGCGCCTCTCCGATCTCACCCGGATGGCCGGGGCCGAGGACGTCGGTGAGATGCGCGCCGAGTCGCTCCAGCCAAAGGGCGCCTTCCGCCAGGCCACGCTCAGCCGCGGCCAGATGACCGACAGCCGTTCGCTGCTCGCGCTGAAGGTGAACGGCGAGGACCTCTCGCTCGACCACGGCTTCCCGGCGCGGATCATCGTGCCCGCCCTGCCGGGTGTTCACAACACCAAGTGGGTATCGAAGCTGGCCTTCGCGTGACTATCGTGCGGTCGGTGAAGCCACTCACGTCGCCTGTGCCGCCGGATGCCTGAGCGCCTGGCCGTCATCGGCGGCGACGCCGGCGGCATGGCCGCGGCGTCGGTGGCACGTCGCCGCAATCCGGAGCTCGAGGTCGTGGCCTTCGAGCGCGGTGCCTACACCTCCTACTCGGCCTGCGGCATCCCGTACTACGTGGCCGACTACGTGCACGACTCCGACGAGCTGATCAGCCGCTCTCCGGAGGAGCACCGCGAGAACGGGATCGCCATGCACACGCGCACGGAGGTAACGAACATCGACCTCGACCGCCGCGTGCTCACCGTCCGCGAGTTGGATGCCGATCGCGAGCGCGAGGAGGGCTTCGACCAGCTCGTGTACGCCACCGGCGCACGCGAGACCATGCCGCCGGTGCCCGGCTGGGAGGCGCTCGAGCCGGCGCTCAAGATCGAGCCCGCCGAGCGGCTGAAGTCCAAGCTCCGCGGCGCCGAGGGCCAGTGCGCGCTGGTGATCGGCGCGAGCTACCTCGGCCTCGAGATGGCCGAGGCCATGGTGCAGCGCGGCCTTGAGGTGACGCTCATCGACATGGCCGACCAGGTGATGGGCAGCCTCGATGCGGAGATGGCCGCCCACATGCAGGCGGCGGCGGAGGGCACCGGCATCAGGGTGATGCTCTCGACCGCTCTCGAGGAGGTGCTGCTCGACTCCAACGGACACCCGCATGCGGTGCGCACTTCGCAGGGCGAGATCCGTGCCGACCACGTGATCCCCGCCGCCGGCGTGAAGCCGGTAACGGACCTGGCCAAGGCCGCGGGCCTTGAGCTCGGCGAGAGCGGCGCGCTGCGGGTCGACGACCACCAGCGCTGCCCCGGCGTCGACGGGGTGTTCGCCGCCGGGGACTGCGTCGAGAGCCACCACCGCATTCTCGATGCCCCGGTGAACATCCAGCTCGGCACGCACGCCAACAAGCAGGGCTGGGTGGCCGGCTCCAACATCACCGGGGCCGACGTCGCCTTCCCGGGGGTGATCGGCACGGCGGTGGCCAAGATCTGCAGCTTCGAGGCCGGTCGCACCGGGGTTTCCGAGCGCGAGGCGAGCGCCGCGGGGATCGACTACGTGAGCGCCACGATCAAGAGCACCACCCGCGCCGCCTACTACCCCGGCGCCGGCTCCATCTGGGTCAAGCTGCTGGCCGACCCCGCCAGCGGACGCCTGCTCGGCGGCCAGATCGTGGGCGAGGAGGGTGCCGCCAAGCGGATCGACGTGCTTGCCACCTGCGTGTGGACCGGCATGCCGGTGCAGGAGATGCAGCTCCTCGACCTCTCGTATGCGCCCCCGTTCTCGGGCGTGTACGACCCGGTCCTGATCGCCGCCCGGCAGGTGGCGAAGAAGGTGGGGGACTGACGGTGGCTCCACAGCCGCTCGCCGGGCGCCGGGCGCTCGTGACAGGCGGCGCGTCGGGCATCGGAAGGGCGACCTCGGAGCGCCTGAGCGCCGACGGGGCGGCGGTGGCCGTCAACTTCGTGGGCGACGCCGATGCGGCGGACGAGCTCGTCGCGCAGCTCAACGGCGAGGGCGGCAAGGCGATCGCGGTCCGCGCGGACGTGTCCGACGAGGCAGAGGTGGCAGAGCTCTTTCGTCGTGCCGCGGAAGCCTTCGGAGGGCCCATCGACCTGCTCGTGAACAACGCCGGCGTCGAGGCTCCCTTCCCCCTCGTGGACATGCCCCTGGAGGAGTGGAACCGGGTGATCGGCATCAACCTCACGGGCGGCTTCCTCTGCGCGCGCGAGGCCGCCCGGGCGCTGATCGCCGCCTCTCAGCCCGGGGCGATCGTGAACGTCTCGAGCGTGCACGAGGTGATCCCGTGGCCGAGCTTCAGCCACTACTGCGCGAGCAAGGGCGGCCTGAAGCTGTTCGCCCAGACGATCGCGCGGGAGCTCGCCCCGCACGGCATCCGCGTGGCGAGCGTCGGCCCCGGGGCGATCCTCACTCCGATCAACCACGAGCTGATTGAGGACGACGACAAGCGCCGCGAGGTGGAGAGACAGATTCCCTGGGGCCGGATGGGGGAGCCCGAGGAGATAGCGGCGGCCATCGCGTGGCTGGCCGGGCCGGAGGCCTCATACGTGACCGGCGCGACGCTCTTCGTCGACGGTGGCATGACGCTGTACCCGGGCGTCACCTAGACCCGCCCGCCCGCCGAGAGCTCCGCCCTCGCCCAGCCTCGCCGCCCGACCGGGCGGCCCTGGGTCACGCTCACTTGATGCCGAGCCGGGCATCCTCGCCGTCGCGACGCTCCGCAAGGACCTGCATCAGAACCGCTGCCGGCGTGGCCAGGGGCGCGGTGGTGCGGGTGAGCAGCATGTCGGTGTCGAGCCGGCCGCCGCGCACGGTCGGGCCGACGGGTGACCAGAACGCGCCATCGGCGGTCACGGTCAGCTCTGGATCCAGCTGCTCGAAGCCGGCCGCGACGCCCATCTCCGCCGTGGCCGCCCGGCCTCGCCTCACGATCGGCCGGACGATGTGGTCCTCGTCGGGCACACCGAGCGAGCGGTGCAGCTCGCAGAGCCGCTCCATCTCGTCAGCGTCGACGGCGTCGGGGTCCTCGAGCGTCGTGGATATGCGCACCCCGATGCCACGATCGATGAGCCGGGGGATGGCCTCAACCACCCTGCGAAAGTTCTCGGGTCCGCGCATCTCGTCGTTGTCATCGGGGTCGGCGCGGTCGAGGGAGACCTGTACGTGCACGGGGGCCCCGGCCAGCGGCTCAAGTGCCTCGAGGCGGTTGCCGTAGAAGAGCGTCGCGTTCGAGAGCACGACCACGGGCAGGATCGCGGCGAGCGAGGCCAGCAACGTGGGCATCTCCGGCACGAGGAAAGGCTCGCCGCCCGTCACGCCTATGTTGGTGAACCCGAGCGAGCGGGCCTCGTGTGCGGCGTCCAGCATGTCGTCGGGCGCAAGCTCCCGTCGGGGGACGCCCGGGGCCGACTCGGTCAGGCAGTAGGTACAGCGCAGGTTGCAGTGGTAGTTCGAGTAGAACCAGAGCCGCCCCGAGAGCTCGCCGTTCTCGATGGCTTCGGCCACGGGACGGTGCGTCGAGTCGAGTCCGGTCCGAACGCCCAAGTCAGCGCGAGTCTAGGCTGAGAGGGTGTCCGGCGATCCGCAGCCCGAGCACGTTCACGGACGCGTAAGCCGCCGCTCGGCGCTGCTTCCGATGCTCGTGCCGATCCTGGTCGCGGCTCCGGCGGTGGCCGCGGTGGCCGTGACTCTCGCCAGGGGTCCCTTCCAGAGCGACGAGGCCGTGGCCGGAGCGGCGTCGCCGTCCAGCCGGGCTCCGGTCGTGATCAGGGGGGTCCCGGAGATATCGGGGGGCCCGAGAGGAGCGGCCGGGCAGACGGCGCCGGCGCTCGTCGCCCCAGCGCCGACCGTACCGGTGGTCTACCGGCGCTCGCAGGCCCTTGGGCTGCCTCACGCCGGACGCCTCCGCAACGGGGTTCAGCTGCCGGTCGAAGGCCCCTACTTCTTCACCTGGGACCCAATCTTCAAGACCATCCCCAATCGTCCGTGGCGGCGCTTCGCCACCGACCTGACCATACGGCGCATCCTGCGCGTCGTCCGGGAGTTCCGGGCCGCGCATCCAACCGCCTCGCGCATCGGCGTCGGGGATCTGAGCCGGCCCACGGGCGGGAGCTTCGGCCCCGAGTACGGGTCGATCGGACACGCATCGCACCAGAACGGGCTCGACGCGGATGTCTACTACCCACGCCTCGACCGCCGTGAGCGGCCCCCCCGGCTACCGGAGCAGGTCGATCGACGGCTGGCGCAGGACCTGGTCGACCGCTTCGTGCGGGCCGGCGCGGAGAAGATCTTCGTGGGGTTGAACGTCCGTCTGAGCGGCCCGCCGGGCGTGGTGCAGCCCCTCCCCTACCACGACAACCACCTGCACGTGCGGTTCCCGAACCTTCGGCGCTGACGAAAGGCTTACGGAGCGCCGCATCGGCCCCACTGCGGCTCCGCCTGCATCATGATCGGCGTATGGGTAAGCCGTGATCGGGCGCACGCCCCACGAGATATGGCAGAGCAGCCTGGAGGACGGGCAGACCCGGCTCGGCCGGTCCACCCACGTGCTCGCGGCCACCAGCCTGCTCGGTGGCTTTCACGTGATGCTGGGGCTGACCGTCCTCGTGATGATGCAGGGCGCTCTGACCACCGTCCTGCCCGAGCCATCGGCGCACGTGCTGGCCTCGCTCGTGTTCGGGGTGGGCTTCGTATTCGTCACGATCGGTCGCTCGGAGCTCTTCACCGAGAACTTCCTGATCCCCGTGGTCACCGTCCTGGCCGGACGCTCGACCGTCGCACGGCTCTCGTGGTTGTGGGGGGTGTCCTTCGCGCTCAACGCGTTGGGCCTTCTGCTGTTCGCCTGGATCCTGACCCGCGACGGCGTGATCGTCGACGACGAGGCGCTGGCAGCCGCGGGCTCCCTCGCCGACACCCTGGCCGATCGCACCGTCCTCGCGGCGCTCCTCAGCGCCGTCGTGGCCGGCGCGGTCATGACGACCTTCACCTGGCTTGCGGAGGCGGCCGAGAGCGACGTGACGAGGGTGCTCGTAGCGCTCCTGGTCGGCTTCGTACTGCTCGCGCCCAGCCTGAACCACTGTGTACTCGCCTTCGGGGAGGTCACCTTCGGCATACTCGCGGGCACCGCGGAGGCCGACGTGATCGACCTCCTGCGAAACACGGGCCTGGCGGCCGTCGGCAATATTGTCGGCGGCGTGGGCTTCGTGACCTTGACGCGCATGGTGCAGGCGCGAGAGGCAATGCGCGAGCCCGAATCCGGGAGGTAGCGTCTCGTGCCCGACCATGGCCCGCTGAACTGACAAGCAAGGGAGACCGGTGAGCGAATCCTTCGACGCAGTGGTGATCGGGATGGGACCGGGCGGGGAAACCGTCGCGGAGCGGCTTATCGACGCCGGCAAGCGAGTGGCAGTCGTGGAGCGCGAGTTGATCGGCGGCGAGTGCGGCTACTGGGCGTGCATCCCCTCGAAGACACTGCTGCGCCCCCCTGAGGCTCGTAGCGGCGCCGGGCGGGCGGCCGGAGTCGATACGCCGGCGCTCGATTGGGAGGACACGGTCGAGTACCGCGACTACATCATCCGCAACCTCGACGACGGCAAGCAGGCCGCCGCCTACGAGAAGATGGGCGCCACCGTGATCCGGGGCAGCGGCCGGATAGCCGGCCCCCACCGGGTGGACGTGGACGGCCGCGAGCTCGAGGCCGAGCACATCGTGGTGGCCACGGGCTCGGCTGCGGTGATCCCGCCGATCGACGGCCTCGACTCCGTGGAGGTCTGGACCAACCGTGAGGCCACCACCCTCAAGCAGGTGCCCGAAAGGGTGCTGATGGTCGGCGGCGGCCCGGTCGGCGTCGAGCTCGGCCAGTTCATGGCTCGCTACGGCGCCGAGGTCACCCTCGTCCAGGGCGCCGACCGGCTGCTGCCGCGGGAGGACCCTCGTGTCTGCCACCTGCTGGAGGCCGTGCTGCAGGAGGACGGCATAGACGTGCGCATCGGGCACCATCTGGACGGCGTCACGCAGGAGGACGGCGGGGCCGTGGCCCGGATTGGCGACGGCACCGAGGTCGGCACCGACGTGGTGGTGATCGCCGCCGGGCGCGTCCCGAACACCCAGGACATCGGTCTCGATAGCGTGGGCGTGGAGCCCGGCGAGAGCGGGTTGGAGGTCGACGACCAGTGCTCCTTCGGCGACGGCCTCTGGGCGGTGGGGGACGTGACGGGCGTCATGCTGCTCACCCACGTGGCGATGTACCAGGGACGGGTCGTGGCGGCCAACATCCTGGGCGGGGACCGGCGCGCGGACTACCGAGGCGTGCCTCGGGTCGTGTTCTCGGACCCCGAGCTGGGCGCCGTGGGGCTCACCGAGGAGCAGGCTCGTGAAGAGGGCATCGACGTGGCAACCGCCACCGTGGACCTCGGGCAGTCGATCGCTCGACCGGTCACCTACGAGAAGGAGCCGCGCGGCGAGCTGCAGCTCGTGGCCGACCGCAGGCGCGGCGTGCTCGTGGGCGCCTGGGCGGTGGCCCCGATCGCCAGCGAGTGGATCCACGTTGCCGCCCAGGCCATCAGGGCCGAGATCCCGATCGAAACGCTGCTCGACGGCGTGGCGCAGTTCCCCACCTACAACGAGGCCTACCTCAAGGGCCTCGAGAAGCTGGAGGTCTGAGGGGCCCCAGATGACCGCTCACGCACGGTCATCGGCAGGCCACCGCTTGGGCTGAGCGTGGGCGCTTGGCGGATCCTCAACACGTGCGCGGGCACCAGCTCGAGCCGGAAGCGCTGCAGGATCATCGTGGCGATCGTCTTGATCTCGAGCTGGCCGAAGCGCATGCCGAGGCAGATCCGCGAGCCGCCACCAAACGGCACGTAGGCGCCCTTCGGCAGCTTGGCGCGCGATTCGGGGGAGAAGCGCTCGGGACGGAAGGCCTCGGGGTCGGGGAAGACCTCCGGCAGGTGGTGGCTCGCCCACGAGCAGTAGGCCACATGCGCGCCCGCGGGGACGGTGTGGCCGGCGAACTCGAAGTCGGCGACCGCGCGCCGCGGGCCGACCCACGCCGCGGGGTACAGCCGCAGGGTCTCGTCGATCGCCATTTCGAGCTCCGGGAGACCCCCGACGAGCTCCACCGCGCTCGGGGCACGGCCACCGAGGTCGCGGTCCTGTTCCTCGAGCAACCGGGCGAGCGCGGCGGGGTGCCGTGCCAGCTGGTGGAAGAGGAAGGAGATCGTTGAGGTGGTGGTGTCGTGACCGGCGAACAGCAGCGTCATCACCTGATCGCGCACCTGCTCGTCGCTCAGCGCGTCGCCGTCCTCGCCCCTCGACTCCACGAGCAGGCTGAGCACGTCCCGGCCGGCCTCGTGGTCGTTTCGGCGGCGACGGGCGATCTCCCCGTAGATAAGCGCGTCGAGCGAGCGCCGGCGTGCGAGCATCCGTCCCCAGGGGGAGCCCGGCCCCCTGAACTGCTGCGTCACGAAGCCGTGCGAGTAGTAGGAGAGTGCCTCGTCGAACTGGAGCGCCGGATCGCCGCCGTGACGGGCGGCGTCGCGGTCGAAGCCGAACAGCGCCCGCATCGCGATGCGCAGGGCCAGGTGGCGGGTCCAGTCGTAGAGGTCCACCTCCCGGCCGGGCCGCCATCCCTCGAGTGCCAGGTCGGTCTCCTCGACCATCGTGTCGAGGCTCGCCGCGATCGACTCCCGATGAAAGGCCGGGAGCATCAGCCGGCGCGCGCGCCTGTGCACCTCGCCGTCGGTGGTCAGGAGCCCGTCGCCGAGCAGCGGGATCAGGTCACGCATGCTCCCCTCGCGCCAGCGGAAGTTCTGGGCGTGGGAGACGGTGACGTAGTGGTTCGCCTCCGGACCGATCATGTACACGACCGGCGCGTGCAGCAGGCGCAGGGTGAAGATCGGCCCGTAGCGGCGGTAGGCCGACAGCAGCTCGTCGAGCGGGCTCTGCATGAAGCGGCGGCCCCGCGCGAGGCTGTAGCTCGTGTCACCCGGCGGCAGCGCCACGTGCGCCGAGCGCTCGGCGCGCACGTCGCTGGCCATCTTGCGGAGGGGGTTGGTGCTCGCCACGGGCGGCACCTGCAGGCTCACCGGGGCCGCCTCATGCCCTCGCGGCGGCGGTCATCGTCTGCGGGTCACCGCTGCCGAGAATACTCCTGGGTCTCAGCGCGAGGCGGTCAGTTGGCCTAGAGTCGCGCGGATGCAGGTACGGGACGGAATGAACGAGATCGTGGTGACCGTCGGGCCGGCACACACCGTGCGAGAAGCTGCCAGGCGCATGAGCGAGCGCAACGTGGGCGCGGCCGTGGTCGTCGACCTCGAGCAACCGGGCCCCGGCATATTTACCGAGCGAGATCTTCTCCGCGCCGACGGGGCGGGGAAGGACCTCGATACCGAGGTGGTGGGCGACCACCTGTCCGCCAACCTGATCTACGCCCACGCTGACTGGTCGCTGGAGACCGCCGCGGCGGCGATGGTGCGCGGCGGATTCCGCCATGTCGTGGTGCTCGAGGGCGACGACGTCGTGGGCATCCTGTCGATGCGCGACATCGTGCGCTGCTGGACCAATGCCGGCGCGGCCGAGCCCAGTCCTCAGTCGTGAGCCGCGCTTAGAACCTATCCCGATAGGGACGTGCGTCCGGGGCGGTCGGGAAGCGAGCGGGGCAAGGACGCAGGAGTGACGCATGGCGGCGCCATGCGGAATCTCCGAGGACGCAGCATCCGCGACGCTGCCCGCTCGCATCCGGAGGTGCGGGCCCTATTGGGATAGGTTCTTAGGGAAGCCGCTCAGCGCGCTCGGGTTCCCGGTACGAGGAGCGACGGCTAGGCAGTGATCCGCACGGGGGTGCCGACGTCGAGCTGCTCGAACAGCTCCTCCACGTCGGGGATGCTCATGCGGATGCAGCCGTGGCTCGCGTTCGTGCCGAGGCTGCCGGTGGCGTAGGTGCCGTGGATTCCTATGGAGGGGATGGACAACCCGATCCAGCGGGTGCCGAGTGGATTGTCGGGACCCGGCGGGACGGTGTCGAGCTCCGCGGCCCACGGAGCATTCGGCGGGTTCCAGGTCGGGTCGCGCTCCTTGCGGCCCACGCTGAGAGACCCGGTGGGGGTCGGATACCGAGCCTGCCCGACGGCCACGGTGTAGGTCTTCACGCGGACCTCGCCGCGGATCAGGGTGAGCGTGAAGTCGGAGCGGTCGACCGCGACGCGCGCGGGCAGGCGCCTGGTGAGGGCCATCAGCACCGCCGGCCCGGCCAGGCCGTCGACCTCGAGCCGCGAGCGGGCTTGGAAGGCCCGCAGGGCACGGTCCGCGCCGTCGTCGAAGCCGTTGCCGGCCCGGCCGCGGTAGCCGCCGAAGCGACGCATCAGCACGAGCAGCTGCCGTACGTCGCGGCCCTGGGCGCCCACGCCAACCGTTGCCGAGCCGAGGGTCTCGGTGGAATCGACGATGATCGTCTGCTCGCGCCGGCGGGTGTTGCCGGCCGCGTCGGTGGCCGTCACCTCGACGCGATGGCTTCCCTCGACGAGCGGTCCCACGGGTACCTCGCGGGTTCCCGCGTCCACCTCCGCCGAGTGCACGTCGATCCCGTCGACGCGCACAGCCAACCGCGCGCGACCCGCGTCCTCGACCTCGGCGGCCACCGACCCGTAGTCGCTTCGCCACACACGGTCGGCCCGCACCTTCAGCGCGGGCGCCACGGCGTCGCGCCGCACCTTGCGCGCGACCAGTGTCCGGTTGCCGGCCGGATCGCGGGCGGCGAGTTGCAGCTGGTTCTCGCCCGGGCCCAGCGCGAGCGTGAACGAGAAGCGGCCGTCCGAACCGGCGCGTTCCCGCAACCGCTGTTCCCCGTGGGCGAGCGTAAGCGCCGCCCCTGGCTCGGTGGTGCCCCGGAGCTCGACCTGCCGCGCGCGCACGGCGCCGGGCACGCGCACGCTCAGGCGTGGAGGCCGTGGATCGACCGTGAAGCGCCAGCTGCCCTCGACCGTGCGGCGAAGTAGCCCGTCGGCGCGGGCGCTGATGCGCACCACGTGGCGCCCGGCGGCGAGGCGCCCGGGCCGCACGCGGAGGAGGCCCTCGCTCATGCGGGCCGGAACGCGGCGGTCATCCACCTGCGCCTCCACGTCGCGCTCCGCCGAGCGCAACCGGAAGGTGAGCGTGCCGTCGCGCGGCACGAGCATCGCCTCCCCTGGACGCTCCGGCTCCACGCCCGCGCGGGCGACGCTCAGCGCCTGGAAGCCGGCAAAGACGAGCGCGCCGGCGAGCGCCAGCGCGATGAGGGGGCGCAGACGCATGCGACGGCAAAGTGCAGCAGCCGCCCCTTACATCCGGGTTAAGGCAGCATTACGCAGCTGCTCCCCCCCGCCGGCCTAACCCGCCGGCGGGACGATCCTCAGCACGCGGTCGTCACCATCGCGCGGCGACCCGCGCCCGTCGGTGTTGTTGGTGAGCGCGTACAGCGCTCCGTCGGGGCCCTCCACCACCGAGCGCATGCGTCCGAACTCGCCCTCGAACAGCGCCTCGTTCACCGTGACGCCACCGTCGCGGTCGAAGCCCACGCGCCGGATCTGCTCCCCGACCAGCGAGCCGATCAGGTAGTCGCCCGTCCACTCCGAGCCGGGCAGCTTCACGAAGGTCGCTCCCGAGGGAGCGATGCTGTCCGAGTAGACGGCGATCGGCGTCTCGAAGCCATCAGCGGTGGCGGCGCCCCGGATCTCCGGCCAGCCGTAGTTGGCCCCTTCGCGCAGCACGTTGACCTCGTCGTCACCGTCCGGCCCGTGCTCGTTCTCCACGAACCGGCCCGTCCCCGGCTCCCAGTCGAAGCCCTGCGGGTTGCGGTGGCCGAGTGAGAACACCTCGGGCCGCGCGCCCTCGCCACGGTACGCGCCGGCCGAGAGCCTCAGGATCTTGCCGTTGAGGGAGTCGGGATCCTGCGCCAACGAGGGATTGCCCACCTCGCCGGCCGAGAAGTACAGGTCGCCGTCGGGGCCAAAGCGCAGGCGACCGCCGTCGTGGATCACTCCCGCCTCGATGCCCTCGGCAACGACCGCCTCCTCTGTCATCCGGTCGCCCTCGAATCGGTAGCGCGCCACCTGGTTGCCCGAATCCGCCGTGGTCCGGTAGAGGTAGACGAAGCCGTTCTGGTCGAAGCGTGGGTCCACCGCCAGGCCGAGCAGCCCGGCCTCTCCCGAGGAGTCGACCTCGACCTCCGCGACCGGCTCCGGCTGAAGCTCACCCCCACGCGAGAGCAGCCTCACCCGCCCCGGGCGCTCGGTGATCAGCGCCCGCCCGTCAGGCAGGAACGCGATCTCCCAGGGCACCTCGAGGCCACTCGCGATCGTCTCGACCTTCGGTTCGCCATCGGTGCGGGCCAGCCGCGGACGGGTGGGCCGCTTCGGCTTTTCGGGCCTCGGAGCCGGCTCCTCAGGAGTGGTTGGTGGCTCCGCGGGCACAGTCGGCGTCACCGGGGCATCGGCCTGCTCCGGATCGTCGTCGCCACCCCCGCAGCCAGCCAGGAGAACGAGCCCGAGCAGGGCCGCCGTGACGCCGCGTCTCACGCCGCGACCTCCGACAACCCTTCGCCCTCCGCCTGCTGCTCGGCCTGCTCGATCGCCCAGGCTGCGTTGATGAAGCCGACGTGCGAGAAGGCCTGCGGAAAGTTGCCGAGCTGGGAGCCGTCGCGGCGATCGACCTCCTCGGCCAGCAGGCCGACGTCGTTGGCGTAGCCCCACACGCCGTCCAGGACCTCGCGCGCGCGCCGCGGATCGCCGCCGCGGGCCAGGCCTTCGGCCAGCCAGCACGAGCAGATCACGAAGGCGCCCTCGTCGTCGCCCCCGGTCCAGCGGCTCACGAGCACGCCGTCGCCGAGGTCGCGCTCGATCACGTCGATCGTCTGCCGCATGCGCTCGTCGTCGGCGGGCAGAAAGCCCACCAGAGGCATCAGCAGCACGCTGGCATCGAGGTGGTGGGAGCCGAAGGCGCCGGTGTAGGCGCCCGCCTCCTCGTGCCAGCCCTGCTCGAGGATCGCCTTCCGGACCGAGTCGCGTTCCTCGGTCCACGCCTCGACCCGATCGGCGGCGTCGAGCCGATCGGCCAGCTTGACTGCGCGGTCGAGGGCCGTCCAGCACATGAGCTTCGAGGAGGTGTAGTGACGCTTGCCTTCGCGACCCTCCCAGATGCCGTCGTCCTCATCGCGCCAGCTCTTCGCAGCCTGATCGGCGAGCGCACGCAGAAAGCCGGCCGTGTGAGCGTCGAGCTCTCCCAGCTGTTCGCGGAGGGCCCAGGCCGCCTCAAGCACCTGGCCGTACACATCGAGCTGGGTCTGATCCCACGCCGCGTTGCCGATCCGTACCGGCTGTGCGCCGTGGTATCCGTCGAGGTGCACGAGCTCGTGCTCGGTCAGGTCGCGCTCGCCCTCCACGCCGAACATGATCTGAACGTGGCCGTCGGGTCGGAAGCTGCCGGCCGATCGGGCCATCCAGTCGAAGTAGCGCGCCGCCTCGTCGGGGCAGGCGCCCACCCAGAGTGCCTTCAGCGTCAGGCTCGCGTCGCGTAGCCAGCTGTAGCGGTAGTCCCAGTTCCACTCGCCGCCGGGGATCTCGGGCAGGGAGGTGGTGGCGGCCGCGACGACAGCGCCTGAGGGGGCGTAGGTGAGCGCCTGGAGCACCAGGGCACTGCGCCGGACCTGCTCGGTGTAGGCGCCCTCGTAGGCGGTGTGCATCTCCGTCCAGGAACGCCAGGCCGCCACCGTGTCGGTGAGCGTCGCGCGCGGGTCGAGCGCCGCGAACGCGTCACCACCACCCAGCCCCGGATGGTGGTGCAGGGCCCACGCGGCGCTCTCGCCCTGCTTCAACTCGATCCGGGCAGCGGCGTGATCGCCCGCCGGCTCGAGCGGGTGGTCGCCCACGAGCAGCGTCGTGTCCGGACCGCCGAGGCTCTCGAGCCCGGCGGCGGTGGGCACGAGCACCGGGCGCACGAGGCCGTACTCCGGCCGCGGCGCGTACTCGACCTCCACAGGCACCGACCCGTCGAGCGCCTCGACGAGTCGCACCACCGCGTGCGGGGAGTCGTGGCCGATGTCGTGTCCGCGCGCGCCGGGGGCCAGGGCCAGGGCGTCGGTCAGCCGTAGCGTTCCTTGGTCGGTACGGAAGGTCGTGCGCAGCACCATGGTGTCCGACACGTACTCGCGCTCGACCTCGAATGGCCCCTCTGGCCTGATGCTCCAGTGCCCCGCCGACTCGTCGAGGATCCGGGCGAACGTGCTGCGGGAGTCGAATCGGGGCGCGCACCACCAGTCAAGGGAGCCCGTGCGGTCCACCAGCGCAGCCGACTGGCAGTCCCCGAGGAGGGCGTAATCGGCGATCGGCGGCTGGCCCATTTGGACCTCAGGCCGGGGCGGCAAGCGTCAGCGCGAACAGCTCATCGGGATCTGTCATGAACCGCTCGAGCTCGAGACCCGCCGCGGGCAGCTCGCGCTCGAGTCGCGCACGGGTGAACTTGGTGCTGATCTCCGTGCGCATCTCCTCGCCGTCCGTGAACGTGACCTCCAGGTTCGCGCCCGGCACGCGAACCCGCTGTTCGTCCCGGGCGCGCAACCGCATCTCTATCCACGAGGCCTCCGGGTCGAACACCGCCACGTGCTCGAAGGCGGAGACGTCGAAGTCGGCGTCGAGCTCGCGGTTGATGGCCCGCAGGACGTTGCGGTTGAACTCCGCGGTCACGCCCGCGCTGTCGTTGTAGGCCGCCTCGAGCACGCCGGGATCCTTGACCAGATCGGTGCCGATGAGCAGCCGGTCGTCCGGGCCGAGCAGCGCGGCGAGCGCGCGCAGGAAGTGCGCCCGTTCGGGCGGATAGAGGTTGCCGATCGTGCCGCCGAGCAGGGCGAAGATCCTTCGGTCGCCGGGCGGGAGGTGCTGCAGGTGGGCCTCGAAGTCCCCCACCAGGCCGTGCACGCGCAGACCCGGGTAGATGTCCACGAGCTCTTCGGCGCAGCGCTCGACCACCGACTCCGACACGTCCACCGGCACGTACCGGCGGAGCGTGCCCTGGGCCGCCATCGCGTACAGCAGCGCCGGCGTCTTCGAGGCCGAGCCTGAGCCGAGCTCCACCAGCTCCTCGGCGCCGTTCGAGGCCACGATCTCCTGCGCGTAGCGGTTGAGGATCGCCCGCTCCATGCGCGTCGGGTAGTACTCCGGCAGCGCCGTGATCTGCTCGAAGAGCTCGGAGCCGCGCTCGTCGTAGAAGTACTTCGGCGGCAGCTCCTTGGGCACGCGGGTCAGGCCATGGCGCACGTCGTCGGCCATGGAGGCAAGCGCCGAGCCATCCAGGTACGAGTCGACCTGGATGTCTCGAACGGGAGCCAGGGTGCTCACGCCGCGCACCTGAAGCCGGCGAAGATCTGACGCCGTTCCGGGAGGTCCCAGTTGCGGAAGCTGTTGCGGATGACCCGCGGCCGCGTGGCCCACGATCCGCCCCGCAACACGCGGTAGGTCGGGCCGAAGAAGACCTCCGAGTACTCGCGGTACGGGTAGGCGGTGAAGCCCGGGTAGGCATTGAGCGGGCTGGCGGTCCACTCCCATACGTCGCCCAGCATTCCGAGGGCGCCGTAGGCCGAGGCCCCGGCCGGAAGCGCGCCCGCGGGGGCCGGGCCGAAGGCGGTCTGGTCGAGGTTCGCCCGCTCGGGGATCGGTGCGTCGTCGCCCCATGGGTACCGCCTCGCGGTGCTGGTGAACGGATCCCACGCCGCGGCCTTTTCCCATTCGGCCTCAGTGGGCAGGCGCTTGTCCATGTAGCGGGCATAGGCCTCGGCCTCGTGCCAGGACACGCACATCACGGGCAGTACGGGGTCGAGGGGCTCGGTACGGTCGTAGCTGCGCACGCGGCCGTCTGCCGTCCAGTAGCGCGGGCGCTCGACCGACTCGGCTCGGCTCCAGGCCCAGCCTTCGTCCGACCACAGCCTGCGCCGGGTGTAGCCGCCGTCCTCGACGAACTCGGCAAACGCTCCGTTGGTCACCGGCGTCCGGTCGATCGCGAACCGCGGCAGCTCCACCTCGTGCTGGGGGCGCTCGTTGTCGTATGCGAAGGGACCAGGGGCCGCACCCAACAGGAACGGGCCCTCGGGCACGTGGACCATGCCTCCCACCCAGTACGCCGGCGGGGCCGGCAGCTCGCGCCGACCGGGGGCGTAGGTGCCGGGCGCCGCCAGCTGCAGGGTCTGCAGCATCGTCTCGTTGTGCTGGTGCTCGTGCTGGACGAGCATGTCCCACACGAAGCCCCCGGAGCTCAGGGACCGCTCGCGCTCCGACAGGTCGGACCTTGCGAGCACCTCGAGGGCGCGCGACCGGACCTCGGCCATGTACTCCTTGACCTCGGCGGTGCGCAGGTACGGGAGGTCTCCGCGGTCGGAGCGGGGCGTCTCCGAGGCGTCGTAGATCTCCCACAGCCCCTCGCGCGTCGGCTCGAGACCGCCCGCGCGCTGCGCCAGCCACAGGTCCTCGAAGGCGGCGATGTGCCCGAGGTCCCACACCAGTGGGCTCATGAGCTGGTCGTGCACGCGGTCCATGTCCGGCTCGGTCACGGGCCCGACCAGCGCGAGCGTGCGCGCCCGCGCCTCGGCCAGCAGCCGGCGCCAATCCGCTTCTCCCAGCGACTCAGCCCCTCCACGGGGCAGTGTTTCGGCGTGTGTGTTCATCAGCGCTCCGGCGCGGGTGTCGGTGGAGCGCGGAAGCGTCGCGCGCTGTTGGCGTAGACCACCGCCGAGACGGCGAACATCGCCGCGGTGATCAACAGCCAGCGGGTGAGGTATCCGCTCGGCTCGTACCCCGCGGCACGGGCGAAGCTCTCTCTGCCAAGTCCGACGATCAGCGGAAACCAGACCAGCAGTAGAAAGCCGGAAAGGACCGCCGGCACGCGCAGGTGGTTGAGCCATGGCGCCTGCGCCGCGCCGTCGCGGGCTCGCCCAACTCGATAGGCAAGCAGCCCCAGGGCCGCGTACAGCGGGAAGAGAATGAAGTCGTGCGCAACGATCGCGCCCCCGAACCACACCAGCACGTCTCGCGGCTGCGACACATCGGCGATCCTGAACGCCGCGTAGCTGACGACGAGCGTCATTGCCAGCACCCCCAGGAGGTGAAGCGGCCCGGCTCCGTACTCGTAGCGGAGGCGTCGCATCGACTGCAACGGAATCCTAGTCCCCGGCCTCGGTGGAGACGCGGGTCAGCGTCGCCGTTCACCGGATCGTCAGGTCCCGCTCGTGAGACCCTCAGGCCACCAGCCCGCGAGCTCGGAGCTCGGCCACCGCCTCGTCCCCCCGCTCGTCAACCGTTTGCCTGCGCACCCAGTCCGCGAGCTCCGGCAGCCCTCCCGCGAGCGTCGTCTCCGCTTGGAAGCCGAGTACCTCACGCGCCCGCATGACATCCGCAAGGCAGTGCCGGATGTCGCCGGCGCGGAACTCACCAGTGACCTCGGGCTCGAGCGCAACGCCCAGCGTCTCGGCCAGGCCGCGGGCCAGGTCGGCGATCGTCGTCCGCCCCCCCGCCGCCACGTTGATGGCCATGCCCGCCGCGGCCGGCGAGTCCATTGCCGCCAGGGTGGCCCTCACCACGTCGGAGACGTGCACCGGGTCGCGGATCTGCGCACCGTCCTCGAATACGCGCGGACGGCGGCCGGCGAGCAGCCGCGCGGCGAAGATCGCCGCCACGCCGGTGTAGGGGTTGGCGAGCGCCTGTCGCGGGCCGTAGACGTTGAGGTAGCGAAGCGCCACGACCGGCAGGTCGTAGGCCTGGCCGAGCACGAGGGCGAGCTCCTCCTGGTCACGCTTGGTGATCCCGTAGACGCTCATGGGGCGCAGCGGGGCGTTCTCCCGAGCGGCCACCGCGGTGGCCGGTTCGCCGCAGCGAGGGCAGAGCGGCTCCCACGCACGCCGCCTGAGCTGCTCGACGGTTCGCGGTGCCGCGCTCGTGAGACCGTGGGCAGCGCAGCGGTACATCCCCTCCCCGTACACGACCATCGAGGACGCGAGCACTACTCGGCGCACCGTGTCCCGCCGTGCCAGCACCGCCTCGAGGAGCGTGGCCGTGCCGCCGCAGTTCACGTCGACCGTGCGTCGCACGTTCATCATCGACTCGCCGTTGCCGACCGCGCCGCCGAGGTGGTAGACGGCACCGACGTCGGCCAGAGCGTCGTCGACACGAGCGCGGTCGCGCAGGTCTCCGACGACGAGATCGGCTTCTGTGCTCAGATGGTCGGGGGGGCGCCCCGAGGGGTGCGCGAGCGTGTCGAGGTTGTCGAGCACGCGTACGCGCTCGCCGCGCGCGAGCAGGGCATCGACCAGGTGCGAGCCGATGAAGCCGGCGCCTCCGGTGACCAGCGTGACGCTCACCAGATCGTGTCCAGCAGCAGCTCGGCGGCCAGCGCCTGGGTCACGATCAGCGCCAGCACCGGGCGAACGGCGGCTCGAGGGAGGACGGTCGCCGCCGCGATGCAGGCGAGCGGCACGAGGAACAGCCAGATGCGCTCGGTCTCCGCCTTGGTGAAGCCGAGCACGGCTGAGGTCACGATGACCGCCGCGAGCGCGAGCGCCACGGTCTGGCGAGCGGCCAGCGCACGGACGGCGTACCACGCCACCGGCAGTCCGAGCACCACCAGGAAGGCCGCGGGCGAACCGAAGAGCCAGAACGCGTAGGGCCTCAGGCGGGCCAGGCTGAAGTGGTAGACCTCCTCCGTGGCCGCAAGGGTGCCCAGCGGGTCGAAGCCGAAGCCGGCGTAGAGGGCGCCGTAGAGAACGCCCAGCGCCCCGGCGCACGCGGCGGCAAGGAGAGCCGACCGACCGACGCCGTCACGACGGGCGACCACGATCGCGGCCCAGGCCCCTACGGCAAGCAGTGCCCAGGAGAAGAATGAGGCAACGGCCAGCAGCCCGGCTCCGAGCGGGAGCGCGGCGCGCCGACGGGCCACGAGCGCGATCGCCGCAAGCAGGCCGAGCGACGCGTAGAGAGCGTCCGCCGAGGAGGCGCCGTGGAGAAGGGCGGCGGGGGCAAAGGCCGCGAGCAGCGCGGCCACGCGCGCGCGGGTGTCGTCTGCCAGCAGCTGGTGCGCGAGCACGTAGGTCAACGGCACCGATAGCGCCGCCGCCGCGATCGTCAGCGCGCCCAGTCCGGGAGCACTGTCGATGCCGAGGAGGTGCATCAACAGCAGCAGGCCCGGCGGATGGCCGGCCACGTGCACGGGGAGGGACGGCACCAGCTCGGCGAACCGGTCGAGGAACCAGACGGGCCCGTAGTCGAGGGCGGGGAGCGCCGGCAGGTACTCGTTCTTCGCCTCGACGCTTGTGTCGAAGACGGCGTACGGGCCGGTGGGACCCCCACGCGCCATGGCCACGGCCAGGCGGCCGACCAGGGCCAGGCCGAACGCCGTGCCGGCAAACGCTCGCGCCGAGACCGACGGCGCGAGCAACCGCGGCGCGAGGATCACGGCAGCGCCCATTACGGCGACGGCCGGGAGGGCCAGGCCATGCACCCGTGGCTCCCACGAGGCTACGAAGGGCGGAAGGGCCGCGCCGAGCTCCACGCCCGCGGCCGCGGCCGCCAATCCCACCACCACCGTGATCGCCGTTCCGACCGCCACGAGAGGCGGCAGCAGTCCGTGCCCGGCGAACCGCGCCCGCCCTTCGCGCGCGACGCCTCGGCGAATGGCTCCGGCCTCCACGCCGGCCGACGATACGGGAAGCCAAGCCGTCCGCCGCGCGTCGGAGACGTCTGTTCCGCCTCCGTAAGGCGCGACCGCTAGTTTGGCGCGCGCATGGTGGACGTCGTGCTACCGACGCTGGACGAGGCCGAGGCCATTCCGTGGGTGCTCGCGCGCATGCCGCCGGGCTACCGCCCGATTGTCGTCGACAACGGCTCGACCGACGGCTCGGCCGAGCTGGCGGAGGGGCTCGGGAGCATGGTGGTGCTCGAGCCGCGTCGGGGATTCGGCGCAGCGTGCTTTGCGGGTCTCTCTGCGGCCACCAGCGACGTGGTGTGCTTCATGGACTGCGACGGCTCGCTCGACCCGGGTGAGCTGCCAGACGTCGCCGGCGCCGTGCTCGACGGCACCGCCGATCTGGCACTCGGCGAGCGGCGCCCGGAGGGAGCCGGCGCCTGGCCCGCCCACGCGCGCCTGGCCAACCGGGTGCTCGCCCGGGAGCTGCGCCGGCGAAGCGGAGTCGAGCTGCGCGACCTCGGGCCGATGCGGGCCGCGCGGCGGCGGGCGCTCTTAGAGCTCGACGTGCGCGACCGCCGCTTCGGATGGCCGCTCGAGATGGTCCTCCGCTCCGCCGCCGCGGGCTGGCGGATCCGTGAGGTGCCGGTGAGCTACCGGCCACGGTCGGGACGCTCGAAGGTCACGGGTACGGTGCGCGGCACCGTTCGCACCGTGCGCGACATGGGGCAGGCCCTGCGGTGAGTGGCGTGACACTCGTCGTTCTGGCCAAGGCCCCGGAGGCGGGGCACGTCAAGACGCGCCTCTGCCCCCCGTGCACGCCAACCGAGGCCGCGGCGCTGGCCGAGGCGGCGCTGCGGGACACCCTGGCCGCGGTCGCGGCCGCGCCGGCGGAGCGGCGCCTCTTGGTGCTCGACGGAGAGCGGGGGGCGTGGCTACCCGGCGGCTTCGACGTGGTGCCGCAGTGCGACGGCGGCCTGGGCTGCCGTCTGGCGGGAGCGTTCGACGCGGTGGAGGGACCGGCCGTGCTGGTGGGCATGGACACCCCCCAGCTGACGGCCGACGACGTCGCGGACGCGGTTCGCGTCCTGCTGCGGCCCGGAGTGGATGCCGTGCTCGGACCGGCCAGCGACGGTGGCTACTGGTCGATCGGCCTGCGCCGCCGAAGCCCAGGCCTCTTCGATGGCGTGCCGATGAGCTCCGCCGCCACGCTCACCGCCCAGCGCCGCCGCCTGACGGAACTTCGCCTACGGCATGCCGAGCTGCCCGTGATGCGCGATGTGGACACCATCGCCGACGCCCACGCCGTGGCCGCCCAGAGCCCGCGCTCGGCCTTCGCGCGGGAGCTGTCAGCGCTTCAGCTGGCAGCCGCCTGAGGGAGGCGGCTGCGCCGGGACGGCTAGCCGCGGCTGCGGACGCGGCCGGCCACCATCAGGCCGTGTCCCAGCCCGGCGCCCCCGCGTGGCTCGAGGGCCCAAACGGCGCGAGCGAGGTCGCGCGGCCGGCGCGCGCCCGAGCCCCGTACGATGCGACGGCGCCGGCGGGCAAGCGCGTGATGTGCCGCGGCCGCAGGGTGTGCCGGAAGCGGCGGGAGGGCAGCCACGAGGCCCGCGATGCCGCGCGAGCTGCCCTCGAGCAGTTCGCTCAGGCCACGGCGCACCGGCGGCAGGCCGGGCCAGTAGCGGCCCTCGTCGAGCTTCGGCCCCGCCTGGATGGTGCGGTCGAGCGCCCACAGCGGCTCAATGCCCGACCGTTCCATCAGGCGGGCGAGCTCGGACGGCGCCCAGGGGTGCACCCAGACCTCGGTGGCCAGGCGGTAGGGCAGCATGCGGCGGGCACCCGGCTCGGTCTCCCACAGACGCGGCCACTCGAGCGAGAAGAGGCCGAGCGCCTCCAGCGCGACGACCGCACCCGGGCGCGCGTGGAGGGCGATCTCTCGCAGCAGGCGCTCGAGCTCCGCCGGCGTCAGGTGGGACGCCACGCCGAAGCACGCGACGTAGAGGCCGAACGGCTCGCGTCCGACCGGCCCCAGGCCGCTGCGAAGGTCGTGGGACACGAAGTTGCGGGTAGCCGTCACCTGCGCGCGGGGGCGCAGGTCCACTCCCGTGTAGCGCTCGGCATGGTCGCCGAGGAGCTCCGCGACCATGCCGTCGGCACAGCCGAGGTCGAGCACTCCGCCGCACGCGCCGGACTCGCTCATCAGGCGCGGCAGGAGGCGGCCGAACGAAGTGCGCTCGAGCCGCTCGCGAACGGCGTCGCCGTCTCCCGCGAGATAGGCGTCTGCCCTGTCATTCACCTGCGTTGCCCGTGCCATTAGGCCCCGAAGCTATCCCGCGCGGCGGTTCCCGCCATTCGTCCCTGGCCGGCTTAAGAAACCTGAAACCTGCCTGTGATCGAATCGCGGTCGTGGCCCCGCGGCACCGGACGCTCGCCCTGCTCCCGCTCCTGCTGCTCGCTTCGTGTGGCTCGACGGACGAGCTGCCACCGGCCGCCGAGCCGGCCCGGTCGCCTCCGGCAGAGGAGCGACCGATGGGGCGCGTAGTCCCGGTCGGAAACAAGCCCGAGGGCCTGGTCGCCGACGCGCGGACGGGCCTGGTGGCGGTAGGGCTGACCGATCCCGACCGGCTCGCGCTCGTCGACGCGCGCAGCGGTCGGGTGGAGCGCCGCGTGCTCCTGTCGGAGTCCCCGCGCCACCTCCAGCTCGAGCGCGCGGGCGGGCCGGTCCTGGTGCCCGCCGAGCGGGCCAACGCGCTGGTCCGTGTCGAGCTACCGGGTGGCCGAACCGACACGATCCGGGTGGGCCGCTTCCCGCACGACGCTGCGGCCGTCGGGGGGCGGATCTTCGTCGGGGACGAGCTCGGCGACACGGTTTCGGTCATCGAGGGCGGCCGCGTGATCAAGCGGCTCGAGGCGCCGATCCAGCCCGGCGGCGTGGTGGCGGCCGGCAGCAACACGCGCGTCGCGGTCGTCGCGGTGCGCGAGCGGGTCGTCGAGGTCTTCGACGCGCGCACCCTGCGCTCGGTCGGCAAGGCCGATGCGGGCGTGGGCCCCACGCACGTGGTCTCGGACGGAGGTGATCTTCTCTACGTCGTGGACACCCAGGGCGATGCCCTGCTGCTCTTTCACCTGAGCCCCCGCCTCGAGCTCGTGCGACGCGTGTACCTGAAGGGGGCGCCCTACGGCATCACCATCGACCGCCGCCGCGGGCGCCTCTGGGTCACGCTCACCGAGAGCAACCGCGTCGTGGAGCTCGCCGCCGGCGGCCAGCCGCGCGTCCTGCGCAGCTTCCCGACGGTGCGCCAGCCCAACACCGTGGCTGTGGATGAGAAGACGGGGAGGGTGTTCGTGGCCAGCCGCACGGACGGGACCCTGCAGCTGTTCGATCCGTAGGAGGGAAAGGTTGGACACTTTCCGACCCCAGAGGTCTAAGCGTGTCCAACAGAAATTGAGAGTGCCGCGGCTTGGCCTCAGAGCGTCAACAGCGCCCGTGCGTGCCGCCGCGCCGCCGCGGCGGGCAGTGCACCCGCCGGCAGCTCGACCACGAACGAGCGTATGCCCAGACGCTGGTTCTGCCAGTTGGGCGCAGTGCCCCGCGGCCAGCGGATCGTGGCGTACGGGACTCCCGCCCTGCGGGCGTAGCGCCGCGCCACGCCGACACTTTCCCCGAAGGCGCGTACCACCGCCTGCGGCTGGTGGAACCACACCGTCACCTCCGGTCGCAGACGCCGTATCAGCCGAGCCGCGAGCCGCGATTCCGACTCTGACAGTGGCCGCGACCCCGAGTACTCGGGGTCGAACGGCTGTCCCGACCGTCGCCATTCCGATGGAAAGTTGCGGTTCAAGTCGACTCCGTGGCCGTTCACGCGGAGGCCGCGTTGGAGGCCGTCCGGGTTGAGGTTCTCGACCACCCACAACGGCGTCGGCGAACGATCCGATCGAAGCCGGCGGGTGATGTCGATGCCCGCGCACTCGGTGCCGTGGATGCAACCGAACACCAGGGTTCGTGGCCGCTCGTTGGGGTCACCGAGGCGAAGAAGCCGGATCGGCCGGCCCTCCACCGAGCGGCCGAGCAGCTCGGTGCGCGCACCCGGCCGGCGGGCTTCGCGCCGCACGAGGGACGGGGGCTGCCGGTCACTTCGCGGGTCCACGGCGGAACTCGACGTAGCCGGCGTCGCTGCCAGGTCAGGGCCGCCACCGCCGGAGCCGCCCACGGCCAAGCCCACGCCCACCACCGCGACCAGGCCCGCCGCCATCCCGACGGCCCGAGCACGGACCCTCACGATCTAGACCCGAGCTGTGACGGCCGGGAGGTCCTCGGCGCAGGGGATGCGCGAGTCCCCGTCGTCGCGCAGGCTGCGCTTCAGCGCCCAGAACGCAAGACCGCCCAGCACAGCCGGGAGCCAGAGGAGCAGGGCGCGGTATGCCAGCACCCCCACCGCCGCCGCGGCCGGCGGAACCCCGAAGATCACGAGTGCGCCTATCAGGCCGAAGTCGACGCCCCCGAGGCCACCGGGCAGCGGCACCAGCGCGCCGAGCTGCCCGAGGAGGTAGGCCAGGAACAGGACGGCGAGCGGCGACGTCGGCCCGAAGGCCCGGAAGCACGCCCAGAACACGGCCAGGTCGAACGCCAGGTAGCCGACGGCGCCGGCCAGCAGCCGGACGTCTTTGGAGCGCAGCAGGACAACCGCCTCGTCGATGCCGTCCGCGGTGGCATCCAATGCGCGGGCCGCCGCGCGCAGCAGCCGGTGGCGCCCGGGGGCCGACCAACCGTGCTCGACGCGTCGCGCCAGCCGCGGGGCGGCCAGTGTCACGAGCAGGACCGCCGTAACCGCAACGAGGGCCGGGCCAGCGCTCAGCACCAGGGAATCAGGCCCCGCCAGGAGGCCAAGCGCCACGGCCGTGCCGATGGCGATAACCGCCGCGACGTTCACGGCACTCGTGATCAGGAAGAAGGCCACGGTGCGCCGAGCGATGCGCTCGGCCGGCAGCCCACTGCGGCGCAGCGCCCACGCCCCGAGCGCAAGCCCGCCAACGCCGCCCACCGGCAGCAGCGACGCCGCGCCGAGGGACGACATGCCGAGCCGGTAGCTCATCCTCCAGGTCATTCGGGCACAGAACGCCGCGCGGAACGCTGCCACGTAGGCGAGGCAGGACAGGACCTCCAGCGCCGCGGCCAGCACCAGCCAGCCGGGTGTGGCATCGTTCAGTCCCTCACGTACGTCGGCGAGCCCCGGCACGAGCGTGATCGCGAGGCCGACGAGCGCGAGCAGCGCCGCGAGCTGGAGCAGCCGCCGGCGGAGGACGTGTGTCTCCAGGCCCGACGGCATGTCGTCGATGGACACGGCTCCGGGCTGTTCTCTCATGTGTCCAGCCTGGCTCGCCGGGACGCGCCGCGCAAGGCCTGCGACACGGTGTTCTCCACGTCTTAAGAGGGCTGACGAAAGCCTTACGAGCGCCCCTTGCCGGCACACGCCGGGCCCGACGTGGGTAACACTCGCTACATGAGCAGACCCCACAGTCGCGGATCCGTGCTCGTGGTCGACGACGAGCCGACGATCTCCGAGGTCGTGTCGCGCTACCTGGAGCGGGCCGGCTACACCACGCGCGTGGCCGGAGACGGGCACGAGGCCCTCCGTCTTGCCGGAGAGGAGCGTCCGGATCTCGTGGTGCTGGACCTGATGCTCCCCGGCATCGACGGGCTCGAGGTACTGCGCCGCCTGCGCGAGGACGACCGCATGTCGGTCATCCTCCTCACCGCCAAGGGCGAGCCCACCGATCGGGTGGTAGGCCTGCGGCTGGGGGCCGACGACTACGTGATCAAGCCCTTCTCGCCGGCAGAGCTCGTGGCACGCGTGGATGCCGTGCTGCGGCGCGTCGACAAGTCACCCGAGGTCGAGGAGGAGATCGCCTTCGACGGCCTGGTCATCGACCCGGCCGCCCGTCGCGTGACGGTGGATGACGAGGAGGCCCAGCTCACCGTACGCGAGTACGACCTGCTGCTCTTCCTCGCGCGTCACCCGGGCCAGGTCTTCTCGCGCGACCAGCTGATGGACGCCGTCTGGGAGTACGCTTTCTACACCGACACCTCGACGGTGACCGTCCACATGCGACGGCTCCGCTCCAAGGTCGAACACAACCCCTCCCAGCCCGAGCGCCTGCAGACGGTTTGGGGGGTGGGTTACCGATTCCAGCCGTGAGCGTCCGCCGCAGCATCTTGATCCTCGTCATCGGCGTCGCCCTCGGCGGAGTGGCCGTCGGAGCCACCTACGGCACGTCCGACGGACTGGTGATGGCCGCCGTGATGGCCGCGGGCGGCGCGCCGATCCTCGTGCTGTCGCACCTCTTTGCCGCACGGAGGGACCGGCTGGGGTCACTCTCGCGGCAGTTCGTCATCGGCACCGGAGTCGCCGTGGGGTCCGTGCTCCTGATGATCGGCGTGATCGCGGCCTCGATGTTCGTCTCCGCGCACGACGTCTTCGTGCTGGCGCTCGGCCTGGGCTTCACGGGCGTCGTTGCGGCCTACTCGTCGTTGATCCTCGCTCACGGGGTGATGAACGACATCGACGCGGTGCGGAGCGGGGTGATGGCCGTTGGGGACGGAGCTCGTGACGTGCACATCGAGACGGTCGGGCGGGACGAGATCGCCGACCTCGCTCACGCCTCTAACCAGATGATCGATCAGCTGAAGCGCGACGAGCAGCAGTGCGAAACGGCCTGGTCTGCCCACCGGGACCTGATCGCCGCGGTGTCGCACGACCTGCGCACCCCTCTGACCTCCCTCCAGCTCGTGGCAGAGGCGATCAAGGACGGGGTCGTTGATAACGGCACTCGCGACCGCTACCTGGCGCAGCTACCGGTGCACATCCAGGCGCTCGGGGGGCTGATCGACGACCTGTTCGAGCTGTCGCGGCTGCAGGCCGGGGACGTGCAGTGGTCGCTCGAGAAGGTCCGCCTCGACGAGCTCCTGCAGGAGACCGTCGAGGCCATGCGCGGACAGGCCGACGCCCGGGGTGTGATGGTGGAGACGCGGGTATCCGACGACCTCCCGCTGGCCAGGGCCAATCCCGAGAAGCTGCAGCGCGTTCTCTTCAACCTGATCCAGAACGCCATCCGCCACACCCCTGAGGACGGGACGGTCACCGTCTGCGCCGAGACCAGTGACGAATGCGTCGAGATCGAGGTCATCGACACCGGCGAGGGGATCGACAGCGCCGACCAGGAGAGGGTGTTCCAGCCATTCTTCAAGAGTGGGGAGGAGGCTGCGCGAACACGTCCGGGAGCCGGGCTCGGACTCACGATCTGCCGCGCCATCGTCGAGGCCCACGGCGGCCGGATCTGGCTCGGCGAGCGCGACGGCGGGGCACGCGTTCGCTTCAGCCTTCCGCGGGCGCCGGCATGAGCACCGAAGCTCCCGTGACCGCCGAGCTCGTACCCGGAAAGGCGTTTCCTGATCTCGACCTGCCCGATCACACGGGGCGCGCCCGGAAGCTGTCGGAGGTAGCCGGCGGGGACCCGGTGGCCCTTGTCTTCTCGCGCGGATGGTGGTGCCCCAAGGAGCAGCGCTACATGCGTGAGCTCGTAAGCCTGCAGGACGAGTTCGAGGTGGCCTACGCGCGCATCGTCGTGGTCTCCGTCGACGCCCCCGAGGTGCAGTCGGCCTTCCGAGCCGGTCTCGGCGCCCGCTTCCTCTTCCTGTCCGACGCCGAGCGCCGCTGGCTCCCACGGCTGGGTCTCGAGGAGACCGCCGACACGGTGCACGACCCCTACTGGCCCGCGAGCTTCACCCTCTTCCCGGACCTGACCATCCACCGCGCCTACGAGGGCTACTGGTACTTCGGGCGCGCGACGATGGAGGAGCTGCGCACCGACATGCGCCACATCTCCCGCTCGGTCCGTGAGGACTGGAACCCGTGAGCGGCGACCTCCCCTTTCGTTACCTGTGGCTCGACGGCGAGCGCCTGTCGACCGCCGAGGACGCCCCCGGACGGCGCTTCGGGATCGACCGCCGCTGCGTCGAGGGCGAGACCGTCGAGGGTGCCTACGCGCACGTCTGCGCTTCGGATGACGACGAGGCGCGCGTGCCCTACGACCAGCCCGAGGTCCAGCAGGCCCGGCGCGATGCCCTGGCCTGGTGGATACCGATGCTGGGCGACGACCTGGTGTGCCTCACAACGCTGTCGCTCGACTCGGTGGGATGCGGCGGGGCCATCACGGTCGCGCGCGACCCGGCGCTCTTCGACGACGACCCCTTTCGCCGCCTGTTCCCCGGCTTCACGGTGCGCACCGACCTCTTCTGCCAGGTGGACGCGCCGCCCGGGCCGGTACTCGAGCGCTACGCCGGCGCGCCGTGGCCGGGCGGAAGCTTCTAATCGCGTTCTACGAAGGAGGTCGCTGATGAGTTTCGACGAGCTGACAGGTGCCCTGGGCAAGGGTTTGATCGCCGGCGCGGCCGGCACGGCGGCCATGACGGTGTCGAGCACGCTCGAGGCGAAGCTGCGCGACCGCGGCAGCAGTTCCGCGCCGGCCGATGCCGCCGGCGCGGTCCTCGGCGTAGAGCCCAAGGACGACGCGGGTGCCGCGCGCTTCTCGAACATCGTGCACTGGGCCTACGGCACCGGGTGGGGCGCCGTGCGCGGCATGCTCGGTGCGGCAGGGATGCATGGATCCGCGGCAACGGGTGTCCACTGGGCCACCGTCTGGGGCTCGTCGCTGGCGATGCTTCCGGCGCTCGACATCGCCCCCGCGCCCTGGAAGCAGGAGGGCCGCGACGTGGCCACCGACGCCTTCCACCACTTCGTGTACGCCGCCGGCACGGGCCTCGCGTACACGGCGCTCGATCGCTGAGTTTACGAGAACCCGAGACCCCAAGGAGCCCCATGTCCGACAACGTCGCCGACCACCTGCTGCACCGCCTCACCGACTGGGGCATCTCCCGGATCTACGGCTACCCAGGCGACGGCATCAACGGGCTGATGGGAGGCCTGGACCGCGCGAGCGACCGCCTCGAGCTCGTGCACTCGCGTCACGAGGAGATGTCGGCCTTCATGGCGTGCGCGCACGCCAAGTTCACCGGCGAGGTGGGGGTGTGCATGGCCACCTCGGGCCCGGGGGCGATCCATTTGCTGAACGGCCTGTACGACGCCAAGCTCGACCATCAGCCGGTGCTGGCCATCGTCGGCCAGCAGGCCCAGCAGGGGCTCGGGGGCAGCTACCAGCAGGAGGTCGACCTCGTCTCCCTGTTCAAGGACGTGGCGCACGAGTACGTGCACATGGCCACCGACCCGGCGCAGATCCGCCACCTGGTGGACCGCGCGGTGCGCACCGCGCTGTCCGAGCGCACGGTCACCTGCCTGATCTTGCCCAACGACCTGCAGGAGGAGAAGGCCGTGGAGGAGGCGCCGCGCGAGCACGGCACCGTGCACTCCGGCGTCGGCTGGAACCCGCCGAGGATCGTGCCCGAGGACGCCGACCTGCGTCGCGCCGCCGACGTGCTGAACGCCGGCGAGCGCGTGGCGATCCTCGTGGGCCAGGGCGCCCTTCACGCAGCCGACGAGCTGGAGGAGGTTGCCGAGCTGCTAGGCGCGGGAGTGGCCAAGGCGCTGCTCGGAAAGGCGGTCCTCCCCGACGCCCTGCCCTACGTGACCGGCTCTATCGGCCTGCTGGGCACCCGCCCGAGCTCGGACATGATGCTCGGCTGCGACACCCTGTTGATGGTGGGTTCGAGCTTCCCCTACTCGGAGTTCCTGCCCGAGGAGGGGGAGGCGCGCGGGGTGCAGATCGACATCGACGGGCGCATGATCGGCATCCGCTACCCGATGGAGGAGAACCTGGTGGGCGACAGCGCGCAGACCCTGCGCGCCCTCATCCCCCTGCTCGAGCGCAAGACCGATCGCTCCTGGCGCGAGGAGATCGAGAAGGGCGTGGCCGAGTGGTGGAAGGTGCTCGAGGCCCGCGCGATGAAGGACGCCGACCCGCTCAACCCGCAGCGGGTCTTCTGGGAGCTGTCGCCGCGGCTGCCCGAGAACTGCATCATCAGCGCCGATTCAGGGTCTGCGGCCAACTGGTTCGCCCGCGACCTGAAGATCCGCAAGGGCATGAAGGCGTCGCTGTCGGGCACGCTCGCCACGATGGGGCCGGGCGTCCCGTACGCGATCGCAGCGAAGTTCACCCATCCCGACCGCGTGGCCATCGCGCTGGTGGGCGACGGCGCGATGCAGATGAACGGGCTGAGCGAGCTGATCACCGTGGCGGACTCGTGGAAGAAGTGGAGCGACCCGCGACTGATCGTGCTCGTGCTGAACAACGGCGACCTCAACCAGGTCACCTGGGAGCAGCGGGCACAGATGGGCGACCCCAAGTTCGAGGCCGCGCAGAAGGTGCCCGACTTCCCCTACGCGCGTTACGCGGAGTTGCTCGGGCTGAAGGGGATTCGGGTCGACTCACCCGACAACGTGGGCGATGCCTGGGACCAGGCCCTGGCCGCCGACCGACCGGTGGTGCTCGAGGCGATCACCGACCCGGAGGTGCCGCCGCTGCCGCCGCACATCAAGCTCGAGCAGGCCAAGGCGATCACATCCTCGTTGCTCAAGGGCGACCCCGACGCCCGCGGCATCATCCGGCAGACCTTGCGCGACAAGGTGGCGGAGCTGGTGCCGGGCCGATGAGCGCGGTGAGCGTGCGGCCGGCGGCCACCCGAACCGCCGTCGAGGGACTGGAGGTCTCGGCCTACGTCGTGCCCACGGACCGGCCGGAGTCCGATGGAACGCTCGAGTGGGACAGCACCACGCTCGTGGTGGTCGAGGTCTTCGCGGGCGGCGAGCGGGGCCTCGGGTACACGTACGCGGACGTGTCGGCCGCACGGCTCGTGGAGTCGAAGCTCACACGCGCCGCGGTCGGTTGCGACGCCCTGGCGCCACCCGCCGCGTGGCAGGCCATGGTGCGCGCCACGCGCAACCTCGGCCGCCCGGGCATCGTCTCGAGCGCGATCGCCGCGGTGGACGTGGCGCTGTGGGATCTCAAGGCGCGGCTGCTCGAGGTGTCGCTGGCCACGCTGCTGGGCCCCGTGCGCGAAGCCGTGCCCGTCTACGGCAGCGGCGGCTTCACGTCCTACTCCGTCGCCGAGCTGCAGGAGCAGCTCGCGGGGTGGGTTGCCAGCGGCATCGATCGAGTGAAGATGAAGGTGGGCACCGATCCCGCCGGGGATCCCGAGCGCGTGCAGGCCGCACGTGAGGCCGTCGGACCGGATACCGGTCTGTTCGTAGACGCCAACGGCGCCTACGACCGCAAGCAGGCGCTCGCGCTGGCCGAGCGGTTCGCCGAGCAGGGCGTGACGTGGTTCGAGGAGCCCGTCTCCTCCGACGACCTCGACGGGCTGCGGCTCCTGCGCGACCGCGCACCGGCCGCCATGCAGATCGCCGCCGGCGAGTACGGCTACGACCTGCCGTACTTCGCCCGCATGCTGGAGGCCGGGGCGGTCGACGTGCTCCAGGCCGATGTCACGCGCTGCGCCGGGATCACCGAGCTGCTGCGGGTGGGCACGCTCTGCCAGGCGCGCAGCATCCCACTGTCGGCACACACCGCCCCCTCGATACACGCGCACGCCGGGGTCGCGATCGATCCGCTCGTGCACGTCGAGTACTTCCACGATCACGTGCGGATCGAGAAGCTGTTCTTCGACGGCGTGCTGGAGCCGGTGGGCGGCGCGCTCCATCCGGACCCCGACCGGCCCGGCCTCGGGCTCGAGCTCCGGCGAGCCAACGCCGAGCGGTACGCGGCGTGAGCGTGGGCAGCCGGACATCGCGGAGGCACGTGCGCCGGGCCGTGAAGAACCTGCGCCGCGGGCGCCTGCAGCGCACGCTGTCCGGCTTCGCGGCGATGAGCGCCCTACCGCTTGCCACCGACATCTATCTCGAGCACTACCGCGGCTCGTTCGGCAACAAGATGATGTGGAGCCCGCTCGCCGCCACCCCGCCGCTGGTGGCCGCCGGCGTGGCGGGCGTGTTCTCCGAGCGCGCCGCGCGCCGGGCGCTGCCGCTGGCCTCTGCGGTCTACGGCGCCCAGGGGGTGATCGGCATCGGCATGCACATGCGGGGGCTGGCGCGAAAGCCCGGTGGGTTCAGCGCGGCCAGCTTCAACCTGCTGATGGGACCGCCGGTGTTCGCCCCGGGCTCGCTGACCATGGTGGGCGCGATCGGGATGCTCGCCGCGGTGCTCCCGCGCGAGCGCTAGACGGCAGCGGACAGCCTCGTGGCCCCCGACTTCCGCCAGCCCCACCACCTGCCCAAGCGCCGCGGCGACGCACCGGGCCCACCGTCCGGCCTGCCGCGCCAGCGGCGCGGCACGACGCCGCAGATGCGCGGCCGCTATCCCGACCACGACGTGCTCGCCCGCGCCGACCACTGGGACGAGGCCACTCGCCGGCTGGTGCTCGACAGGGTGGAGAACCCGCCGCCCATCCGCTTCTTCGACGCCCGCGAGGCGAGCACCCTGGCCGCGTTCTGCGACACCGTGACCGCTCAAGAGGACGAGCCGCGCATCCCGGTGCTCGCCTACGTGGACGACAAGATGCACAGCGGCAAGCTCGACGGATACCAGCACGCCGGGATGCCCGACGACCGCGAGGTGTGGCGCCTCGTGGCCCGCGGGCTCGACGATGCTGCGGGCGAGCGTGGGATCGACACGTTCGCCGCGCTGCCGGCGGACGTGCGGCGCGAGATCGTGAGCGCCTTTGCCGACGGCGAGCTGAGCGGCGGCGTCTGGGACGACATGCCTCCGCAGAAGGCCTGGAGCGTGGTGATGCGGGCGGTGCTCGGTGCCTTCTACTCGCACCCGTGGGCGTGGAACGAGATCGGCTTCGGCGGGCCGGCCTACCCCCAGGGCTATGCACGGATGGGTGTCGGGCAGAACGAGGGCTGGGAGACCGACGAGGCCTTTGAGGTCGATCCGGTGAGCGACGTGCCGGAGCGTGGCGTCGAGTGAGGCTGCAGAGCCTCCTCAAGGGCGCGGTCGGCCCGCCCGACAACGACTCGCGCCACCTGCTCGACCCACACAAACGCGGCATCCCGGGACGCGCGAGCATGCGCACCTTCGACGACGCCGACGAGGTGGACCTCCTGATCGTCGGCTGCGGTGCCGGCGGAGCCGTCCTCGCCCAGCGGCTGGCCCGCGCCGGCTGGCGCATCGTCGTGCTCGAGAAGGGCCCCTTCTTCGACCCCGATACCGACTGGGTGAGCGACGAGGAGGGAGCGCGCCCCCTCTACTGGACGGAGAACCGGATCATCGGCGGCGAGGACCCCGTCGAGCTCGGCCAGAACAACAGCGGCGTGGGGGTCGGGGGCTCGATGCTCCACTACGCGGGCTACACACCGCGCTTCCACCCCTCGGACTTCGAAACCCACACGCGCGACGGCGTCGGTGCCGACTGGCCGCTCTCCTACTGGGACCTGAAGGCCCACTACGAACGTGTCGAGGCCGAGCTGCCCGTGGCCGGTCAGGACTGGCCGTGGGGCGATCCCCACTCCTACCCGCACTCGGCGCATCCCGTGGGCGGCGCCGCCGAACGGGCGCAGGAGGGCGCGCGTGCCGCGGGGATCGAGATGCGCGTCGGCCCTGTCGGGATACCGAGCGGCACGTTCGGCAACCGGCCGCACTGCATCTACCGCGGCTTCTGCATCCAGGGCTGCAAGGTGAACGCCAAGTCCAGCCCGCTCGTGACCCACGTGCCCGACGCCATCGCCCACGGCGTGGAGATCCGCGCCGGGAGCATGGCCACCCGGGTGGAGGTGGACGAACGCGGCCACTGCACCGGGGTCACGTACGTGAAGGACGGCCGCGAGCGCTTTCAGCGGGCCGCCGTGGTGGCGGTGGCCGGTTACTCGATCGAGACCCCCCGGCTGCTGCTCAACTCGACCAGCCGCCGCTTCCCCAAGGGCCTTGCCAACGGCGAGGACCAGGTCGGGCGTTACGTGATGGTCCAGGGCGCCCCGCACGTGGCGGCCCGCTTCCCGGACCTGATGCGGATGTACAAGGGGCCGCCGCCGCAGATCTCCTCCGAGCAGTTCTACGAGACCGACGAACGGCGCGGCTTCGCGCGCGGGTTCAGCATCCAGACCGTGGGCCCGCTGCCGATCGGCTGGGCCGGTCACGTGCTGGCCGACGGCCACTGGGGCGAGGCGCTGCGCGAGTACATGCGCGACTACAACCACTGGACCACGCTCGGCATGCTCTGCGAGCTGCTTCCCCGGGCCGAGAACCGGGTCACCCTGGCCGGCGAGCTCGACCCCAACGGGATGCCGATCGCCCGCCTGGACTACACCCAGTGCGACAACGACCGCAAGAACATCGCCTTCGCGAAGACCAAGCTGTACGAGATCTGGGAGGCCGCGGGTGCCCAGGACACCCTCGAGATCGACCGTTACGCGCACCTGGTCGGCGGCTGCCGGATGGGCACCTCGCCCGAGGAGAGCGTGGTGGATCGCGATCACCGGGCGTGGAGCGTGCCCAACCTGCTGGTCGCGGACACGAGCGTGATGCCGACCCAGGGCAGCGCCAACCCGGCGCTCACCACGATGGCACTGGCCTCGCGGCTGGCGGACCGGCTCGTGGCCAAGGCCTCGCCAATCGGCGACCAGCGGTGGCGCAATCGCGGTCGGGCGCGAGGTGGCGCCGCGTGATCGCCTCTTGATCGGGCACTCGCCGCATGACGCGGGCCGGCACCCGCGATCAAGGAGTAGTCCCTCCTTGGGGCTCGATGCCCCAACTGCCGGTGAATGACGATCCTGGCTCCAGGATCTGAAGGCCCGCGCCGCTGCGAAGGGCGTTGGGGGCGCAGGTCATCGGCTCGACGCCCAAGCCTCGGCGGCGTCGCTCCGGCTCGGGCAGCGAGTCGCCGGTGAAGACCATGAGGTAGGGGTGGCTCTCGTCGACCCACAGGGCCACGGCGGGGCCGGTTTGGCCGGCGGAAAGCCTCACGCGCGCGAGGCCATCCTCGTCGCGCAGCAGGTCGGTGTAGCCCGTATCGAGCTGGGTGGCGGCGATGGTCCGGGGTTCGCGAAAATCGTAAGGGGTGCCGTCGACCGGCTGCTCGCCGAGTGGGAGGCCGCGCTCGTCGGCAGGCAGCCAGGTGCTCGCGGGAACCGCCAGAGTGGCGTCGTCGAGACGCTCCGCGCCCACCGTCAGGTACGGATGGGCACCGGCACCGTAGGGGCACGACCTCGGCCCGACGTTTACCGCTGTGGTGGTGACTCTCAGCCCGGCTGCCGACAACGAGTAGGCGATCGAAAGATCTAGCGCGAACGGGTAGCCGGGCTGGGGGTGCAGGCGGTGCGCCATGACCACGCGATGCTCCTCGCGCTCAGCCACAGACCAGTTGCACCAGCGGACGAGTCCGTGGAGGGCGTTGTGCTTCGCCGGCTCGCTCAGAGCGAGCTGCTGTTCCTGGTCGTCGAAGGTGTAGATCCCGTCCTCGAGCCGGTTGGGCCACGGGATGAGCGACTGGCCGCGCGCCCCTGTGCACTGCTCCTGAAGGCCATACCCGTCCAGGACCTCGCACTCGCCGATGCGGTAGGCGCGCAGCGCCCCGCCGACCTCCACGACCGTCACCCGCTGCGCTCCATGCACGATCTCGATCTGCCGGCCGGAGGGCGTGAAAACCGGGTCGCTCAAGCGCCCTGCCCAACGTTGCGCATCAATCCCCCGTCCATGAAGTAGTCGGCGCCCGTGACGTAGTCGCTGTCTCCGGAGGCGAGGAAGACGGCCAGACGCCCGATCTCCGACGGCTCGGCCGCCCGCTTCCAGGGGATGCTCTGGACCTGCTCGTCGAGTAGGTCGGGGTCGTCGATCGCCGCCTGGTTGAACGGTGTGAGCACCATCCCCGGACCGAGGTTGTTGACGTTGATCTTCAGCGGGGCGAGCTCCAGCGCCATCGTCCGCGTGAGGTTGCGCAGCGCGCCCTTGGAGCAGTCGTAGTCGGCGCCGCCCGGATTGGGGATCTCCTGGTGCACCGATGTGACGTTGATGATCTTGCCGCCCGCAGCGGTACCTGCCTTGCGCAGCTGGATGAAGCGTCGACAGCAGAAGAACGCCCCGTACAGGTTGGCCTTGATCGCCTGGTCGAAGGTCTCGGTGGAGAGGTCGGCGACGTCGTTGCCCGAGGCATCGACCCCGGCGTTATTCATGAGGATGTCCACCCTGTCGAAGGCCTCTACCGCCTCTTCGAAGAGTCGGTGTACCGCCTCTTCGTTGGTGATGTCGGCCTGTACCACGATCGCGCGACGACCCTCGGCCTCGACGGCCTGCCGGGTCTGCTGCGCCCCCTCGGCGTCGTCGAGATAGTGCACCACGACATCGGCGCCCTCCTTGGCGAACTCGATCGCCGTGCCCCGTCCGATCCCTGAATCTGATCCCGTGATGAGCGCGATCTTGTCCTGTAGCCGTTCGGTCATCGTTCGTCCTCTTTCGTTTGGTCGGCGGTTTCCGTCAATCGCCAGGCGGCGTTGATCAGCCCCACGTGCGAGAAGGCCTGCGGGTAGTTGCCCAGCAGCTCCTTGCGGTCTGGGTCGGCCTCCTCCGCGAGGAGACCGAGGTCGTTGGCGTAGGAGGTCGCCCGGTCGAACCAGACCTCGGCGCGAGCGAGCTCACCGCCCATCGCGAGGCACTCGACGAGCCAGAAGGTGCAGATGAGGAAGCCCATCGGGTCGTCAGGCCAGCGGCGTACGAGGCCGATGTCGCCCAGCTCTCGCTCGATCGCCTCGATCGTCGCCCACATCCGCTCGTCGTCGGCGGGTAGGAAGCGCACGAGCGGCAGCAGCAGCACCGAAGCGTCTAGGTCGTCGGACCCGAAGGCGCCCGTGTAGGCCCCTGCCCGATCGCTCCAGCCTTTGTTCAGCACGGCGACGCGGACCCGTTCACGGGCCTCTTCCCAGCGCTCGAGATGCACGCCGTCCCCGAGTAGGGGGCGAGCCGAACGGCCCGGTCCAGAGCGACCCAGCACATAACCTTGGAGGACGTGTACTGGCGTTGCTGGTCGCGCGCCTCCCACATCCCGGCGTCCGGCTCGCGCCAGGTCGCAGCGGCCCGGTCTGCCAGCGTGATGAGGAGCTCCCGGGTGGGCTCGCTGAGCTCCCCGAGTTGCTCCCGCAGTTGCTCGGCGGCGTCCAGCACTTCGCCCAGCACGTCGAGCTGCTCTTGGTCCCAAGCGGCGTTTCCCGCCCGCACCGGGCGACTCTCCCGGAAGCCGGGCAGGTGCATCAGCTCATGCTCGGCCAGGTTGCGCTCACCTTCGACGCCGTACATGATCTGGACGCGTTCGTCCCCGAGGTGGCCAGCGGCGTCGGCGATCCACTGGAAGAGCCGGTTTGCCTCGTCGGGACACGCCGCGATCCACAGCGAGCGGATCGTCAGGCTCAGGTCGCGCAGCCACGCGTAGCGGTAGTCGAAGTTAAGTTCTGCGCCGGCGATCTCCGGAAGCGACGTGGTAGCGGCGGCTACGACCGCACCGGTTGGCGCGAAGGTCAATCCCTGAAGCACCAGGGAACTGCGTCGGACAGCGTCCCGGTGGCGCCCGTCGTAGCCATCGTGTAGCTGCACCCACGACCGCCAGCCGGCGATTGTGCTCTCGAGACTGGCCTGATCTGCGCCATCGGTCGTGCTCGACTCCCCGGACGACGGCGTGAAGGCTGCCCGAAGATCTACCTGCTCTCCGGCGTGGACGGTGAACCGGCCCGTGGCGCAGCCGCGGGCGGGGGAGAGTGCGATTCCCCCACTGAGGGCCAGGCGGACCGGCCCGCCCTGGGCCACCACGCCGTCTGACGAGGAGGCCGCGTGGGGGATGGTCAGTCCGTACTCCATGCGCGGCGCGAACTGGGTGGCCATCTCGACGGCTCCCGCGGATCCCTTGACGCGGCGCAGCAGCACGTGAGGGCTGCGCAGGCCGATTTCGTGGCCCCGCGCCCCGTCCTCGAGACCGAGGGCGTCGGTAACCGTGACCTCGCCGCGCTCGGTAGTGAAAACGGTGCGCAGCACCAGGGAGTCGGGTTCGTACTGCCGCTCGACCTCGAAGGCGGCCGTCGGGCATAACGACCAGTGACCGGCATCGGGCCCGAGCAGCCTCCCGAAGACCGACGGAGAGTCAAATCGCGGCACACACCACCAGTCCACCGAGCCGTCACGGCTGACGAGGGCCCCCGAGTGACAGTCGGAGAGGAACCCGTAGTCGCCTATGTCCCTCGGACGTTCGCTCACTGCGCCAACCTTCCCACGCCGAAGGCCCTCCGTCTCCACTCTTGTTGGCCGTCAGCGTCCCGTTAGATTTGACTCCGTCGGCCCGGGGCGGGCCCGCGGTGGCTCAGTCCTGCTCTGTCGTCTCTCCGCGGTGTTCCTGCACCCACTCGGCCAAGACGAGCTCCAGGGCTCTCGATCAGCAGGAAGACGAGCGAGGCAGCGAGAGACCCGCCGAACCACGCGACGCCACCGCGCAGAGCAGCGGCGACGGCCAGCGCGGTGGTGATCGCCAGGGCCACGGAGACGAACGCCAGGGCGGTGCCCAGCGTGATGACCTGATCCGAGCCGCCCGTGAGCGGCACCCGGAAACCGCGGGTCGCGAGGCCCTCCATGGCAGTGAACGCCACCACGGCCCCCATCCCGTAGAGCAGGAGGTCGGTGTAGCCAGGCTGGCCGCGTTCGTACTGGACGGCTCCGAAGCTCGCAGTGATCATGACCGAGTAACCGAACGCCGTTGCGTTGCCGCGCAGTGCCTCCCCTGCGCCCCGGTCCAGGCGCTCTCGGGCACCGGAAGGATGGTCGGTAGCCACTGTCCGGCGTTCGACACGAGGGACATGAGTCCCTGCCAGCCGCCCCCTCGCCGACGGCAGGGCGCGGCGTTCTGTTACGGGCTCCTTACAACCCGTCTCGGCCTTCGGCCCGCTCAGGCTGGTTGCGGCTAACGTCTGCACGGCAGGGCGGACCAGAGGACCGCGTAAGTGACTTCGGGGGACCGGAGCCGTGTGACCGGCGGCGACGGGACCGCGGCAGACCATGGAGACTTCGACAACCAGCAGTCCGAACCCGGAGCGCGAGCTCCCCTCGGTCACCGGCGAACTATCCGAGCAGCACCCCTCGAGCGACCCGGCAGCGGCCTCGGAGCGCCAGCGCGAGCTGATCGTCGGGGTGTCCCACGATCTTCGCGGGCGTCTGAGCTCCTTGCAGCTCGTGGCCACCGCTCTGGCGGACGGCATCCTCGAGCCGGATCTCGAGCGGCAGTACCTGAAGCAGATGCCAGTCCACGTCGGAGCGCTCGTGGCCTTGGTCGAGGATCTCTTCGAGCTGTCGCGCCTGGAGGCCGGCGATCCACGATCGGCCATGCATCCGGTGGACGTTCACGCGCTCGTAGCGCAGACGGTTGACGGGATGCAGATGGAGGCCGAGATGGAGGGCGTCAGCCTCACCGTCGATGTGCCACCGGGTACCACCCTGGCCAGTGGCAGCGCCGGGAAGCTCGAGCGGGTGCTCCGCAACCTGATCGAAAACGCCCTTCACCACACCCCGCGGCGCGGCACCGTCGATGTCCTCGTCAGGGCCACCGCGGCCAGCATCGAGGTGGACGTCACGGACACCGGCACCGGGATCCACGACATCGACCGCGACCAGGTCTTCGAGCCGTTCGTGCGCGGCACCGACGCATCGCCAACCGGGGGGACCGGATTGGGCCTGACCGTATGCCGAGCCATCGTGGAGGCCCACGGGGGGCGGATCTGGTTTGTGGAGAGGGAGGACGGGACGCGGGTCCGCTTCAGTCTCCCCCAGTCGGATTAGTGGCCCTCCGGAACCGGTAGCCGATCCCGCGGACCGTCTCGATGAGCAGCGCGGCGCCCGTGCCGTCGCCCAGCTTGGCCCGTACGCGCCGGATGTGCACGGTGACCGTGGACGTGTCGCCGTAGAACGAGTACTGCCAAACGATGTCCAGGAGCTGCTCGCGCGTGTAGACCTGACCGGGGTGGCGAGCCAGGAAGACCAGCAGTTCGTACTCGCGCATCGTCAACCGCACGTCCTCGCCCCCGACACTCACCTGGCGGGCCCGGGGGTCGATGCGCAGCTCTCCGAAGTCGAGCACCTCCTGTCGGTCCGGCGCTGGGCCGGTCCGGCGTAGGATGCCTTCGACCCGGGCTACGAGCTCGTGAGGATTGAACGGCTTGGCGACGTAGTCGTCGGCGCCCAGGCGCAGCCCCAGGATGCGCTCGCTCTCGCGCCCCCGGGCGGTGAGCAGGATGACCGGCACCCCGTGGCGATCGCGCAGGTGGCGCATCACGTCGAGCCCGTCCATGTCGGGGAGCGCGAGATCGAGGATGACCAGCGCCGGAGGATGCTCTGCCGCCGCATCGAGCGCAGCTTCGCCAGTCGCTGCGACGCGCGTGATAAGGCCGGCGCGGACCAGGTACCGCGATACCACGTCCAGCAGCGCGCGGTCGTCATCGACCACGAGTATCGGCTCGTTGGGGTGCGTCACGGCGTGCAGATCGGGTCTCCTGGTCGCGGTCGGACGTGGCCGGGTCGCGGCCTTCAGGGCCTCCGAACGCGTCCGTCAACTCCCAGCATGCCCGGTGCCTGCCTTTAGATGACACGGGGATCTCTGTCTATCACCGTAAGCGGAGCTAACTACCCCCGTGGTCGAGGTCGAGGTCGAGGTCGGCGAGGCCGAGTTCCTCGACCCGCTGCCGGACGAGCTCGCCCATGGCCCGCGCGGCGGGCGACGGATAGGCCCGGGCCAGGGTCGCAAGCTTCACGTGCCGCACCGGCCCATCCTCCAGGGGTCGGGCCAGGAGGCTGTCACGCATCCAGCCGAGGGCGAGCCGGGGCATCAGCGTGAGCCCTCGCCCGGCGCCCACGAAGGCCTGAAAAGCCTCGAACCCGGTCGCCCGGAAGGAGGAGTCGAAGCGCAGGTCGGCCCCCTGTGCGGCGCTCCTGCGCTCCAGGTCGGCATACCACGGTGAGCCGCCGACCACGGTCTCGCCCGTGAGGTCGCCGAGGGCAACCGGCCCCGTGCCCGCCAACCGGTGGTCGCGTCGCATCACCAAGAGGTAGGGATCGTCGAACAGGGCGACCTGCTCCAGCTCCTCGTCGAACCCGACGCGCTCGCCGTCGTAGTCGAGCCCGGCCTCCCAGTGGTCGAACTCGAACACGACGGCGAGGTCGAGCTCGCGAGCCTTCAGCCTGGCGACGCTCTCGTAGGGCTCGCCATCGGCGAATTGGAGCGTGATCCCCGGGTGCTCGCTCCTGAACGTCTCTGCGACCTCGGCCGCGAACGCCGACGTGGCGCTCGAGAAGGAGCCGAAACGCAGCTCGCCCACTCGGAGGCCGGCAATCGCATCCAGCTCGGCCCGGGCATCGGCGAGCTTCTCCAGCACCGCCTCGGCGTGCGTGACCAGCACGCGCCCGGCGTCGGTGAGCCGCACTCCGCGCGTGGTGCGCTCGAACAGGACGGCCCCGGCCTCCGCCTCGAGCGTCGAGACCTGCTGGGAGATGGCCGAGGGGGTGAACGACAGCGCCTCCGCCGCCGCGGCGAAGCTCCCGCCCCGGGCGGCCACGACGAGTATCTGCAGGCGCCTGATGTCGAACATGGCCGCAGCGGGCATCTTCGACGATCAGTGTGTCACCACTTCGCCTACGCCGCCGGTACGAGCGCCGCGCACACCAGCGCTCGACCGCTGAGCCCGGAGCGTAGAGTTATACTCGTACGGTATGACACATCGGGTGGGCGCCAAGGGACAGGTCGTGATTCCAAAGGAGCTTCGGAATCGAACGGGGCTACAACCGGGGACCGAGGTGGAGTTCTCGCTCGACGGTGACCGAATCAGACTCGCCCCGCGCCGTGCTGGATCGAGTTCAGGGGGGCGATTTGCCGACAGCGGCATGGCCGAGCGCCTGCTCGCGGATCGGGGCCACGAGCCGCGGTGAGTGCGTGTTTCGACTCGTGGGCCGTACTCGCATGGCTCGATGGCGAGGCCCCGGCCTACGAGCGAGTCGAGGGGCTGATGGGCGCCCGTCCGGTCATGAGCTGGGTGAATGGAGTCGAGGTCTACTACCGCGTCGAGCGTGACCACGGCCGTTCGTCTGCTGATGAGGTACTGAGCGATCTTCGACGGCTGGTCGATCTTGAGTTGCCGACCACGTCTCGGATGCTCGAGACGGCCCGGTTGAAGGCTGCACTGCCGATCGCCCTGGCCGACTGCTTCGCGATAGCCACCGCAGCGGCGCGGGACCTGCCTCTTCTCACCGGGGATCCGGAGATCCTCGCCCTGGGCGACCTGCCGTGTGCGCTCGAAGACCTGAGGGGGCGCCGAGCGAGACCGTAGGTCCCGGCACTCGCTACGCGACCGACCCGGCCCGGCCCGGCCGTAGAGCCTACTCCGACCCCGTGGAGACCGCGAGATTGGGATGCGACGCGTCCGTGAACTCCCGGAAGAGCCCGGTGACCACGAAGGCCGTCTGCTCCCCGATATCCACCGCGTTGTCCCCGATGCGCTCGAGGCAGCGGGCCACGAGCATCATGTGCATTGCCCACTCGCGGGTATCGAGGTCGTCGCCGATCTCGAGCGCCAGGCGGAACACCTCCTTGTTCAGGCGGTCGATCTCGTCGTCCTGGCGCACGAGGTCCACGGCCAGCCCGACGTCGCGACGGGAGAAGGCCTGCCCGGCCTGGACCACGAGCGAGCTTGCTTGGCGGCCCATGCGATCGATGCAGGCGAGCACGTCGGCGTTGCTCGGCGGCTCGTGCCCGGCAAGGGGGATGAGCTTGGCGATGTTCACGCATTGGTCGCCCATGCGCTCCATGTGCTTGATCAGGTGGAGCAGCGCGGCCGCCACGCGCAGGTCGGTGGCCACGGGGGCCTGGGTGGCGAGCAGGGTGAGGATCCCCTGGTGCACCTCGAGGTAGCGCCCGTCCAATCGATCGTCGTCGGCGATCACGAGGCTCGCGAGCTCCACATCCTGGTGCTGCACCGCCTCGAGGGTCCGCTCGAGGTTGTCCGTGACCATCGTCAGCCCCTCGAGCGCGCTCTCCTCGATGTTCTTCAGGTCATGGGTGAACTGCACACGGCTGGTGGCCACCGCCGCGGCGCCCGCCGGGCGCTGTGAGCGGTTTGCGGAGTCGTCGGCCACCGGTGCGGCTAGCCGACCTTGCCGGTCACGTACGCCTCCGTGCGCGAGTCCGACGGATTGGTGAACACCTTGTCGGTCTTGTCGAACTCGACCACGCGGCCGCTGCGGTGCTCGTTGTCGTCCAGCTCGACGGTGAAGAAGGCGGTCATGTCCGAGATGCGCGCGGCCTGCTGCATGTTGTGGGTGACGATGACGATCGAGTAGTCCTTCTTGATCTCCAGCATGAGATCCTCGATACGCCCGGTGGAGATCGGGTCGAGTGCCGACGCCGGCTCGTCCATCAGGATCACGTCGGGCTCGACGGCCAGCGTGCGAGCTATGCACAACCGCTGCTGCTGGCCACCGGACATGCCGAACGCGTTGGTCTTCAGCCGGTCCTTGACCTCGTCCCATAGCGCTCCGCGCTTGAGGGCACGCTCGACGATCTCGTCCATGTCCCCCTTCATGCCGAGCACGCGCGGGCCGAAGGCGATGTTGTCGTAGATCGACTTCGGGAACGGGTTGGGCTTCTGGAACACCATGCCGATGCGCTTGCGCACCTGCACGGGGTCGATGTCGGCGCCGTATAGATCCTGCCCGTGGTAGAGCACGCTGCCGGTGACCGAGGCGGCCGGAATCAGGTCGTTCATGCGGTTGAGGCAGCGGATGAGCGTGCTCTTGCCGCAGCCCGAGGGCCCGATCAGCGCGGTGATCTCGTTCCGGCCGATCCCGAAGGTCACGTCGCGGACCGCCGGCTTGCCGCCGTAGGCCACGCTCACGCCCTCGAGGTCGAAGACCGAGCCGCGCGGCGCAGCGCCGTGCGCGGCCGAGGACGGCGCGCCCGGCTGCAGCCGGAAGCCAGCCGGCGGCGCCGCATCCGCCGCGGGAGCGGCGGGGGTGTTGTCCGGGGTTGGCTCGGTCACCTTCTCGGTCACCCTACATCTCCTTGTCGTCGCCCCATCGGGATGGTTACCACTTCTGCTCGTAGCGGTTGCGCAGGAATATGGCGCCGGCGTTCATCACGACCAGCAGCGCCAGCAGCACCAGGATCGCTGCGGCCCCGAGGGCGCGGAACTCCGGGTCCGGCTCCTGGATGAAGCTGAAGATGGCCAGCGGCAGCGCCGTGAAGGCGTCGCCGGTCAGGTTGCCGGGGTTGAAGCGGGCGAACAGCGCGGCGCCGATCACGAGCAGCGGGGCCGTCTCGCCGATGGCCCGCGAGAGGGCGAGGATGATGCCGGTGGCGATGCCGGGCAGGGCGCCGGGCAGCACCTGCTTCCAGATCGTCTGCCACTGTGTCGCCCCGAGGGCCATGGACCCTTCGCGAATCGAGGGCGGCACGGCCCGAATGGCCTCGCGGGCGACGATGATCACCACTGGGAGCACGAGCAGCCCCAGCGTCAGGGCGCCGGCGAGCAGGACCCGTCCCAGACTGAGCGGGTCGCGCACGATGAAGGCTAGGCCGAGGATGCCGTAGACCACCGACGGCACCGCAGCGAGGTTCTGGATGTTCACCTCGATGAGGCGGTTCCACCAGCGGTCGCGGTCGGCGTACTCCTCGAGGTAGACGGCGGTGGCCGTGCCCACCGGGACGATGAAGGCGGTGCACACGGCCATCAACAGAAGCGTGCCCACGATCGCCGACTGGATGCCTGAGCGGTCCGGCGATACCCGCGAGGGAAAGCTCGTGAGGAAGTCGAGCGACAGCTTGGAGCCGCCGTCGCGGATCACATCGACGAGCAGCGCACCGAGGGTGAGGAAGGCGATTCCGATGCAGAGCAGGAGCGCGGAGCGGAAGACGAGGTCCTTGACCTTCTCGCCGCGGGAGGTCCGTTCGACCACGCGCCGGGTGATCGTGGTCTCGGCCACGCTCATTCGTACACCTGCCGGTAGCGGCGCACGAAACGGATGGCCACCGCGTTCAGCACCAGGGTCATCACGAAGAGCGTGGCCCCTACGGCGAAGATGGTCAGGGCCTCGACCGACTGGGCGGGGATGTCGCTGCGCGCGGTTGCCGCGATGAAGGGCGCCATCGACTGCATGGCCTCGCGCGGGTCCCACGTGATCTCCGGGGCCTGACCGCCGGCCACCAGGATGATCACGGTCTCGCCGATGGCCCGCGAGGCGCCGAGCACGAGCGCCGCCACCACACCGGAGAGCGCCGCCGGGAAGATCACGCGCAGCGAGACCTGCACCTTCGATGCGCCGAGGCCGAAGGCGCCCTCCCGCAGCGAGCCGGGTACCGAGGTCAGCGCGTCATCGGCCACCGTGGCGATCGTGGGCAGCACGAGTATCCCGAGCACGATGCCGGCGCCGAGTGCGTTGAAGGTCCCGAGGTCGATGCCGATGTCCTTCAGCAGCGGCGTCACGAAGCTGAGCGCGAAGTAGCCGAACACGATCGTGGGCACGCCGGCCAGCACCTCGAGTACGGGCTTCACGATCCGGCGGAAGCGCGGGGAGGCGTACTCGGCCAGATACAGAGCCGATCCGAGCCCGAGCGGTATCGCTACCAGGAGACCCAGGGCCGTGAGATAGAGGGTGTTGTGGACCAGCTCCAGCACGCCGAAGGACTGCTGGTCCCCACCGGCGAGGGGCGTCCACTTCGTGCCGAACAGGTAGTCGAAGATGTTCACCTCACCGAAGAAGTCGATCGTCTCCCGCAGGAGCGCGATCACGATCCCGGTGGTCGTGAGCACCGAGAGAAGGGCTGCGAACAGCAGCAGCCCCTTGATCACCTGCTCGCCGGAGCGCCGCGGGGTGCGTTCCCGGGTGAGAGGGGGACGGGTCCCCGCGGCGCTGCTCGACGATGCTTCCATGCGGCTGAGGGGCTAGGCGCCCCCGACCGCCTGCTTGGCCTTCGAGGCCTGCTCCTCGGTCATCGGCACGATCTTGGCCGCCTCGGAGATCTCCTGGTGGTTCTCCACCGCGAAATCGAGGAAGGCCTTCACCTCGGGCCGCTTGGCCTTCTCGGTGCTCGGGTACATGAACAGCGGCCGTGCCAGCGGCTTGTACTCGCCCGACTGGATCGTCTCGACGCTCGGCTCGACGCAGCCGCTGCCGCTGTCGACGTCGATCTCGTTCAGCTTGTCCTGGTTCTGCTCGTAGAACGAGAAGCCCAGGTAGCCGATGGCGTTCTCCTCCCCGGACACGCCGGTGATGATCACGTTGTCGTCAGCCGAGGTCTGGACGTTGTCCTCGCGCTGCATCTTCTCCTGCTTGTTGATCTCGTCCGCGAAGAACTCGAACGTTCCTGATTCCGGGCCCGGGGTGAAGAGCGAGATCGGCTCGGCCGGGAACTTCGGATTGGCGTCGGCGTACGTCTTCGTCTTGGCGCCGCTCTCGAAGATCGCCTTGAGCTCCTCGGTGGTCGCGCACGGGATCTCGATCGCCTTGTTGGTGATCACGGCGATGCCGTCGTTCGCCACCTGGACCTCGGTCTCCGTGATGTTCTCCTTCTTGCAGGCCGCCTTCTCGTCGGGCTCGATCGGCCGCGACGCGTCGGAGATGTCGGTCTCGCCGCGGCAGAACTTCTCGAAGCCGTCGCCCGTGCCGGAGCCGCCGACCGTGATCTTCACGTCGGGGTTCTCCTCGTTGAAGAGCTCGGCTGCCGCCTCGGCGAAGGGCTGCACGGTGCTGGAGCCGTCGATCGTGATCGTGCCGGAGAGGTTCTGCGAGCTGCCGCCTCCACCGCCTCCACCGCCGCTGCTCTTCTCATCGCCGCCACACGCCGCGGCGCCGAGCGCCAGCGCAGCGGAGGCGAGGAACGCGAGCCATCTAGTCGATCTCAAGCTGTTCTCCTTCGTATGGAGTGGGGACTCTGCCGCGCCGCACGGTGTCAGGCGGGAGGGGGCAGTCTGTTACCGGCCTGTGGCGGGCTTGTTAAAAGGATGTAAAGGCTCGGCCTCGAAGCGGTATCCGAATCCGAAGTGCGTGTGGATGAAGCGCGACTGCGGCAGCGCACGCTCCAGCTTCTCCCGGACCTTGGAGACGTAGACGTCCACAGAGCGATCGCCTTTGTGAAACGGGCGGTCCCAGACGACCACGAACAGCTCTTCGCGGGGGACTATACGTCCCCGTCTCCGTGCCAGGGCGCTCAGCACATGGAGCTCGCGAGCGGTAAAAGCTACGGGATGGCCGTCCGCAAAGGCCGCAAATTCCGCGGGTCGTATCTCGAGGGCGCCGGCTCCCAGTGTCTCCGCGTCTGAAGCTGCTTCCATGTGGACCGGAAACTTCACGCACGTACGCATTCGCCCGGTTACCGCGGCGTGATCGGCTCGTGAAAACGGTGTAAAGACGGGGGCATCGCGCATGACTAGACTTCGCGACATCGACTTCGGACCGCCCAGCGGCCAGTTCTCCGCATTCGATTCATCGGCAGGCCGATCGGTTGGCCTGCAGCCCGGCCCGGTCCGGCTGGCGGTGATCGATTCCGATACCGCGTTCGTGCAGGTGCTGGGGAAGCGCCTCGAGGGGCTCAGCTGGCAGTTCCGCATGCTGAGCGCCCCGCCACCGCCCGAGGAGCTCGTGGCCATGCGGCTGAACGCCCTGCTGGTGGACCCGGCGCTGCTCGGACCGCGCGCCTGGGATTTCCTCGAGCGCGTGTGCGAGGCGCTGCCGGGCCTCGGCCTCGTCGTGTGCACGGGGCAGTCCACCGTCGCCCAGCGCGTCAGGGGGCTCAGGCTGGGAGCCGACGATTGGATCACCAAGCCGATCCACCCGGAGGAGGTCATCGCCAGGGTGGAGGCCGTGGTCCGGCGGCGCAAGCGGGCCGAGGCGCCGGCCGAGTCCAGGTCGTTCACATCCGGCGAGCTCGAGATCCGCTCCGACCAGTTCCAGGCCTTCGTGTCCGGGCGCAGCATCGACCTCACGAGGCGCGAGTTCGAGCTACTCAACCTCCTGGCCTCCTCCGCCGGGCAGGTGCTGCAGCGCGAGGAGGTCTACGGCCGGGTCTGGGGCTACGCGATGGCCCACGGAGACCGGTCGGTCGACGTGTTCGTGCGCAAGCTGCGCCACAAGCTCGAGCGCATGTCGCCCGATTGGCGCTACATCCACACGCACTTCGGCATCGGCTACCGCTTCGAGCCGGAGCGCACGGACGGCACCGCGCGCGACGCCGTTCCCTCTCACGCGGCCGAGGATGGCGCGCGCGTATACGCGCGCTCGTGAGGCTGCCGTTCCGCGCGGCGCCTGACGCCGGCCTCTACGACCTGTTCGAGCAGTCCGGGCAGAACATAGAGCGAGCGGGCGCGCTTCTGCGCGACCTGCTCGCCGACTACCCGGACCGGACCGAGCTCACCGGGGAGATCCGCGCCTGCGAGCAGACGGGCGACCGGATCACCCACGACATCATCCACCGCCTGAACGGGGGCGGTGCCCCGCCACCGTTCCCGTCGGCGGACGCCTACGAGCTGGCCCGAGCGCTCGACGACATCGTCGATCACACCGAGCAGACGGCCGTATCGCTCCAGCTCTACGCGGTGGAGGCGCCGATGGCACAGGCCGAGGAGCTCGCCGAGGTGCTGGTCGGTGCGACTCAGGGCGTCGCACGCGCCCTGCGCACCTTCCGCGAGGGCAGTGAGCTGTCCTCCCATCTGGTCGAGATCCACCGGCTCGAGAACGAGGGCGATCGTGTGTCCCGAGGAGCGATCGCGTCCCTCTTCCAGGGCGGAATCGACCCGATGGTCGTGATCAGGTGGAAGGACATCTTCGAGCTACTGGAGCAGGCCATCGACGCGTGCGAGACGGTGGCGCACCTGCTCGAGGGGATCTCGCTTAAGAACGGCCGGTAGGCGCCGCGGCTGAGCGGCGGCGGCGCCTCTCGACGGGCTCCTTAAGCGGCCACGGCCTCTTCTGCGCCGGGGCGCACGCCGCTGTGGAGAAGGCGGGCCGGAGCGGTGTCGGTCAGCGCGCCGGCGGCGAGCTCGGACAGTCCCAGCTTCACCGCCAGGGCCACGCCCATCGTAAGCGCCGGCGCGCGCCAGCCGGGGTGCGCGTCGGAGGCGAGCAGGCCCACCCGGCCGTCCCGCAGCAGTTGCTCGCCCGCATCCTGGGCGGCGGAGCCGTGAGCTCCACTGAGCGACCAGGTGTTCACCTGGAGGATCGTGCCGAGCGCGAGCTCACGAGTGAGCGCCGGAGCGCCTTCGGCCATCACCCCGGCGCTTCGCTCCGGATGTGCGAGCACGATCCCGAAGCCACGGTCGCGCAGCTCGTCGGCGGCGGCTGAGAACTCCGGCGTGAGGCCTTCGAAGGGCGATTCGAGCAGCACCCAGCGCGCCCCCGCGGGACCTTGGGCGATCGTCTCGAGGTCGGCCTGGCCCAGGCGTCCGACGATGTCGTGGCCGAGCTCGCCGCCGCAGTGCACGGTGACGTCCACATCGCTCGCGGCCAGCCGGCGGCACACCTCGTCGACTCGCCCCGGCAGCTCACCGACGTCGGTGAGCTGGTCGGGGCGCACGTGCGGAGTGGCGACGATCGCCCTCGTCCCTTCGGCCACGGCGGCGCGGGCGAGGTCGAGCGCCTCGTCCATCGTGCTCGGGCCGTCGTCGACGCCCGGAAGGAGGTGGAAGTGAAGGTCTGCGCGTCCCATGGGGTCGCTGTACTCGTGCTGACCACAGAATCGGCGGTTTTGCAGCACTTCCTGTGAAGATTCGGTTACCGGGCGAGGGAGGTCGCGATCGCGCTGCTTCGGTGCCGGCGTGGCGGGCCCTTCGCCAGTCACGCGATCGAAACCGTTCCTTCACAACGCGATAACGCCCGTGCCTGGCGGCGTCCGTAGCTTGCGGTGCGACCGAGCGTCACGATCCAAAGGAGTTGTCTTTCGATGAGGTTCAAGCCAACATTCACGGCCGCGCTGGCCCTCGGAGCGCTGGGAGCGCTCGGCGGCACGGCCGCACTGGCCGGCGACGACGGCCGTCGCAACGGGCAGGCCATCGATACGCGCGCCGACTACACGCCGTTCGCCAAGTTCACGCCCCTGGCTGGCTCGACTCCCTGCCCTGGTGAGGTGAGCGGCCGTCAGGCCAAGCCATTCGTGATCCCGGCCGGCTATGAGCAGCAGGTCGTGGCCGAGGAGGGCGATCCCGGCCTCAACGTGAACAGCGACAACTGGGACATGAGCACCCAGAACGAGTTCGGGAAGGACGCGGGCCGCTACATCTACCGCACGCACGAGAATCGTCGCGGGCAGGCTTCGCAGGTCTCCCTGACCGATCTGAAGACCGGTCAGTCCAAGATCCTCGCCGAGCGCCAGGACTGGGAGGCCTTCGACGGCATCGTGTGGACCCCGTGGGGCACCATCCTCGCCGCCGAGGAGGTCATCACCGCGTCGGCCCGTGATCCGCAGGCTTCTCAGGCCGAGGCGGGTCTCGTCTACGAGTTCTTCATCGACCCCAACGACCCGAGCAGGCTCGATCCCTCACGGGAGCCGATGACGGCCCCCGGAGACGGAACCTCGGACACGACGCGGGACGGTATCCGCGTTCGTCCCGCGCTCGGGGCCAAGTCGCACGAGGGGCTGCGCTTCGACAAGCGCGGCAACCTCTACGGGATCGCCGAGTCCCGCGGACGCACCACAGCCGACCAGTCAGGCGGAATCTTCCGCTTCGTAGCCGACCGCAGGGGCGACCTGTCCAGCGGCCGGCTGCAGGCGTTCGACAGCCCCAACGGCCAGGACGGCGAGGGCCGCTGGATCGACCTCGACCGCACGCAGGTGCAGGTCAACGCCGACCGCGAGGCCGAGCAGAAGGGTGCCAACGAGTACATGCGTCCCGAGGACGTGGAGACCGGCGAGAGCACCGGCAAGGACAAGAACAATGGCGGCAACACCGTCTATGTCGCGCTCACCGAGGGCGACGACGAGGGCGTTCTGGCCATCGACGTCTCCCAGCAGGACCGTCCGTTCGCCTACGACTACGTCGGCAAGCAGGCCGGCAACACATCGGAGGCAACGGGCTTCGACTCGCCGGACAACCTCGCCCTCGACCGCAAGGGGAACCTTGTAGTCGCTGAGGATCCGGGTGGGACACCGGCGAGCGGGAAGACCATGGGCGATGACTACTTCGTGGCCGAGCCGCCGCGGGGCAACGACAGGGACGGAAAGGGCGGCAAGCGCCGCCAGCCGGCGCGGACGGTGCAGCGCTTCGCCTCGCTGAAGGACTGCATCGGCGAGCCGAGCGGCCCCTACTTCGCCCTCAAGGGGACGGAGAGGTTCGCGCGGGACAACCCCAATCCGGCCGTGGCCGCGGTGGTCGACGACGAGACGCTGTTCGCCCACCGTCAGCACGCCGGTCAGGTCTCGGCGATCGACCAGCTCGTGGCGATTTCGCCGGTCGACGAGGACAAGAAGGACAAGAAGGCAAAGAAGGACAAGGACGACGACTCCTAGTCGCCGCCGCGACAGCTCGACGCAGGGAGCGGCGCCTTCGGGCGCCGCTCCTCGTCGTAGGCCTCAGCCCGTGGCGGCCGCTCCGCGCAAGCCACCTGGCCCGCCCGGGCGGCTCGGTAGGTCGAGCAGGTCGATCAGCAACGTCGCGAAGCCGAACCCCCGTGCGCCCAGTCCCGCACCGGTGAGCGGGTTGTAGTACTCGCGAAAGCCGTACCGCTCGACGGCAGTGGCCAGCGAATCGACGACACGATCGGCTTCGATCTCGTAGCCGAGCTCGCGCATCGGCGGCACCAGCAGCCACGCCGCGTTCATCCACGACGGGCCGCGCCAGCAGCGGTAGCGGTCGAAGCCCGGTCGAAAGCTCGGCTCCTCGATGGCCACCGACGGTATCCCGGTGTGGGCCGCGTAGCGGGCGGGGTGGAGCAGGTGCCGCTCGACGAGGCGCCTGCGGATCGCCTCGGGCAGCGAGGGCAGCGCGAGCGGGGCGAGCGACGACCAGGTGGATACCCGCGCCGGGCGACCCTCGCCGGGACCGGTGAGGTCGAAGAAGAGTCCGCTGCCCTCGTCGAGGCAGCGCGCGAGCAGCGCATGCTCCACTCGCTCGGCGCGCCGCGCGTGCAGGCCGTCCTCCCCTTCACCGAGCAGGCGCGAGAGCGAGCGCAGCGAGAGCGCGTAGAAGACGTTCACCAGCACGTCGCGCACGACCTGGCCGGGATAGCGCGCGGCCACGTCGCGAGCCCGGTAGCCGAGCCGGCGCGAGCGCTCGACCAGCCAGAAGTATCCGGGCCGGTGGTGGGCCAGCCGCCCGAATGCGGCGTCGTACTTGGGTGAGTCGTCGAGCCCCGACTCGTCCGGGAAGATGATCGATATCAGGCCGTCGCCGTGGAGGTCGCGCTCGCGCGCGATCCAGCCGTAGTGGGCCGTCAGGATCTCGAGCCCCTCGGCGCCGAAGCCGGGATCGTCTTCGTGCGAGGCGAGTGCCACCCGCTCCCACGCGAGCGCCAGGAGTGGCGTCTGGATCGAGGCGGTTGCCATGTCGCGAAACGAGCGGTCGGTGGCATACAACGGCGCACGGCGCCAGCCCGCGGGCGAGTGCCAGAAGGCCGTGTGCGGCAGGAAGCCGTCCGGCCGCCCCGAGCGCGCGAGCGTCCGCAGCTCCTCACGCGCTCGCGCGGTGTCGAAGTGGCTCCACACGATCGCGTGGAAGCACGAGTCCCAGTACCACTGGTGCCGGTAGCGCGGCGTCGACGGACAGGTGAAGCCGTACGGCCCGGCGCGCGGGTGCACGCCCGCGCGCCAGTTACGGCGCAGGGTCGTCTCCGCCAGGGTCGCCAGGCGGCCGGCGCGCTCGGCGGCGATCAAGGCTCTCAGGCGGCGCGGGCGGAGCGGGCCCGAGCGTCCTCGAGCGCCTCAGGGATGCGAACGGGTGGGGGTAGCCGTCCCACCAGGTCGTCGTAGCTCACGGCGCGGCGTGCGCCGACTGCGCGTTGAACGATGCGCTCGAGTGCTTTGCGCGCCCGCGGGCTCTCGAGATCCGCGGGGTGCACGTCGACGCGCAGGAGCCGGCCGCCGCAGGCCGCGCCGGCGCCCGCCATCCCCGGTGACAGCGCTCGCTTGGCCCGGCTCGAGCTGCCGAGACAGACGGCCGGGGAGAGGGAGGACGCCGCCTGCCCCCAGTGCACGCGCAGCAAGCCCGCCCACCAGTCGAACGTCGCGGCCAGCTCGAGCCGCAGGGCCGGCGTGTAGGCGTAGGCGGGCGCCACGAAGCCGCGCGCGTCGATGCCCGCCAGCTTGAGCAGTCGCCGTCCCGAGCGGACGGCCCGCCGGGTCTCGTCCGCGGACAGGCCGACGAACTCGGCCGCGCCTGCGCCCTGCCGGCGTGCGAGCCACTGGCGCGGCGGCGCGGCGCGGCGCGACTGGCGGTGCTGGAGGCCGTGCTGGGCGATCGCGTCGCCGGCGCGCGCCTGCTGGCGCAGCCAGTGCGCCAGCTCCGGCCGGCGCTGGTCGAAGGGGTGGAGGTCCGGGGCCGGGATCACGAGCAGGGTGGCGCGGTCGATGCCGAGCTGTCCGAGCCACTCCCGGATGCGCATGCATGCCGGGTAGGTGGCCGGCTCGACGTCGTGGATGGCGACCGCCACCGTCGCACCTGCGCTCGTCACCGGGCGAGCCGCCGCAGGTCGGCGATCTCGGCGCTGAAGGCGCTGTCCCAGCTCATGCGCCCGACCAGTCTCCGAGCGGCCTCGAGATCCGGCTCTTCGGCGCGGGCGCGTTCGATCGCGCGCAGCAGCCCGTGGCCGTCGCCCGGCGCGAAGGTCTCCATCAGCGCGCCGGCCTCCGCCGCCGAGGGCGCGGTCGTGCACGCCACGACGCGGGCGCCGCTCGCAGCCGCTTCGAGCCCGACGAAGCCGAACGTCTCGAAGGCGCCCGGCATCACCACGCAGGCCGCCTCCGCGTACGTGCGGGCAAGCTCCCGCCGGCCGGCGATGAAGGGCCGCAGCGACACCCGCCGCCCGAGGCCGAGCCGCCCGATGCTCGCGACGATCGCCGGCTCGGCGGGTCCGCTGCCGATGATCCGCAGCGGCCAGGGCTCGGCGGACCCGGCCGCCGCCTCGAGCAGCTCGAAGATGCCCTTCTCGCGCCCGAGGCGACCGACGTAGAGCACGTGCTCGCCCCGCCGCACGTCGTCGTAGGGCCGGAACGCCGGATCGAGTCCCAGCCGCAGCGGCATGGTCGCGGACCGCCCGCTGTCCGGTTCGGGATCGACGACCGAGATCACGCCGTCGAGCTCGCGGTAGGCGTGGTGGAACCACGCGTGCAGGAGCGGGCGGTACAGCCGGGTGGGGCCCGGAAGCCCGGCGGCGTCGAGATCGATCGACGCGTGGTGCACCGCAAGCACGCGCGCGCCAAGGCGCTGGGCGGTGTGCGTGACCCGAAGGGGCCGCCAGAACGGGTCGTGGAGGAGCACGACGTCTGGCTCGATGGCGCGGAGGGTGTCCCTGAGCGCCCCGGCGCCGAGCGGCAGCCGGTAGCCGTTCGAGGCGGCCAGCCTGAGCGAGCGGAGCTCGTGCCACCCCGCGTCGTGGCGCTCCTCGGGGCCCGGAACGAGCACGTGGTGCTCCAGCGCTCCGGTGCGCCGCGCGTACTTCGCCTTGGCGTCGAGGTAGGTGCGGATGCCGCCACTGCGTTCGCCATAGAAGAGGGCGACATCGGCCACGCGGAGGCGGTCCATGGGGGGCAGGCCGCGCCGAGCGTCGCCCCGTCGGACGTGCGAGTCGCCGCGTTCGAAGCGTCCGCGAGGCCTCCTCAGCGCTCCGCGTTCGGTGACTGCCGTGGCGCTAGGCGGCACGCCGTCCCACCGCGGCCGCGCCGCGGGTCTCGACGTGGGCGCCCGGGCGCGAGCCGAGCGCCTCGGCGTAGGCGGCGGAGAGCTGCCCGAGCGAGCGGTCCCAGGTGCGCCGCCCGACCGCCACCAGCGCGGCGTCCGCCAGGCGTCCGCGACGCTCGGGGGAGGCCGCGAGCTCGAGCAGCGCCGTCCCCAGAGCGGCCGGCTCCGCGGGGCACAGACGGCCGGTCACGCCGTCCTCGATCAGCGCCGTCGGCCCGCCCTCGGCCACGGCGATCACCGGCAGGCCGCTGGCCTGGGCCTCGAGTATCACCTGGCCGAAGGTGTCGGTGCGGCTCGCGAACAGGAAGATGTCAGCGCTGGCGTAGGCCCGGGCGAGCTCCTCTCCCTCGAGCCAGCCGAGGAAAGTGGCGTGCGCGCCGATCCGCTCGCGCAGCGCCTCCTCCTCCGGCCCCCCGCCGGCCAGCACGAGGTGCAGGCGGGGATCCAGGTCCCGCGCAGCCAGGAACGAATCGGCCAGGAGATGCACGCCCTTCTCCTCGGTCAGGCGTCCGGCGTACATGACGTCCACCCGCCCGACCGTGTCACCCGCGCGGGAGCGCTTGGACGGCTCGAAGCGGGAGAGGTCGACGCCGCGGTCCCAGCGGGCGATCCGTTCGGCGGGTATGCCGATCGCCTCGAGCGAGGCGTCGGAGGAGGCGCTCGGCGAGAGCACCGCCCCGCACTGGCCGTAGAAGGCAGCGAGCACGGCCCGCATGCCGCCTTCGAGGCGCGAATCGCCGGTGCGCAGGGCCGCGTAGGAGGCGAGCTCGGTGTGGTAGCTCCCGACCACCGGCAGCTCCATGGCGCGCGCGATCACGGCCGCCGCTATGCCGGCCGGGCCCGGCGAGCAGAGGTGCACGAGGTCGTAGCGGCCCTCCGCCAGCGCCTCGACGACCGCCGGCAGGCCGGGCACTCCGACCTGGAGCCCGGCGTAGAAGGGGATGTCGACCTCCGCCACCGCGGGCAGGCGGCGGTCCACGTGCGGATCGGTGCCGATCACCTCGACCTCGAAGCCCGGTACGCCGCGGTCGCGGATCTCGTCGAGCGTGTGGGTCACTCCGTGCATCCCGCCGACGGCGTCCGCCACCAGCGCCACCCGCGGCCGCTCGTTGTCGCGCACCACCAGCTTGGCCTTCTCGCGGCCGAGGAAGGCGGCGGCGGGCGCGTAGGGGATGGCCGGCACGCAGGCCTCGAAGAAGCCCGCGGCTGCCGTGGCGTAGTCGCCCGCGGTGGCCGCGGTGCGCAGCGCTTCCTCGACCGCGCCCTGCAGCTTCCGCTCGTGGGCGCGGCGGGCGCGGCGGAACAGGTCGGCGTGGTCGAAGTCGTCGGCCTGCATGTAGGCCAGAAGCGCGCGTCCGCGCAGGTCGAGCCCGATCGAGTCGAGCCACGCCTCCAGCAGCGCGCGCGCATCGTCCGGGCCGAGGTCCGCTCCGATGGCCCCCCGTCGCGTGTCGCCCTCGCTCATCACGCGCTCGACCATGCGCAGCACGGCCAGTGGCGCGGGAGGGCCAGAGCCGGCCTCGTCGCCCAGCACCCGCGCGGCCAGGGCCATCGCGGCGTGGGCCCACTTCGCGGCGCTGCCCTGCTTGCCCCTCGCCTCGGCGTCACCCGTGCGCAGGTGCTGGAGGAACTCGTGCGGCGTGCTCGCCGAGGGCGTCTCGGTGAACGTGCGGCCGATGTCGATCCCGGCGTGGTCGTCGGAGCCCGCGATGCCGGTGCCGCCGTGGGTCTCTATGTAGATCGAGGCCGGCGCGTTCAGCTCACGCGCGCGCGAGCCGTTGCGCGTCTCCCAGATCGGGAAGAGCTGGGCCAGGCGCCGGCGGTGGCGCGGGGTCAGCGGGGCCTCGACCGCGTAGAAGGGGTGGGCGAGCGCGCAGGCGATGCCGTTCCCGTGCAGGTACTCGGCGCACTCCTCGACGTCACCCGCGTGGTCCTGGAGCCAGGAGTGATCCTCGCCGCCGATCCCGTAGCACAGCACGTGCACGGCCTGAGGCTCGTCGCGGAAGCGGGCGGTCAGCTCCTCGGAGACGAACACGTCGGGCCGGTCGGCGATCTCGAGCGCGCCGGCGATGGTGTCGTGGTCGGTGATCGTCACGAAGTCCATCCCGCGGCGCTTGGCCAGCGCGTAGACCTCGCTCGGAGGGGTTGCGCACTCGGGCAGGCCGAGCGCCCTCTGCACGCCGAGCTTCGAGTACTGCGAAGCGGTTGAGTGGCAGTGCATGTCGACCCGGCTGGTCGCGGTGGGAAACATCGGAGCTCCCTTGCTTTCGTTATCCGGTCGTAGGGATAATCGGCCGCAAATAGCGGCTTTTCGTTAACGAGCGGAGAACACGGTGTGACTGGTTGGTGATCGCGGGCGACGGCCTTCACGCGCCAAGACGCCGATCGGCCCCGGCGTTAACCGGATGGCAACGAGATCGGAGCCGCCGCGGCGAAGGGTGACGGTCATGCCGGGTTCGATGAGGAGGCAGGCCGACGAGATCGTGATCGAGCGGGGTGACGTGCGGGTCGTGGCGCGCCTGCGGCCCTTCGCGGTGGAGATCGAGCGCGCCGGGCGGCCGCTCATCGCAGGCCTCGGCCTGTGGGCGGCGGACGGGGTGGCCGGCGACCAGTTCGTGCAGCTCACCGAGGGCGTGATTGCCCACGAGGACCTGGCCGAGCCCGAGCTCCTCGAGGCGGCGGAGGTGATCGACGTGGGTAACGCCCACGTCGAGCTGGCCGGGTGGCTGCGGGGCGGGCGCCACGCCCGCGCGCGGATCGAGCTCGAGCCGGAGCGGGTGATCGTGGAGCTCACGACCGACGCCGCCCCGCTGCGGCTCGGCGCGAGCTGGGACGGCCACGCAGGCGAGCACTTCACAGGCCTCGGCGCCCGTCACGGCCTCGTGGTCGACCAGGCCGGCCGCACCGTCCGGCTCGGCGCCGACCGCCGCTACACGGGGCCGGACTGCCCGCCCGACATGCTCGACGTGGGGGGCATCCCGCAGGGGGATTACGTGCCGGTGCCGTGGCTCCTGTCGAGCTCCGGTTACGCGCTGTGGCTGGAGACCCACGGTGACGGGGTCGCGCTCGACCTCGGGAGCACAGTGGAGGTGTCGGCGCGTTTCGCCGCCGGCCCGCTGCGCCTGCACATCCTCACCGACCCCTCGCCGGCCGCGCGGCTGCGCCGCTACTGCGGGCTCACCGGCCGGCCCGCGCTGCTGCCGGAGTGGGGCTACGGGCACTGGAAGAGCCGCGACGTGTACGAGCACCAGCGCGACGTGCTCGACGACTTCGAGGGCTACGAGCGCAACGCGATCCCCCTGGACGCGATCGCGATCGACTCGCCGTGGGAGACGCAGTACAACACCTGGCGCTTCAATCCCCACCAGTTCCCCGACCCGGACGGCATGATCACCCGCATGCGCGCGGCGGGAGTGCGCACGGTGGTGTGGGTCACCCCGTGGGTCAACCTCGAGTCGATCGACGGCCAGCGCCCGCCGGGCCCGGAGAGCGAGCGCATGCACCGGGAGCCCGCGCCCAACTACGCCCCGGCCGCCGCCGCGGGCCACTTCGTCCGCTGCCCCGACGGCACGCCCTTCGTCGCGCGCTGGTGGATGGGCACCGGCTCGCCGGTCGACTTCACCTCCCCGGCGGCCGACCAGTGGTGGCGGGAGCTCGCGCGACCGGTGCTCGAGATGGGTGTGGAGGGAATCAAGGCCGACGACGGCGAGGGCTACTACTTCCCATCCGAGGTGCGCTTCGCCGACGGCCGCACCGGCGCCGAGGCGGCCTGGGCCTACGGCGGTCTCTATCGCGAGTCGATGCAGCGGGCCCTCGACGACGCCCATCCGGGGCGCGGCGTGCTGTTCGGTCGCAGTGGCTGGGCCGGTCAGCAGCGCCACGGGATCACCTGGGGCGGGGACCAGGCCTCCGACCACTGGTCGCTGCGCACGCTCGTGGCCGCCACGCTGACCGCGGCGGCGAGCGGCTTCTCCAACTGGTCCCACGACGTCGGCGGCTACCTCGGCCGGCGGCTGATCGAGCGCTGCCCGAAGGAGCTGCTGCTGCGCTGGGCGCAGTTCGGCTGCTTCACCCCGCTGATGCAGGCCCACGGGCGCTTCGAGCAGGAAGCCTGGACCTACGACGAGGAGACGCTCGCGGTGTACCGCGAGTACGTGCTGCTGCACGAGCGGCTCGTGCCGTACGCGCGTGCCGCCGCGGCCACGGCGGCTCGGTGCGGCCTGCCGATCGTCCGGCCGCTGTGTCTGACCGACCCCGCCGACGAGCGGGGATGGTCGATAGCCGACGCCTATGGCTACGGGCCGGCGCTGTGGGTGGCGCCGGTGCTGGACGAGGGTGCCGTCGCACGCACCGTCCCGTTACCCCGCGGCCGGTGGATCGACTTCTGGACCGGGGAGCAGGTGGAGGGGGGCGGCGAGGTGACGGCCGCGGCGCCGCTTGGACGGATCCCGGTGTGGGTGCGCGCGGGCTCGCTGGTGGTGACCTACCCCGCCGAGCACGTGGCGGCCGGCCTCGGCGACACGCCCGAGGGCGAGCGACCGCTCGAGGCCACGCTGTGGGGCGAGCCGGACCTCGGGCGGGCTGGTGCGCGCCTCGCCGACGGCACGCGGGTGCGGTGGCGGCGCGGCGAGTGGTCGGTGAGCCGGGAACGCTCGATCCACTACGCCGAGCGCTGACCAGCGCCGGCGGTTATGGGCCGCCCGTTATCCAAATCTTCTCCAGCGCATGACCGGCCGTTAACAGGGTCACGGGGCCGGGGACGGAGGATGGCTCGTTATGGTTACCGCCCCTGCGCCCTCGTGAGCGCCTTCATGCCGTGCTCCGGCTGCGGCGCTCCGCTCGCGGCCGATCAGCGCTACTGCGTCACCTGCGGCGCCAAGCGCCGCCCGCCGGAGGCACCAGCCGCGTCCGTCGCCGAGGCCGCCGGTCCGGCAGCGCCCGGCCTGCCCGGGGCGGCCGTTCAGGCAGCCGCCGGAGGACCGCCTGAGGCCTCCGTTCCGGCAGCCACCCCCGGGGCGCCTGAGCCCGCCGTTCTGGCCGCGGCTGCCGTCCCGCGCGCGGGAGCTGCGGCGGGCGCCTCCGAGCCGGTGAGCGCCGTTCGAGCCCGCTCGCGCCGCTTCGAGGAGCGCTTCGGCTGGCTTCCCGACCCCCAGCCCGCCGCGGCTGCGGTCCTCACCACCCTGGCCTTCGGGGTGCTGATCGGCAACACCGTCGACACATCGGCGGGATCGATCATCGGCCCGCCGCCGACGATCGTGAGCATGGAGCGGCCCTCCACGGACGCAGCCGTCAACGACGACGCCGCGCCCGCGGGGGACACGGGCGACGACCTTGCTGCCGCTCCACCGCCGGCCCTGGCTGCCGGCGGCTCGGCCGCAGCGGACCTACCTGACCTGGTCCCGGTCGAGAGCTTCGCGGCGCCCTCGGGCGGTGGCGGCGGCTTCGGCGGTCCCTTGGCCAACTCGTCCTCCTCGCCACCGCCCGCCGATGCGGACACCGACACCGATGCGGACACCGACACCGACGACCCGGCCGTCGAGCCGCCCAAGCCGGATGCGACGTTTGCCGGCACGGTCGTGCACGTGGCCCCGGCGGCGCAGAGCTACACCGTGGCCACGGAGAAGACCGACAAGCTGATCTCGGTGCACGCCCGCCTGCTGCCCAAAGTGGGGCAGAGCGTGACCGTCGAGGGCAACAGCCTGCTGAACGGCACGTTCACCGAGGTCACCGCGAAGGTCGAGGGCGAGGTCGAGAAGAAGAAGGCCGAGTTCGACGGAACCGTCACGTTCGTGGACGAGGCCGAGCGCACCTACGCGATCTCGGACCGCGGCGTCTCGCTGCTGGTACGGGTGCCGGTCCCCTCCCCGAACGGCCGCCCGCAGGGAGAGCCCGACCGGAGCAACGCATCGGACATCCCGCCCCTCGGCGCCAAGGCGAAGGTTGGCGTCCGCATCGACCTCGTGGGAGACAGGGGCAAGGACGTGGAGCTGCGTCAGACCCGTCTGATCATCCTCGACGAGGAGAAGGACGACCCCCAGCCCATCGAGAAGAAGCCCGTCAGGGCCTTCGTCACGGGGATCGTGAGGAAGATCCGCAGGGAGGAGCGGGAGGTCACCATCTCGGCGGACGATCGCGGCGAGTCGCAACGCGAAATCGTCCTGGAGCTGCCCGAGCCGTTGGACCTGTCGGTGTTCCGGCTCGAGGAGGTGTTCCTGTTCGCGGTGAAGATCGACCGGACGGGCACCTACACGGTCGAGGGCGCGTCGAACAACAGCAATCGGCGCGTAGCCGACGAGAAGGCATCGACTCAGGGGGACCTACAGCTGCCCGGAGCGCAGGCCTGTGAGCGCGCGCAGGGGAGTGGCCTTGCCGCGCTCGCCGCGAGGGGGCGTTGCGACGCCGCCGCAGAGGCCGCCGGGCGCCGCTAGGTAAAGCTCCCCCCGACGGAGAGGGCGCACATCGGGCGTAGGACAGGGGGCGAATCTCGCCGCTGTGGCGCTTTGGTGTCGTGGTGCGACACGCGGATGGCACAGCAGCGCGCGCCAGGGTAGGGGCAGGGGGCGAATCTCGCCGCTGTGGCGCTTTGGTGTCGTGGTGCGACACGCGGATGGCACAGCGGAGCAAGAGCTCGCCCGTATTGCGGGCCGCAACCACGGCGTGGTCACCCGGACGCAGCTACTCGCGGCCGGCATCACCCTCGCGGAGATCAGACACCGTCTGCGTGTGGGCGTGTTGCTGCGCGAGTACCCGGGGGTTTACCGCGTCGGGCACCGAGCGCCGAGTCTCGAGGCGCGGTACCTGGCAGCCGTCCGGGCATGCGGGGAAGGCGCATTGATCAGTGGCCTCGCGGCGGGCCACCTCCTAGGCCTTCTCAAGGGCCCGGCTCCGATGCCGGAGGTCACAACCACGACTCGGCGGCGCAAGCGCGGCGTAAGGACTCGACGGACCCGGCGTATCGACCCCCGTGACGCGACGACGATTCGCGGCATCCCGGTGACCACCGTGTCACGGACGCTCGTCGATCTCGCGGGCCTCCTGACGCTCGAAGGCCTTGCGCGCGCCGTTCACGAGGCCGCCGTCCGCTACGCCACCACACCCGGGCACGTGGAGGCCGTCCTGGCGCGCCGGCCCAACAGCCCTGGCGCGACCGCGCTGCGCGCGGTTCTGCGCGGGGATGTCCATGTCACCCTCAGCAAGCTCGAGCGCGGCTTCCTCACGCTCCTGACGGAAGCCGGGCTCGTGCTGCCGCACACAAACCGGCGTGTCGCCGCCCGCCGGGTTGACTGCCACTGGCCCGAGCAACAGCTCACCGTGGAGCTCGACAGCTACCGCTACCACCACTCGCGCCACGCCTGGGAGCAGGACCGGGGCCGAGCGCGCGAGGCACGCGCCCGCGGTGACGAGTTTCGCCGCTACACCTACGGCGACTGCTCGGCGAGCTACGCGCCCTCCTTCCACGACGCCGTCCCTAAGCGGGTGCGTTCTAGGGGTTGGGCGGAGACTGCGGGCCGGCAGGCGCCTGCGGTCCGGTGGGTGACTGCGGGCGGCTGAAGCGCGATGACTGACGGTCGACGCCACCGCCCTCGCCTGAGGGGAGCGGCCTCCGGTCGAAGTCACCGCTCTCGTCTGAGGAGGAGAGCGGCCTCCGGTCGAAGTCAGCGCCCGCGCCTGACGGAGCCTCGCCCGCGCCTGACGGAGCCTCGCCCGCGCCTGA
>JAABUN010000525.1_pt1 | contig 98322 bp, 73 predicted proteins | sample 5559311 | NCBI WGS metagenome assembly JAABUN01 (sample SAMN10711877, study PRJNA513370) | rock metagenome | isolation source: Antarctica rocks | place: Antarctica: Victoria Land, Siegfried Peak sud | reverse complement strand
TTCTTTATCTTCTTCAAAGCCGCCAGGTTAATTATTATATTTAGTGAGATAAAAATTAACGGAAAAAAGCCCCGGTAAAATAATGTGTATAATAAAACCAATGGCATGTATTTGCTCTAGTGTTTACACTGCAACTGAATTTACTCTATCTAAATATTTATCATCAAACCCATTCTCCCAAATCCCTCCTTCAAGAAAACGGGATAGTTGATTTTCAGGGTCATTTCCCTTCCAAGTAAATCCAACATAATAATTCTTTGTATTGTTTGTCATATAAATTGAATAAAAAGAACAGATTATATCTTATTCTATTTTTGATTTTTAACTGTCTGCATATGAAGTTACTTAAAATGAGTAAGTTATAAACCGTATAGCTGCCAATTGGGTGGTGGGTGGGCTTCGGTGTTGAATAAAGATTTATTATTGAAGTGTTGAACAAATGCTGATAGATATTCGTCAGCCGGGGTGGGCGGGCTATGTGTTGGCATTTTTAGCTCTTTGCAAGGTTGGCTTTGTGTCGAGATTTTGTGTGCCTTGCAATGTGCTAAAAATAGCGTGGGGTCGGGTGGCAAAGTCTTGGGACATGAATTTGAGTAGGATGCTGTTTAGGGTGACATACAACGCTAAAGGCTTGGCGATGGGCTGATAGTTATATTCTCAAGCCCGGAACTACTGCCGAGTTATATATACAGATGAAGATATTGACTAGAGTTGAATTTTTAATGTCCTGCTGGGACTGTTGCTCATATTTAATTGTAGCTGATCATAATCCGTCTGCCAGCCCATAGCCAAACCTGCTGTTGGCGGTTGTCAGTGAAAGATTAGCTACAGCTTGGATTCGTTAAGCTGTATTGAGCATGTCTTGCAGATTTTCAAACAGGTCCTTTTCCAGTTTTTTGCAGCCTCTGGGTGAATACTCATACACAAGCGCTCTTCGGTGTCGCAAGTCAAATGGAACATCATCAATGGATTGCGTCATCAACAATACTTGTTTATTGAGAGCATGGGCTATACCTACTTCATAAAATACATTTGGATTTTTACTTGTGAGATCAGCTATAATCAATCGAGATTTTTGTATGCTTTTAGCAATGTCTTCCATAATAACATTCGATCCAAATACGTCATCACCTCTAAGGGAACGAAGATTGCATTTCTCTGTCACTACGGGTTTCACGAAGTCCTCATACACTATATTTAAAGACTCAATAGAAAATGGCATTACTATAAAGCAAAGGTCCTTCTCTGTGGCAAAATCAAGCATTTTTGGTGTGTCAACAATTTTTGTTTCTGGTTTCGTCCGAAACACTTCAACCGCATCTTTTAAAACTTGTTTTAACTCGAAAAGAGAGCTTGGATCAAGTTGTTCTAGCCTCTCACCTGGTTTAGGCGCTTGGGTTGTTGTGGTCGTTGTTGTAGTTGAAGAGGTTTGTGGCGCAAGATTATATAAGTCAGCTACCAGTCGGTTAACGATTATTTTATATTCCTTTTCATCTCTGAAATCAACCCATTGTTTAGTTCTTAACATAGGAGGTATATCACAATCCCTGTACAAAACTGGGATAAGTCTTATGCCTTTTTCTTGTAATTCATTTGCTAAGCCATATTGCCATTCTTGACGAGTCCAAGTAGATTGAAAATAATCGGGGGACATTACCATTAAAACAAATCGTGATTCTTTAATAGCCTCATCAATAGCTTGGGCAAATGAATCTCCTACTTTAATATTCCATTGGTCAAGCCAAACATTGATCCCAGCCTGTGCTAAGTCCGACGCTAGAGTAATGACAAACTCTCGATCTTTTGCGGAGTGACTTATGAAAACATCGTATTTATAAACGGTCTGACCTGATATGCTCATAATAATGTTAGTTTTTTAGGTTTACCGCCAACGGATGTATTAGCGGCATGCGCAAAAAAAATTGTTATTAATAATCAAACTGTTGTAATTCGCTTTAACAAATTGTTCGTTACGGCAATGCGCCAAGAATTAAAGCAATTTTTTGACAACAATTTAAAAAGCGTATGCAATTTTAATAATTCCGGAGTGATTCTATCCTGATTTAACCGTTGTGAATATCCGAATTATTACCCGAATTTATCAATACTATCATTAATCTAAAAGCTTAAAATTAGACCTTTACTTAAAGCAAAGCTTAGGTCAGTCCCATATTTCTAAAATTTAGGAATGGCCAATTTGATTATACATTATCCAACAAGGGTGTATATCAGAATATAGACCTAAACACCATAATAAAAACTGTTAGTTACTTTAGTTCAGGTAGGACGCGATTCTATCAACAAAATACATAATTTTCTTTATTGAATACAAATTATAAATTGATGTCAATTAATCAAAATCATCAGGAGTTGTTATGTCAACAATGGTCTTTTGAAATGAATGTATACTTTAATTTGGTTTATCATCTTGCTTGTCAAACCTTCCCAATACTTGCAAATCTTTCGTTAATAGGTAGTCAGACTACCATTCGATGTTTCCTTTTTTCCAGATATCATCCAGCGGACTTATAATATTAATCAACTGTTCTCTTTTCACATGCAGGTAACGCTCGGTGGTTTTTATGTTAAGGTGTCCTAAGATATCTTTTATATACCTGATATCTATTCAAGAATATGTGCGGTAAAAGAGTGCCGCAAACTATGAAAACTAACATCCTTCCTGATACCAGCAGCTTTTCCGAGCCATCTGGAAGATATTTTGTGCCGACCGTGCGCTGTATATGCTTCCTGGAACTTGTCCTTCAAAAAGGTACATTGTCGGTTTGGGTTGTGAGAGTTGAATGTATTTTCTAAGAACATCCAGCAGTATTGGACTCAGGTTCACATACCGGTCTTTTTTACCTTTCGAACGCTCCACAAATATTTGCATCCGGTCGCTGACAATATCCTTCAATTTCATATTGATCACTTCACTTACTCTTAGCCCGGCACTATAAGCCTTAAAAAGAATGGCATTATGTTTTTTATTTGTTACCGCATTAAAAAGCCTGGTGATTTCATTCTCACCTAAAACATTGGGCAGCTACTGAGCTTTCTTGGGTCTTGGTATGTCAACAAAGCACTTATCCCTTCCTAACCCCTGGTCATAATAAATTTAGGGCATTGATCCGGCTATGCAAAGTGTTTTTTTTAACCCTTCTTTCAGGTACTTTAATAAGTATCTTTTATCATCAGTGGTTAAACTTTAGGCGGGGATCTTACCAAGTACCTGGAAGAAGACCATCAATTTACCTCAATATGTCCGAATGGTACTGCTACTGTATGCTTTCAGTGTTAGGTGCTTAATGGTTTGTCCAAGGCTTTGCAAATTTTTCATAATTTAAGCAATATGCAGCGGTTGGCGCTGGTGTTTGAGAAGTAGCAAGAGGAGGTGTTTGGAATCTGTCGCTTCCTCTATACTTCTAAGCTGAATGTTCTATACATCTTCGGTTGTTTTAGTTTGTTGATTTGTTCTTCTACCTGTGCAATTATTTATCGTCTACGTTTTGAAGGAACCTTTTTTACTTCATTGTCATCATCATCAATGTCCTTAACTTTTACAAAAGCGCTTCGGCGAGGGGCAGGCATTTCACTTTGCTCGCCTTTTACTGCTTTCCAGATAATTTGGCTAAACAGCATATCCGGAACACGATCTTCTTTACTTAAATCTATTTGACCACTAAGCACAGCTGTTTCATTGGTAGCCGTGTTCTTATCATTAAGGTCAATATTGGCAGCCAGTGATTTGAAAGGAATAAGATTTGGTTCGGAGGTAAAGCTATTAAACATAGGCGTTGCGGCAGCATCATACTGGCTCATAGGAGGAAGCCCTAATATTAGTTCTATTGTTCTAAGCATGGAAGAAGTAGAGTACATGGTTTTATCTACAAAGCCACGCTTTACAAAGCCTCCTGCAATATAAGCAGTAGTTCTATGTGCATCCACATGGTCTGGCCCGTTTTGAGCATCGTCTTCAACAATAAAAATCACACTTTCTTTCCATATTGCACTTTGTGAAAGATGCTCAACAAACAAACCTACGGCCAGGTCATTGTCTGCAACCATTGCAAAAGGAGTGAGGCCGCCACGTCGTAAACCGGAGGTATGATCGTTTCCAAACCGAAGGGTGTTCAATTGCGGCACTGCATTTTTGGAAACAAGTGAATCAAATTCTTTTCTCCACTGGTTATAGCGAACTGTATCTTTTACAGCCAGATCCCAACCGGTATAAGTGGGAGACAAATGATTTTTTAAAACAGGGATATTTGGTTTACCGCCATCGGCAAATTCACCATAAGTACGATAACTAACACCTGCTCGTTGGGCATAGTCCCAGATAAACCCTCTTTTCGGATTGGCTATTTCAAGATTTCCTTCCCCCGGATATAAACCGCCGCGACCTCCATAACTGGTTACCCAGTTCTTCTCAAGATAATCAGTTGCATGTGCTGAAGTGCTCCAGTTATGGCCATCTGCGCTTACTTCCCCATCGGCATAAAAATTATCCAGCAATACAAAATCCCTTACAAGCTTATGTTGATTGGGAGTAATTTTTTCTCCGAATAGTACCAGGCTGGTATCACCGTTACCTTCAGGTATATCACCAAGCACCTGGTCGTAGGTCCGGTTTTCTTTAATAATATAAAACACATGTTTGATGGGTGAAGGATCGCCTACCTTCATCGGAATGGGATTGCCTTTTTCACCCAGTGAGCTTGTTTCCCGATCTTTAGTATAAGGTGTGTTTTTGTAAACAGATTCAGAATACACAGCAAGGGCAGCATCTTTGGGCTCATCAATAACAGACATCGTACCCTTCATCAAACCGCCGATATAGCCACTTCTAATGGAACCTGAGGTGTCTCCGAGGTGGCGAACCACCAATTGATTTCCTTTGTACGGATTAGGTCCGTCAGGATTAGGAAATGAGGAGAACCCTTTGCCATTGGAAACAAATATTTTTTTACCGATAACCTTTATATTGGTAGGATACCAGCCAACAGGAATATACCCTTTGGATTTACTTTGGCCGGGTAAGGACACATCAAATACAGCCAGACAATTATTGTCGGCATTGGCTACATATAAAGTCTTTTCATCAGTGGACAGTGCCAGGCCGTTTGAGCTGGAACCTTCCGGCGCATCAGGATATAAGGCCGTATTTAAAACTTCCAGCACTTTGCGCTTATGAATATCAATAACCGAAACACTGTTGTCATTTGCATTGGCGACAAACAGGAGATTCCCTTTTTTATTAAGTAACAATTCATTCGGATTATCACCTACAGCAACTTCATCAATAATTTTTTTCAGCTTTGTATCATACACCAGTACTTTGTCACCACCCCAGGATGAGATATATAATTCCTTTTTGTCGGGTGACAGTAAACATGCATAACCCTCTTTCCCGATTTCAAGTTGTTGAATAATGCTTTTATCAGAAAGGTTTATCACATACAGTGTATTATTTTCTTTGGTAACAACATACATCAGTTTTCTTTCATCGTCGATCTCTATACCAGTTGGAGATATTTTCGCGGGCCATTTTTTACCGAGAATAAGGCTATCCTTTAATTGCAGCTTGTTATTGATAATAGCATACTTAAAGATCCAGTTATCATTTCCACCGGAAGCATACAAGAATTTTTCATCTTTACTAAATACCAGGCCATACCATGATTTGGGAATAATAACATTATGAAGCACTTTCTCCGTTTTAGGATCTATTAACTGAATGCTCTGAATACTTTGCCCGTTATTAGTAACGGCCATATATTTTTTTGTGGAAGAAACGGCAATGTTCAAAGGCAAATCACCTAAGGGGAAAGAACGGCCTGCAGGCGAGAGATGCCAGCCATTAGGCAGCCTTACCCTGTTTTTTGTTTGCTGGCTTAGAAGGGTTGCAGATTGATTTTGTGCTACTACAATTACTCCTAATAAATTAAAAAGAATATTTAAAACTGATTTTTTCATAATTAGTTCAAGTTACCATTAATTAAAATAAATCATTTTAATTGATTTTTCAACTTCATCATATAGATTATTATCGCTGATCTGCTGTTAGCAAAATTGTTTATATGAAATGAATAATAATATTGGTCATTTTCAACAAGCAATATTCTTTAATGATGTAAGTATTTATCAATCTCATTCAAAAAAAAGGCCTCTGTAGAAACAGACGCCGTAACGATTGCTTGCCATATGAGAGTGCAATGTAATCTCGTTATAATTAAGATATCATTTTTCAATGTTGTGTAATTGTTAGGTTATCGTAAGCTTATGCTGATAAAGTAGAGAAGATTGTTTCAAGAGAGGGAAAGCTTAAACGCTTAAACATAATTTTTTTTGAACCACGGAGTGAAAGCCGGAAGAGGATAAGAGGTTACACAGAGGCGTACTCTGTGTAACCTCTTCTTTCCCTCTGGTATTACCTCCGTGGTTCAAAAAAATAGCTATCAACAGCTAACAATTCCTGCCTAAGAGTTATTACTTAACATTCAGTTAATAGTATAGCTGTATCATGCATTGATATTCAAGCAGCTCATGAAAAAAATACTATTACAGTCATTCTTACTATTTTCCGTTTGTCTTTGTTCCTGTTTTTCAAAGAAAAAAACTTATGAAGCAGTAAGAGTACGAGGTTCAGATTCAGAAGTGAACCTTGTTCAGGCACTGGCAGAATCCTATATGAATAAAGATAATGCCGTTTCTATAGGTGTCACGGGTGGTGGTTCAGGAGCCGGTATTGCCGGTTTGATCAATAAAAAAACAGATCTCGCAAATTCTTCCAGGGAGTTCACCAAAGAAGAAAGTTATTATGCCGCCAAACGGGGAGTGAAGCCTTATCCAATTATTTTTGCTTTAGATGCTATTGCAATTGTTGTTCATAAAGACAACCCATTAAATACAATATCCATGCAGGACATCAGCAGTATTTATAGTGGAAAAACAACAGAATGGAAAAAATTAAAAGGAGTTGAAGGCCGTATCATTACTTATGGCAGGCAAAGCAGCTCCGGAACTTATCTTTATTTCAGGGAGAATATTGTAAAGGATGAATACATCACCAACATGATAGGCATGAGTGGTACTGCCCAGATAGTTGAGGCTGTAAAATCAGACAGAAACGGTATTGGCTATGTTAGCTCGGGATATTTATCACCTGAGATTCTGAAACAGGTAAAAGTGCTGAAGGTTAAGGAGAACGCGCAGGCTCAGGACTACAATCCTATAGACAAACAAAACATTGAAAAAAGTTTGTATCCTATTATAAGGCCATTATTACAATACACCAACAACGCTCCGTCAGGAAAATTACTTCAATTCATCCATTATGAACTAAGTGATGCAGGAGTGGAAATTATAGAAAAAAACGGCTTCCAGAAAGTTTCAGGTAAATTCTTACAAAAAAATACGCAGCTTCTGTTAGCTGATAAATGATGCACAGAAGATTATTGACAGATAAGATTGTAAGATTTCTTTTGGCAGCAGCCGGTGTATTCTCCATTTTTATACTGGCAGGAATATTCATCCTGTTATTTTACAATGGCATCAAAGCATTTAAAACAATATCGCTTTCATCATTTTTCCTTTCCTTACATTGGAACCCTTCAGCATATGGCGCCTCTACTTATGGGGTATTACAATTATTATGGAGCTCTGTGCTGGTTACCATTGGTTCTATGATTATTGCCATTCCATTAGGTATTGGTGTTGCAGCCTATCTTGCTGAGATTGCGCCGCCCTGGCTTCGTACCATTATCAAATCCGTCATTGAGATCCTGGCCGGCATACCCTCAGTAGCTATTGGTTTTGTGGGCATCGTTTTAATTGGGCCAGCAATAGCAAAATTTTTTCATTTGAGCAATGGATTCAATGCTTTGAATGGTTCTATCCTGCTTGCTTTCATGGCGCTCCCAACAATAATCAGTGTATCTGAAGATGCATTAAGCGCCGTACCATCTTCATTTAAAGAAGCGTCGTATGCACTTGGCGGTGACAAGTGGATCACATTAAAGCGCGTTGTATTACCAGCTGCACTTTCAGGAGTAATTGCAGGTTCTATACTGGGCTTTGGCAGGGCGATAGGAGAAACAATGACTGTTTTAATGGTAACCGGAAATGCTACAGCAATGCCGCATGGTTTCTTTGATTCGGTTCGCACCCTTACCGCTACCATTGCAATTGAACTGGGTGAAGTTCCTTACGGGTCGCCACATTATTATAGCCTGTTTGTATTAGGAAGCATTCTTTTTTTAATCAGCCTCGTTATAAATTTTCTGGCAGAACGCCTTGCTGCCAGATTCAGATATAAAAATATATGAGCATTTTCAAAAGAAAAATTACCTCTGTTATCGGGATACAGTTTTTAGGACTATGTGTGCTGATTGTGGTTGCTTTTATTTGTATCATGTTAATCGACATCGTCTGGAAAGGTTCATCTGTACTAAGCTTTGATTTTATATTTGGCATACCACGTAAAGGCATGACCGAAGGAGGAATTTATCCTGCGTTAGCAGGTACTGTGCTGGTAACTCTTATTACTGCTTTATTCAGCATTCCTGTAGGAGTAGCTGCGGCTGTTTACCTTAACGAATATGCAAAGGATAACATACGTACCAGGATACTCCGGGTATCCATTCGTAACCTTGCAGGTGTACCATCAATTATTTTTGGCTTATTTGGAGTTGCTTTATTTGTTGAAGGTGCAGGATTCGGAAGCTCTGTTATTTCATCCGGGTTAACGCTAGGCTTAATGACATTACCTTATATCATTACTTCGGCGGAAGAAGCATTGCGATCTGTACCTTATTCTTACCGGGAAGGCGCGCTGTCTCTCGGTGCCACGCAATGGGAATCTATCCGCACAAATGTTTTGCCCTCCGCTGTTCCGGGCATTACAACCGGCGCTATACTAGGCCTCTCAAGAGCTGCCGGTGAAACCGCCCCAATATTATTTACCGGGGTTACCTTCTACCAAAGATATCCGCCTCAGGGACTTAATGAAGAATTTATGGCTTTGCCTTATCATTTATACATTCTTTCAACGCAGCATCATGCTATTGAACAGGTTCGTCCGTTAGCTTATGGCACAGCGCTCGTTTTAATAATCCTGGTAATTTTATTAAATGCAATTGCCTTTATTATCAGAAAAAAATTTGGCCGCTTTACAATGCATACATTATGAATCATAAGCTTGAAGTAAAAGACATCAATTTATTTTTTGGAGATAAACATGCTTTAAAAAGTGTAAGCTTAGCTGTTGAAGAAAATAAGATTGTAGCGCTGATTGGTCCTTCAGGATGCGGAAAATCAACGCTATTAAGAAGCATGAACCGGATGCATGAGCTGCATGCCGGTGTAAAAATGACCGGTGAAATTTTATTAGACGGAAAAAGCATTTTAGAAAAAAAAGTGGATGCGGTAGACATCAGAAGAAAAATTGGAATGGTGTTTCAAAAACCCAATCCCTTTCCTAAATCCATCTTTAACAATGTAGCATATGGCTTAAAAATAAATGGATTGCATGGGAATGGACAAATGAAAACTTCCGTGGAAGAATCTCTTAAAGACTGTTACCTGTGGGATGAGCTTAAGGATAGTCTTGACCGCTCAGCATTAGAAATATCAGGAGGGCAACAGCAGCGCTTATGTATCGCAAGAGCCATTGCTGTAAAACCACAGGTAATATTGATGGATGAGCCCTGCTCAGCACTTGATCCTATAAGTACCGCAAGAATTGAAGAACTGATGTTGAAACTAAAAAAAGATTATACCATTGTTATTGTAACGCATAATATGCAACAGGCAATTCGTGTTGCAGACTATACCGGGTTTATGTACATGGGTGAACTAGTTGAATTCGGAGAAACCAAACAGGTATTTGAAAATCCTGTTCAGGAACTAACGCAAAAATATGTAAAGGGTAATTTTGGATAAGATGATTATTCACCTTATCCTTTTCAGGCAGTAATGGTGCATCGGTATTTTGATACCGATATTAAGTCCCTACCAGGCAATGTCATTAAATTAAGATTAATTGAAAGCACTTAGTGAAAAGTCATGCTGATCGTTGCTCCCCTCATTGGAGGGGACGTTTGAGCCAAAGGCCAAACATGGGTGGGTTTGACTGTGACTACTCAGTAACAACCACTGAAAACGCCTACTGACAAGCACAGCTATTACCATCTAATACGCTGCCCGATAACCCACCCCCGTTCCGTCCTACGGACGAAACGTCCCCTCCAATGGAGGGGAATACCAACCAGCCTGACTTTTTACTTAGTGCTTCAATTTAAACCCAATATCATCTGGTTAGCTATAAGAAAATAATTACCTGATGCGTTTCCTCCTGACGGCTGATAGCTACCAGGAGGAAGTGCATCAGGTACACGCTTATCTTCCACTATCATCATTCTTTATTTTTTTTCCCTGCTTAACGCCATCTGTATTTATTTGCCCGAACCGCCATTCAAATGTCAATCGTGCTGAGCGGCCTACATAAAAATAGCGGTTCTCGGCGGTGAATGTAGGGGCCTGTTGTATACTTTTTTGCCATACACCCCGGTTAAACGGATTATCAAAATTAAACGTAAGACTGCCCTTCTTATTCCAGAACTGACGCTTTCCTGAAAAGCCATACCAGTAATAAAGAGAGCGGGTGGTTTGCTGGAGGCTTATCCAGCCGGAGCCTATACCACCGGATGTTTCTATGGAATAGCTTTTAGGTAAAGTGTAGGTGCTGTTAACATTCATATTCCATGATAATCCGCTGTTATGCTGCTGCAGAGCCTGACTTCGTAGGTCAACATAACGCAGGTCACCGCTACCATTAAGCGCCCAGTTTTTATTAGGCTTAGAAGACACATTGATGTTTACACCAACGGCTTTGCGTTGCGCGATATTTTCAGGTTTGCTTATTGAAATTCCCATTGAGTCTACAGTTGACAGGTATTCAAGTGCATTGTTTGTAATACGCGTATAGATTGCTGTGTTAACAGATAATCCCTTGTTGTTACTTATGCTATGTGCCAGTTCTACTGCGTGATTTAGTTCCGGTTGTAAGGTGGGTGTACCGGTTTGTATATTCTTAGGATCACTTTTATTAACCCATGGGTTCAGGTACCAGATCAGTGGCCGGGTAATACGTTGTGTATAACTCACTTTCAGTGTGTGTGATTGTATGCCTTTTGATAAAGTGACGCTAGGAATAAGGTTGTTATATTGATTGTCTAAACGTGTGCCGGTAGTAAAAAAATTACCGCTGATCTCTGTGTGTTCCAGCCGGGCGCCGGCATTCAAGCCCCATTTATGTTTATTGTTAATCCTTAAAGATGTATAGCCTGAGTAAACTTTCTGTGTATATTTTAAATCATTAGATTGTGAAGGGTCAGGCAACATTTCACTAAGTCCGTTTAAAGATTGCTCAACATGATATTCACTTCCTATATCCCTGATAATTGCCTTAAGTCCCACTTCTATTTTTACATCAGTAGTATCCTTACTTCTCTTGATAGAAATTGGGTGAACATAATCGGCTTGCAGCGTATATTCTTTATTACGGCTATAGTTAGTGCTCCTATCTTTAAAAAACAGCACATCCTGCATATAACGTTCCGTACTATAGAAGTAATTATCAGGCATGCGGCTAAACTGTGTAAGAAATGAAAATTCCTGATCAGCCTTTTTAAAAGTCTTAGTATAACCGAGGTCTAACTGGCCATTGCCAAATGGATTTTTAAAATGACTTTCATTACGAAAAGCCTGCAGTTCACGTCCCTGAATATCAGTAAGCAGGTTGTATTGTGTATTATTATAAGGACCGTTAGTACCCCATATATTCGCTGCAAAATTAATATGGTTACTAGAGTCGGGATCATAATCAAACCCCAACTCACCATAACCACCAGCCCTGTTATTGTCGGCGGTACTGTTTTGCTGTAATATATTAATGGGTAAGCCATTGACCAGTGTGGTACGGACCTCACGATTATCCCTGATGTTTCGGTTGCTATATCCGTTAGCAGATAATGAAAAGCCAATCTTTTTCTTTTTCAGATTCAGTGTTGTACCCAGGCCCTGATTAAAATTTCCTACTGTTGTGCTAACAGATCCATTAAAACCATCGTATCCCTTTTTTGTAATAATGTTAATCACTCCGGCAGCTCCTTCCGCATCATACTTTGCTCCCGGGCTTGTAATTACTTCAACTGATTTAATTATCTGTGCCGGCATCTGCCTCAGCGCATCGGCAAGGTTTCTTGCCATCATAGTAGAGAGCTTACCATTAATCAGCACTTTGATATTACTGTTTCCACGCATTTGCACATTACCGTTAAGATCAACCGTAAGTGTTGGCACCTTACGAAGCACATCAGCAGCCGTACCACCGGCATTTGATATATCTTTTTCAGCATTGTAAACAAGCCTGTCACCTTTGTCTTCAACCAATGCCTTTTGCCCTGTAACTGTTACAGTTCGAAGTTGCTGACCTATTGTTATTAAATATATAGAACCTAAGTTAAATACCGGTTTTTCAAAACTAAGTTTTAAAGGCAATGTTTTTAAACGGTAACCCTCACACGATAATTCTACTATATAACTTCCCGGGCTAATATCGTTTATTAAAAAATTACCTGATGAGTTAGTGGTAGTGGCAGCAATTTTTTTTGACCTTTCAAAAAGAGTAACGGTTGCCAGGGCAATTGGTTTAGCAGTTACAGAATCTATAAGAGACCCTGCTACTTTTATTCCTGGCAATGTTTGACCAACCACTGTGTTCCAGGCAAGGAGAACAATTAGCGAAAGGAGCCGAATAAGCATATGTGAACTTTTATCATGTTGTATATCTTCAACCTGGCAAATAAATAATTTGCGTTCTAATGTAACGGTACTAAGGTTTGCTTATTACAGTCCTTAGCTGTGGCTTACATCAATACTTTATGATCTCAAAGATAGTCCTGGTATTGGTGGAGTATTAATTTACCAATACTTCTAACATATATTTAGGAAAATATTGTGAACCTTATTAACTTACTTTTTACCTAAATATTTAAATGCAAACTTCAGATATAAATTAATGAAAAACACACTCATTTTATTCGCCTTTCTATTAGCAGCCATCGGTGTACATTCCCAGGATATTAATTCCCTGGAAAGTAAAAGAGTACACCTTCCTAATGGCTGGTCGCTGACTCCCGCTGGCAGCAGCCTCCCTTTGGGAGACCTGCCATTGAATATTGCCATCAGCAGCACCCGTCATTATGCAGCCGTTACCAATAACGGTCAAAGTACACAATCTATTCAACTGATTGACGCCCGTAACGACTGTCAACTGGACCAGGTAATAATTCCCAAGTCATGGGGTGGTATCGTTTTCAGTGCAGACGAAAAGTACCTGTATGCTTCCGGAGGTAACGACAACTGGATCCTCCAATATGCCATACAAAACAATAAGCTCATCACTAAGGATACTTTTAAACTGGGCGCTTCCTGGCCTAAAGAACCGATCTCTCCAACTGGGATAACACTGGATGATAAGAGGCATTTAATGTATGTTGTTACCAAGGAAAATAACAGTTTGTATGTTGTTGACCTGCCCTCACATCATATTGTACGCCGGTTGCAGCTTAGTTCAGAAGCATACACCTGTTTGCTTTCACCGGATAAAACGGAACTTTATATCAGTTTATGGGGTGGTGACAAAGTAATGGTTTATAATACAAAAATCAATGTGCTTACCGACAGCATCCCGGTTGGTGATAATCCCAATGATCTTTGTCTTTCTAAAAACGGCCGTTATTTATATGTTGCCAATGCCAACGACAACAGTGTATCAATCATAGATATCACGGGTAGAAAGGTATTGGAAACTTTGAATGCTGCCCTTTATTCAACACAGTTAAGCGGGTCAACCAGCAATGGTGTGGCACTCAGTGATGACGACAAAACATTGTATATTGCCAATGCCGACAATAACTGCCTGGCCGTTTTTGATGTGAGCAAACCTGGAACCAGCATCTCCAGGGGGTTTATTCCTACCGGCTGGTATCCCACCTGCGTTAGAGTATCAGGAAAAAAATTATTTGTTTCCAATGGCAAAGGATTTTCTTCATATCCTAACCCCTATGGTCCTAATCCTGTTGCTAAAAAAGAGCATGTAGGGATTCATGAAGGAGATACCAGTCAACCTAAAACCGTGCAATACATTGGCGGCGGATTATTAAAGGGTACCATGAGCATAATGGCCGTTCCTTCCGGGCAGCAATTAGCGGTTTATTCCCAAGCAGTGTACCATAACACTCCTTATCATAAAGAAGAAGAATTAACTACAAAAAGAGTAGCCGGCAATCCCATTCCCAACAAAGTTGGAAACCCATCACCTATCAAACATGTGTTTTACGTTATAAAAGAAAACCGCACCTACGACCAGGTTTTGGGAGATATGAAAGAAGGAAATGGTGATACCAGCCTTTTATTATTCGGTGAAAACATTACGCCCAATCAACATAAGCTTGCAAGGGATTTTGTTTTGCTGGATAATTTTTATGTAGATGGAGAAGTAAGCGCAGATGGACATAACTGGTGCATGGGAGCTTATGCCACCGATTATATGGAAAAAAATTGGCCTACCAGCTATGGTGCAAGAGGAGTGGGGGCAAAAAGCCGTACTGCCTTAAATAAAAAATACATCTGGGACCAGGCCAGTCAGTCAGGGGTCACTTTCCGCACCTATGGAGAATTTGCCACACGTAAAAGTGCTACCATACCGGTACTGGAAGGACATTATGCCAACACTTTCGATGGCTTTAACCTGCACATAATGGATACATTACGTTACCGTGCCTGGGAAAAAGATTTTGACTCCCTGCTGGCAGGTAATACGCTGCCACAGCTGATGACCGTTCGCTTTGGAAATGATCATACTGAGGGAATGGCTGCCGGTCGTCCTACACCTTATGCACATGTTGCCGATAACGACCTTGCTATTGGAATGTTCCTGGAACATCTCAGTAAGAGTACCGTATGGAAAGAGTCTGTTGTTCTCATCCTGGAAGATGATGCACAGAACGGCCCTGATCATGTTGATGCACACCGTTCCCCGGCTTATGTTGCCGGTGGATATGTTAAGCGGCACTTCGTAGACCATACCATGTACACCACCTCATCTATGATACATACTATTGAAATGATACTGGGTATGCCACCTATGACACAGTATGATGCGGCAGCCAACACTATGTGGAATTGTTTCAGTCAGCAACCGGATACAACAAGTTTTACTGCCTTGCCCGCGCGTGTGAACCTTAAAGATGTGAATCCAACAGGCACCAAACTGGCGATGATGTCAAAAGGACTTGATTTTTCCAAAGAAGATGTGATCCCTGACCAAATTATGAATGTGCTAACCTGGAAAGCCGTAAAAGGCGAGAATGCAATCATGCCCACTCCGGTAAGGGCGGCTTTTTTCAAGCCTGTAAAAAAAGTGGATGATGATGATGAGTGATTTATTTTGGTGTATAGTCTTTAATACATAAGAGAGGGTTCGACCTGTGAGGTTTCTAAAAACCTCACAGGTCTGAAATAGAGGTTGTACTCATTCAAGACCTGTGAGGTTTTTAGAAACCTCACAGGTCGAACCCTCTTTTTGGAACCTTATTAACCTTACTGACTTGTATTATTTCTTTACTTGATTTGGGCTGTATTGATACGGTGGTTAGTGCTTCGTTCATTTGTAAACGTTAACAACAGTATCGGTTACTGATTTCATGAAAGCAATGAGTGATTGTTTTTCAACTGCACTTAAATGGAGCTTGTCTGCAGGCAAGGTTTGGTTTTCTACCTTTAATCCTAAACCTTTTCCGCCACCCCTGTTGTAAAATTCTACTACCTCCTCAAGTGTTTTAAAAACACCATTGTGCATATAGGGCGCCGTTAGTTCGATATTACGAATGGTAGGAGTTTTAAAAGAATTCTTATGAAGGTTAACATTGTATAAATTATATTTCCCCTTATCGCCATCAAGAATTGGATGGGTTGAATCCGCTGAAACTGGAACACCAAATACTTCTGCATCCATTTTGTTAAAAACAGGAGGATTAGCTCCATTGAACAACGGCAGGAAGTGACAGGTTGCACATCTGGCTTTACCGGTAAACAGATTAAAGCCATCAATCTCTACTTGATTCATGGCGTTGTTATTGCCGCGGATGTACTGATCGAATCTTGAATTCAGGGCAGTTAATGATCGTACATAAGCAGCTATTGAATTTCTGATATGCAGATCGGATGGCTTTTCATCTTTATAAACTTGTTTAAATAATTGTTGATAGGCTTTATTTCCGTTTATATATTTCAAAGCATTTTCAAAGGAACCATGCATTTCATTTTTATTGCTGATCACATCTTTTGCCTGGTCTTCTAAATAATTTACGCGCATATCAAAAAAAAGCGAAGGCTGTAATGCAGCATTGATAAGGGTTGGCGTATTACGGGAAATAATATTTCCTCCACTCATACTTTTGCTGGTAGCAAGGCCGTCAGAAAATGCTTTGCCTGGTTGATGACAGGTAGCGCAGCTGCGGGTACCATCACCGGAAAGTATCCCATCGTAAAACAATTTCTTACCCAGGGTTATTTTTTCCGGAGTACTGTATGATTGTATGTTAGGGGTATAATAATCTGTGTTAAAAATGTTTTTAGCGAACAAAGTTCCGGCCTCGGCCTTTAAAGCCCTGGGTTCTTTAAAAAATGGTATGTTCAATTCATACTGGACTAATATAATATTTTCAGAGATGGGATTGAGGTATGATTTGATGAACCTCATCCTGTCAAAAGAATTAACGTTATTTGCCTTGGATAAATATTTTGTAGCGTCTTTAAACAGAGCCTGTAGCGAATCATACAAATGCCTGTTATGATTATTGATTGTTTCTCTATAAAAAGAAAGACAATATGCTATTCCTTCAATGGATGCAGCTGCTTCGGCAATGCTATTGTTTGCAATGGGAGAATCAAAACCAGTAATTCCCAAAGCGATTACCCTGAAAATTTCCAGCCGCAACGCATCAAAAATATTCGGGTCTGTTGTTTCCTGGATAGATACTAAATAATTAAGCCTGCTGATATTCGATTGAAGGATTTTTGACTGCTGTAAAAGCGACGATTGCACATTTTCCCGGGTTGTATGAAACAACATTTCTTCAATTACCTGGAATCCTTCAGGTTGTATGATAATACTTTTTTCGTCGGCCTCAACTTCCTGTAACGCCGGACCATTTATTTTTTTTGCGGTGTAGGGATAATAATACTCCGCCAGCCACTCTACTTTTTTATATGCCAACCGGGCTTTAATAAATTGTTGTTGTAATAAGGTGGCACCTGATTTAATCTCAACCAGGTGTATGAACTTTTGTGTTTCTTCGGATAATTGTTTTAGCCCCTGCCTGTAGGCATTAAGTATACTTACAGATGTAGATGTATGATTTATATTCAGGCAGGAATTCGATAATAAAATAATAACGAAGAGCCAGAAGATCCATTTTGTTTTTATCATTCTGAAATAATATTATTTAATAGCAAATTTTATTTTGGTTGTTCAGCACTGATGGATCGTATCCGGATATTTGGGTGAGTCGACAGGTAGATGGTGCCTCCCCTCCGTTGGAGGGGACGTTATGTCCGAAGGACATAACGGGGGTGGGTACACCGGGCGTGTTGTTATTTTGGTCTTTATTGTTGTGCATAGTGCTGACCTCTCCGGATTTTTGTTGCTGAGTAATTACAGTCAGGTACCCACCCCCGTTTGGCCTTCGGCTCAAACGTCCCCTCCGAGGAGGGGAAGCGGTACCAGCCTGACTTTGACATTCATCCACATACTATACGAAAACTACTACGAACTTTTGAACAGCCTACCAGTGAAGCGGATGAGCTTCGCCCGGTCAAACCCTTACGCATGGAGCTCATAGACATTAACACATAAAATCCCCTGACATAAATGTCAGGGGATTAAATTTTAAGGGGTGGTAAAAATCTTATCGGGCTAAACCTCTTAATATTACAATTTCACTGCCCTGTGCTTCATCCTTTCTTTTGCTGCCACCATCAACGCCTTTGAATTTTACATCGGTCCATGAATGAGATTGTATACAAAGGCTAAAGGTATTGGGTATTCCGGTTTCCTCTGAAATATCAATCAATGCGCCATATTCCCAGCTACCCTTTGCAGATAAGCCCCCGACATTATATTTAGCCGCATCCGGTTCAGTTCTTCTATGGTCTATCTCCACTACTTTCTTAAGTTCTTTAGTAATTAAATTATATTGATAGATGTATGCGTCATGCTCTTCCTTTCCATAAGTATTGGAGTCTTCTTCGATATAAGCAAAATTTGTTGTCAGGCAAATATTATCAGGATTCTGAAATTCTCTTGCAATACCTTTTTTATCATCTCCATCTAAAATACAGGTGAGCTTTCCTTTTAACGGGTTAGAGGCATCCAGCACTAATCTATAAACCCTTCCGAAAACTGTACGAGAAAAATCGGCATTTACTCCTGTTGCATCCTGGCCGGTTACATTAAAATAAATTTCACGGCTGTTAGCTCCGCTTCCCTTCCGGTAATCAAGGTCTTCAACACGGCCGAACTTAATTGCTTTCAAGGGATCTACCATAGCTTGAATCTGAGTACCGGTAAGTGTTTTGTGATTCTCAATTTTTACAAATTCAACATCATACTCCGTACCTGAAGTCATATCCCTTTCTTTCTGATTGCCATCCACTCGTTTCAGCATATATTGAAATCCGTTATCAAGATCGCCGACGGTATTGGTAAGGTAAAGCACTAATTGTCCACCAGAAGCATCTGAGGCATCTTCTCCTGTGATAATAATCGTTTTCCCGGGATAAGCTTCTTTATTTAAAGGAACTGAATTTTCCCCGCTCCATTTGCCAAGGCCCGGAAGTCCTTTGGGAGTACTTGGCGTTGGGAAGCTTTGAAAAGGATCTATTGCATGAGTCATTGCTTCAGCATTACTTTCACCTACCGAAAGAAATACCGGGCCGAAGCCATGTTCTTTTGGTGTTGCCATTGTTCCGGAGCATAAACGCCACTGGCCGCCATCGGAATTCAACGCATATTCTCCTTTAAAAGGCTTCAGGTTTTGATCAAGGTACAATTTCGATACGGAGTAATTGTCTTCGTTATTTACCAGCATTACATATCCTTTGTTATCCTGCGACCTTAGAAACCCGGCTCCATCGGCAGACCCGGCAAAGCGATAGTTTGGCAATGAATCATCACTGCTGATCAGGGTAAATATTTCAAGACTTTCAAAACCGGAAAGTTTCTTTAAAAACGCCGGAGTTACAGATTGATTTGTAAGCACCGGCGTAGAAGCTGGTGGGTTAGTAGGATGGTCGGTTTTATTACAGGAATAAAAACTACTGAGTGTAATAGCTATTATACTAAGCTTGAATAGTGACTTACGTTTTATTGGCATAACATTGTTTTATGTGAATCGAAATTCGGGCATCAATGTGAAATGAATGTTACGGCTGTATGAACATCATGTGAAATATTTTACTAATGGTTTTGTATGTAATGGCATTATTACATGTAGATCTTATCCGGACATCAATATCCTGACAATTACTTTTCCTTATAACAATATTCCCTTTCTTGCAATATAAAATGCACCGGTTAAGAAAATTTGTAATTCTATTTAGCATTCGTTTTGGCAGAATGAGTAACTATTTTGCTTTCTGTTGTATCTTCAACCTTAGCTTTTTAATGAAGCTTTTGAATACGTGCTACCGTTTTTCTAATGCCCGCACATCGCCAAGCTGTAAACCGTTAACAGTAGTTTTACGGCCTTCACCAAATTAAGGGACAAAATAAAAATGAAAAGATTAATCTTCCTAATACTTATAATCGCATCTTTTGGTTTCGCATCATTTGGACAGAATCTTGATATAATAAAATTGGACAGCTTTTTCAGCTCACATGCATTACATAATTTAGCAATGGGTAGCCTGACTATTTCTAAAGGTGGTATTATTCAATATCAAAAGGCAATTGCGTATTCTAATATTGATATTGATAAAAAAATACCTGCTGACATTTATACGAAATACAGAATTGGTTCGGCAACTAAAATGATTACCGCAGTAATCATTTTCAGCTTATAGAAGAAGGCAAAATAAGTCTAGGCCAAAAACTAAGTGCTTACTTCCCAAATCTACCTAATGCAAAAAAAATTTACTATCAGCAACATGCTCTATCATAGAAGCGGTTTGCATGATTATACGCATGACACCAATTACACAGAGTGGATGGATAAACCTGCAACTCATGATGAGCTTCTGAAGATTATAAAAGAAAAAGGGAGCGACTTTAAACCAGGTACAAAGGCTGATTATTCCAACAGCAATTACCTTTTGTTAGGTTATATCATAGAAAAGGTTTGTAAGATGCCTTATGCCTGGGCTTTAAGAAAAAGAATAACATCAAAACTTAATTTAAAAAACACTTATTATGGAAATCCTATCATTATAGAAAACAATGAAAGTGCTTCTTATAAATACGCCGATAATGCGTGGAATAAGCAGAAAGAAACAAATTTGAGCATACATGGGGGAGATGGTTCTGTTATTTCTACACCTGGCGAAATGGTTAAGTTTATAAATGCTTTATTTTCCAATAAGCTTGTAAACAAATCAAGTTTATCTAAAATGGAAACGATGGCAGATGATTATGGAATGGGAATGTTCTCAGATAAATATGGTTCAAAAAACAGCTTTGGACATAATGGAAGGATTGAGGAATTTTATTCAGCACTTTGGTATTTCCCTGATGAAAAACTTTCGTTTGCCTATTGTACAAATGGTATAAACTATCCAAGAACTGATATATTGGAAGGTGTTTTGAAAATTTGTTTTAATGAACCATTTACTTTGCCATTCTCTAAAAGCAGTATTTTGCAAAGTGCGGATTTAGATAAATATCTCGGCAAATATTCATCTGAACAAATAGTTGTTAACTGTACAAAAAGACAGCACTACAGTATTGTTAGAGACAAAAGGAAAAGTTTTTGAAGTAGAAAAAATAATCGACAATTATTTTATGAATGCTGCAAGCGGTTATTTCTTTGAGTTTTATCCTGACAAAGATGAACTGCAAATAAAAGAGACAGATAATATTTATCATTTAAAAAGAGTAAGATAGTTTGATCATTTTAAAAATGCAATCAGGCAAATCATAAAAGCAACCATAAATAATCAAATAACGTAAAGTGCAATTCACATAGGGTTGCCCTTATATGTACTAGAGTTTATACAATGACAAATAATAATATAAAAAGATACCAGGACAATCCAAAGTTAAAAACATTAAAAGCTCCTGAAGGATGGCAAGGAACACCAGTTGATCAAAAAGACAGGTTTCTGAACCTTAGCCATCCATTTATACCAAGTTGGATTGATGTATTCCGGTGGAAACTTAAGAAAAGTCCTTTTACAAAAGACAAAAAAGCAGAAGTCTGGAGTCCCGGTATTTTTAAAGATGACTCCTGGCTTACGGGCAGCAATGACGTGATCGTCTGGCTTGGGCATAGTACATTTTATATCCGCATCAATGGCATTCGGTTATTAACAGATCCTGTGTTCGGTGATATTCCTTTTATAAAGCGCCATTCTGAGTTTCCTGTTAATGTTCATCGTTTTATTAATCTCGACTATATCCTGCTTTCACACGACCATCGTGATCACCTGGATGAGAAAAGTTTGAGGATATTGTCAAAACAAAATCCTGGCATCAGGTATCTTACCGGGCTTAGTATGAAAGTATTGGTATATCATTTCACTAAATCAGATAAAATAGAAGAGGCTGGCTGGTTTCAGCAATACAGCATAGATAACCAACCTGTAAGCATTACTTTTATACCTTCCAGGCATTGGTCAAAGCGTGGTCTTTCTGATACAAACAAGCGTCTTTGGGGAGGATTTGTAATTGAGGGTGCGGGTAAGCGGATTTTATTTGGCGGCGATAGTGGTTATGATTCGCATTACAGCATGTTGGCAACTGTCTTTGGAAATTTCAATTATGCAATTCTTGGCATAGGAGCCTATGAGCCTGCCTGGTTTATGAGCCCAAATCATCAATCTCCAGGAGATGCTCTTAAAGCTTTTAATGAGCTTAATGCGGATCATTTTATACCTATGCATTATGGCACTTTCGATTTGTCAGACGAGCCGATAAGTCAGCCCTTAAAGGATCTGCGTACAGCAGCGGCAGGTAGTACATTTGAAGAAAAATTGAACATACTTAATATTGGTCAGCCCTTGGTGATATAAATATATTATAACTGAATTAGAATTATATATTAATCAATGCCGTTGAATTAATAAGGTTTATGGTTGATTTTCTTAGTTCCGGAATTTTTTTGCGTTAACTCAAACATAACAAAGGTGATTACTGTTTAGAGTTCATCCTTTTTTATTTTTGTCGGGCAATAGTGATAGGTTAAGTAAAGTAATAGAATAACTTTTTTGCCTATAGCATGATTCGCTATGTCAGCTAAAAACAAGGGTGCCGTTATAAAATCGTATCCTGATTGATTCAGTTTGGCGACGGGCTTTCGTATAAAAGCCGTAAAAAATGTTTATTTAATTCAGGCATTTACATCAACAATTCTTTAAGTTATCGAGATGCTTTGAAAAAAATTACTTTATAAGTATGATGATATGAGAAATGTTTTTATTACTATTTTACTATTTCTTTTTGCTTACAGCTTTGCTTATGCACAAGAGCCATCAAACCGTATTGTAGGAAAATGGATTTCAGTGCAGGGCAACTTGATTGTTGAGGTATATAAGGACGTAAATATATATAAAGGAAAGGTAGTTTGGTTTAAAGATACTGATGATACGAGCCGGCCAATGAACACACGAACAGATATTCATAATCCGGATATCAATTTACAAAAACGTAAAGTTTTAGGGCTTGAAGTCCTTAAAGGGCTCACTTACAATGCGAGGAGTAACCATTGGGAAAACGGAACAATTTATGACGTAAAGACCGGTAAGCTGTGGAATTCAACCGTATGGATAGAAAATGAAGATTTTCTTAGGGTTCGCGGCTTCTGGCATTATGAATTTATTGGACGAACAATGTCTTTTAAACGCTTATAAATTGTGTTAAGATAAGCATGAAATTACGCATCCAGCTCACAACCTAATGTTGGCAAATGCAGCTTATTCAGCACGGTACCCAACTCTCAAGCTCGCCATCCTTCATGAGAGAAGAATTGAATTGGCATTTGAACATCACCGTTGGCACGATCTGACTAGGTTTTTTAATGCTGCCGATCTAGTTACCTATATACGTGCCAAAAGTCAGGCAGATTATAATAATTCTCCCCTTACAAATATCACTACCAAAGATTATTATTTTCCAATACCACTCAATGAGTATAAATTGAACCCCGCTACTATGACTCAAAACCCTGGCTACTAGCAGATCAGCTCACTTAAATATCTTTTAAATATATAAATAATAAAGTATCCTGAAATACACAATACCACTTACTATTAACATACATGTAATAACAAGGTAAGAATTTGATAACATTGAAATGAGAACTTTATTTTAATCATTACCGTTCTTATTTCTTTTACTTACTAAATCCTTACCTATGAAAAAAACCGGCTATTCAATCGTCAATCTTATTTCTAAGATGCTTCTTTTCCTTCTGAAAGATTTTTATTCTGCATTCAGGTACTACAAAATACAATTATGAATAGCAAAAAGCGAAAAGTAGATATTTTGGTGCTTTCCGATATTCACCTGGGAACCTATGGCTGCCGCGCAAAAGAGCTGCTCATCTACCTTCGAAGTATTAAGCCTAAATTAATTGTACTGAATGGCGACATCATTGACATCTGGCAATTCAGCAAAAGCTATTGGCCCAAAAGCCATACGAAAGTGGTGCGCCAGTTAATGGACTGGATAAGCAAAGGCAAAAAAACATACTACATTCCGGGCAACCATGATGAAATGCTGCGTAGGTTTGCAGGTTTTAAAATGAGCTCTTTCAGCATCGTTAATAAACTGGTTTTAGAATTGCCGGATAATAAGAAAGCATGGATCTTTCATGGAGATATTTTTGATGTAACCATGCAACATTCCAAATGGCTGGCTAAATTGGGCGCTGTGGGTTACAACCTGTTGATACTTATCAACGGCGTCGCTAATTTTATTTCGGAAAAAGTTTTTAATAAAGGAAAGCTTTCCCTTTCAAAAAAAATTAAGAACAGTGTCAAATCTGCAGTTAAATTCATCAATAATTTTGAACAGACAAGCGCCGATATCGGCATCATGAATCATTATGATTATGTGGTCTGTGGTCATATCCATCATCCGGAAATCAAACAAATAACAAACGTGGAAGGTTCTATAACTTATTTAAATTCCGGTGACTGGATTGAAAATTGTAGCGCTTTAGAATATACAAATGGTGAATGGCGTATTTACCGGTTATCAGAAGATACTACATTCCCTGAAATAAAAGAAGAAATAGAAGAAGACACCGAGCTTAGCAATAACCAGTTATTCGATAACCTGTTACAGGAATTCAATTTAATGAAAACATGAAAATATTATATGCCATCCAGGGTACGGGGAATGGGCATCTAAGCCGCGCAAGAGATATTATACCGCTGTTGCAAAAAAAAGGAGATCTCGACTTGCTAATCAGCGGAGAACAAGCCGACATTGATCTGCCATATCCGGTAAGATACCGCTTTAAAGGTCTGGGCTTCGTATTTGGAAAGCAGGGAGGTGTTGACCTGAAAGAAACTTATAAGAAAGCTAATATCCGCAGGCTATTGTCAGAAATTAATAGCATACCTATAGAAAGTTACGATCTGGTAATTAATGATTTTGAACCGGTATCTGCCTGGGCTTGTAAAATAAACAATAAACAATGCATTGCTTTAAGTCACCAGGGTGCCGTATTAAACAAAAACGCTCCCCAGCCAAAACATTTAGATCCTGTAGGTAAAGCGATATTAAAACATTATGCACCAGCAACAGAACGTTATGGTTTTCATTTTCAGGCTTACGATACTAATATTTATACACCGGTAATCCGTAAGCAGATACGCGATTTAAAACCTGAGAATAAAGGTCATTATACAGTGTACTTACCTGCATACGATGATAAAAGAATTATTAAAGTTTTAAGTGAATGCAAAGACACAAAGTGGCAGGTGTTTTCAAAACATAATAATAATGCTTTTATTGTGAAGAATGTTTCTGTTCAACCGGTAACTAATGATGCATTTATTAAAAGTATAGCCGGAGCAGCAGGAGTTGTATGCGGTGCCGGATTTGAAACACCTGCCGAAGCAATGTTCCTGAATAAAAAGCTGATGGTAATTCCAATGAAAAAACAATATGAACAATATTGTAATGCTGTAGCGCTGCAATCAATGGGAGTGCCAGTATTGAAAAGCCTGAAGCTGAAGCATTGTGATAGAATTAAAGCATGGGTAAAAGGTGATTTAAGTGTACTGGTAACTTATCCGGATATAACATCTCAGATCATTGATGATATTGTAAGCATCCACAGCAAGGTTACCACTGAAATTTTATCTATTCAACTGCCAAGGGAAATTAACACCGTCCGAAAATTTAGAAAAATGACTTTAAAAAAAATTTTAGCTTTTTTAGCTACTTAGTTCCGATATGAATTTTACAAGATCAGATTTTGGCGATGATTTTAGTTGGGGCGTATCTACAGCGGCCTACCAGGTTGAAGGGGCTTATAATAAAGACGGTAAAGGCCCATCTATCTGGGACAAATTTTCATCGTTAAAAGGTAAGGTTTACCGCAGCCAAAACGGCAACACCAGTTCTGATTTTTACCACAGGTATTCACACGACCTCACGCTGATGAGCATGATGAATATTCCTAATTACCGGTTTTCAATATCATGGAGCAGGTTATTCCCAAATGGAACGGGAACAATCAATAAAAACGGAGTGGATTTTTATAACCGCGTTATAGATTTTTGCCTGGAACTTAACATAGAACCCTGGATCACTTTATATCATTGGGACCTGCCCCTTGCACTTGAAACAAAGGGCGGCTGGACGAACAGGGAAATTATAAACTGGTTCAGTGATTATGTAGCATTTTGCATTAAAACCTTTGGTGACCGTGTAAAGAAATGGATGATCCTTAATGAGCCAATGGTTTTTACAGGGGCAGGATATTTTATGGGGATACACGCGCCCGGAAGAAAAGGATTGACTAGTTTTCTGTCTGCCACTCATCATGCAGCTATGTGCCAGGCAGAGGGAGGTAGAATAGCTAAGTTAATAAGATCTGATATAAAAATAGGAACTACATTTTCCTGTTCGCATGTTGAGCCTTTAAGAAATTTGAATAGTTATGACAATACAGCGGCAGTTAAAGTGGACGCCCTGCTTAATCGCACCTTTATAGAACCTTTGCTAGGGCTTGGTTATCCTGTTAAGGACCTGAGAGTTTTACAACGGCTTGAACAATTTGTCAGGGATGGCGATGAAAGCAGGCTGTCTTTCGATATGGATTTTATAGGTATTCAAAATTATACCCGGGAGGTGGTAAGTCATTCCTATTTTACACCTTTGCTGCAGGCTAAGATTATAAAAGCTAATGAAAGAAATGTCCAAAGAACATTAATGAATTGGGAAGTGTACCCAAAGTCTCTTTATCATTGTTTACAAAAATTTAGCCGTTACAAAAATATAAAAGAGATTATTATATCGGAGAACGGCGCAGCCTTTCATGACAAAGTAGAAAGTGGTGAAGTGAACGATCTTCAAAGAAAACAATACCTGCAGAATTACCTGTTTCAACTATTAAAAGCGAAAAAGGAAGGGATTAACGTTAATGGATATTTCGTATGGAGCTTTACCGACAATTTTGAATGGGCGGAAGGTTACTTCCCAAGGTTCCGGTTAGTATATGTTAATTTTCTTTCACAGCAGCGGATCATTAAATCGTCGGGTCATTGGTATAGTGAGTTTTTAAGTAATGTGTCAGATAAAGTTGAGTTGATGAGGGGATAAATTTTTTACAATGGCAGTTAAAAAACTTTCAACAGGACAAGTTATCATTGTTTAGCCTGTCGCACAATTAAAAGAAACAGCACTTAAAAGATTACATACAACATTATTTCTTTTTTACCGTTGGAATAAATTACGGAAATTTTACATTGATCTGCTGCATCAGTTGAATGTATCAATAGCCGGCCATTTGAATGCTTATTTGCTAAACTAAAATAGCTATGGGAAACATACTTGCTGTATTTAACGAAAAAAACCAACATACATTACCTGGAATTTTAAATATTGCCAAAGAGTATTCATCAGGCTTGCATGGTATATTTATGAAACATGGTAAATCATCGTCCGACTTTCATTATCCTTTTTTAAATGACCCGTGCCGGACAAAGACATCACTCAACGAAGACAAACAAGAGAAAAGAAAAATAGCGTGTTTACAAGAAAACATAGAAATTGTGAGAAAAGCATGTGAAGAAGAGAGTATTGCTTTTAAAGCGACTATCTATGATGAACCATGCCTGGATCAGTTAATTGCACATAGCGCTTTGGCTGATCTGCTGGTCTTAGATGCTTCACTTAATCTGAAGGAATACTTTATATCAACTCTTAATGTATGTTTAAATGATGTTTTTAGCAAACTGCATTGTCCTGTCAAAATCTTTTCCGGTCTGCGACTAAGTTCCGAATTGAGTAAGATGATGGTCTAAATGTTTATAGAACATATTATTCCATTCATTTTTATTTAATGAGCCAAATGAATGCGACTTCTTGTTTTCAAAATGCGCCTCTCCCAATTGCTCCGTATGATTAATATAGTTGATTAAACGTTTTTTTTCCACTTCAAAATCTTTACTTTCTTTAATGAGAAAAGCAGGTGCCGTTTTAGAATTACGCTTGTAAGGCTTTTCGCTTGTTACAATATTTTTTACAAAAGTTTTGAGGATGAATTTCATCAGAAAATTAGGTTTCGGATGATTGTCCTCATACGTCATTTCATAGGTAACGTTACAATGTGCTAACATTTGGGCTACATTCATTTTACCCCAATTGGGTGGTGCTGTTGGTTTCAGTTGATTAATTCTTTGAATAAGATTGTCTGAAACGTCTCTTGTGAAAATATTCGGTAACGCCATTTTAAAAGATTTTAGTTACGTGTTATATGTTGCTTCTAATTGAACGTTTTAAGTTATGATGCACACTCGCCTGTTTGTGCTAAGGTTTGCAATTAAGTATCTAGTGTATTTAATATTTATAGGTTTATTAAGAAAAATAATAACGACTTGCGAAGTCTTAAATTTTACAAGCTTTCAATACAAACGCAGACTTCTAAAATCTTGAGTGCTACCCTATAACGATTATTATGTTAGAATCGGACAAAGCGAAAAATATTTCTTCGATTGTTAAACATCAGGCAAATTATTGAACATAGCCAAAAAGAAAACAGGGGCAACACCTTTAAATCTCAAATCTGTTAGCAGCAAGAAACAATTATTTAAAACAAGACCAGCAACTATTTTAATACTCAGATTCCTGATACTCGTATTATATAACAGACATTAATTTGAGTTCAATACTATAAATTTCTAATTGTCACTGAGCTATGGGTTTACCTTCCTCGGTAGACGGATCTGCATCTACATTTTTGCCTTTCAGATCATCAGGTGTTACTTCTTCGTATGTACCTTTTTCTTCACCAGGGGCTTTATCATTATCCTCCCTATCACTGTTATTTCCTGGTTTTTTGCTGTTATCTTCTTTCTGTTGATTAATTGTAGTCATAATTTTAAATTGTTTTTAGATTTTCACCTCAATTTAAATTTTACTATAAAAGTAGCTGTAATTATGTTATGAAAAGAAGACTTGATAATTCAATGGTATTGTTCCATAAATTATTAAAACGTTTTGTTAGAATAATGCAGACTTTTTGAGCGATGCTAATTAAATCCCGGGCAATACAATGCTTGCTTTCTCACACATTGAAAAAAGCATAGTGTCCACTTTATTGTTTTTGTAATGAAGGTAAACAGGTACAATCTTTAAGCACCCATACGATTCTTATATAAGTAAAACAATTATTACAATTGTAATAAAGAGATTACGGTTTAGTTACGCCGGCAAATACCATCATGTCTGGTACGGTAAAATCACCTGCAACAGCTGAAGGTAATATGGGTAAAAACCCACCTGTTTTATTAAGGTACGAACCACTATCTCTCTTCAGCATTCTAATGAAAGTTTCCGCAATTATTTTTGCACCCAATGGACCTAAGCTGTTGCCACTTCCCAGTACCGCCGCTTCCCGAAGTATGTAGTACCATAAAGGTGTTTTGCTCAAAAGGGTTTCTAATTTTGGTTTTGCTTCATCTGATTCTTTGTCGATAATCTCGGTAGTTATCTTTGCACTTAGCACCCTTATTTCGTCATCAGGAAGCCCGGCGATTATTTGCTCAGATGTCAGAGGTGTTATACCGAGAGCCGATGCTGTAGCCTGTCCGCTTGGCAAACCAAGTGCAAGCCCTCTTCTCAAATTCCTTGTTGCCAGAACAGCCATGATGCCACTACCTCCTGGAATGGCTGCCAAACCATTTGCAAGAACACTATCTATCTTTCTTGCATTGTTGAATACAGGAACACCAATTTCAGTATTGAAAAACGCATTAAAATTCACAACCCAATTTGAAAAAACCGGAAGCCTGGGATTTCTTATAAAGTTAAACATCACTAAGCGGCTGATTAGTAAAATTATGATTGATAAAATAGTTATTTCTTATCATACTATGTCCGAAACGGTATGCTGCTACAGCAAACTCTACAGGCATACTAAACGCACTGCCTACCGGAGCTGTAACGGATGATAAAGTATTAGAAACTGCAGGAGCACCACATATCCTTTTTAAATAATCATTTACCACAGCCCATTGATAATGATGGGTTACTATCTTTTTTGCTTCTACAAATATGTCGCCGGTGAACGATGCTGCCATTAACAGGTCTACTACAGCATTATGAAACTTGAGCATAGCTGAATGAAACTGAGAGACAATCAGGTTTTCATCATTTCTCGGATCGCCTATAACGGCCGTATTATTTCCTGACATTCTCGGAACGTCAAAATTGGTCTGAACTTTCACACCCGAACCTGATACATCTTAGCTTGGACCGCCTGGACCTGTATTTTGATTAGTGCCCAGCTTAAATTTTATTGCTGTTAAAAAACCAGGAGTAGGAAACTCGTATAAAAATGGATTTAAAGCAGGTCCCTGCCCGTATAAATTATCGAGCTCCAGAGCCGGAGTACGCATGTTATTGATGGAAGTAGCATCGGTGGCAGCATCAAGCGTTGAAGATACATCCAATGTAATATCATGATCTACAAACTGCCCAAAATAGGTGTACCCTGATGGAATGGTTGATTCGCCAGGCGGTTCTCTGTTTGGATCGCCCATAATACCGCCTAGCTTGTTCAATAGGGATTGATTGTTTGAGTTGAATTCAAGCTTGCTTGCTAATCTTACCTGAGCAGAGGTTAAGTATCCAAACTTGTCGCTGCATGGCGAAAACACAAGATGGAAAGGAAACCAGCTTAAAGAAAACTTAGCTCCATGAAATCTTTTTGTGTCATTATTAATTGTTCTTAAAGTTAATTGTATATCCTCCGGAAGCTTGTCAATCTGTGTCAGAGCATTAGGATTAATAGTCTTAAGCGTTGCTGCCAACTTATTAAGTTCAACAGTCGGAATAATTTTGAGTTCAGCGATCCTTTTATTTAATTCATTAAGTTGAATAGCATCAACATTGATACTTTTTGGCATATTTGTAGTTTTAACGTTTTTAAATACATTTCAATCTTGCCTTTATATAAGTTTCCTGATCCAGGCAAATACAGCGGACACATTAGTTCGTAATTCACTTTCTCGAGTGACTATTATGTAAGGGTTCTAAAAATTACGGGTTGTATTACAGAATTTAAACCCAGTATTTTTTAGTGCGATAATTATTAAATTAGTAAACCAACTTTTTCATTTTTACTCATTAGGGATCTGAATATTAATTGATGTTTCAAAGTATGTTAGCAAACACATGATTATACCAGGCTGTTAATAATTAAACTGATTCAGCCAAACTTTTATAAGTTATGCAAGATTAGAAATTAGCCTGGTAATGATTGTTGTAATTCATGTAATGGCATTCCATACACGAAAGAACTCTATTAATTCCTTCACCTCATATTCAGAAAACATTTTCAAGAATGCCTGTGAATTATATACTTGCTTCCTGGAATTATATTTACAAGATCATAGTTTAGTTTCATATTGTCAAGTGAGTATTCAATAATCTTTCAATTTTGAAATTAAATGGGCACCCAAGGACAGAAGGGGTAGAAGATTCTGCTTTATTCCTGATGAGTAAATTAACCCTTTACATTAGGATTGAATTCGTAAAACAACATTACAGGGATAATGTAAGGACAATAGCTATCAAGACATATTTGGAGGTGTACCAGGTAAAAAGAATTTTATGTTGCTGTAAAATCACGTGATATTAAGCAGAACAAGTTTGTACACAGTTTAATATGCTGAGTGTGGATACAATTAAAAAGTATAAACCAGCTCCGGAAACATATTCATGGGCAGCAAAAACATTAAATGTTTCCACCAGTGAAGTAATTATGGTAGCAGCACATGGATGGGATATTACTGGTGCATTACAGGCAGGCATGCAGGCGGCTTTTATACAGCGTAAAGGCTAGTCGCTATATCCCCTGGCGCCCAAGCCGCAGTTTGTTGGTAAAGAACCTTGTGGAAGTAGCAGAAGGTATTATAGCAATATAAAAAGTTATTTGAAGACGTTTTACTACATTAGGCGTTTGATTGTTTTTAGTTTGTTGGTTACACTTGAACTGCTGCTGCACCCAAACCTTTTATATACAAACTTACTTATTATTCCTATTTTATACCAGAATTGAGATTGCTGTATGTGACTCAATTCAAGGAATGAAACGAAGCAAATAGTCAATTGGTTTTGCAGCAATGTTCATGTATTATGGATTTAACATCATTACTGATCAGTAATAGTTTTTAGGTGCATGGGCAACTTGAAGTTTGCAGGATCACTGTAGTCTGTACAACTTTTACTACTTGTCATTCTTGTGCCAGTAACCCGCTTTCTCCATTACTGGAATTTCCTGATATTATCCTGTTCAAAGGAATGACCAGGGAATGAATATTGTTAGAAATAAGTATAAAAAGCATCTTATGATGAAAAACTTAGCAGAATTGGTCACAATACATTTAAGCTCTTTTATTGAAATACTGGCTGCTATTGTTATCGGGCTGAGTTTGCTGCAATTTCTTTATTGGTATGTAATCAGCTTTTTTAAACCTAATGTGGAGACAATCAATTAGCGTCTGCGTATAAAGTTCGGAAGTTCCCTTACTATTGCACTTGAACTGTTATTAGGAGCTGATATTCTTGCTACAGCTATTGCACCAACATAGGATGAAATTGGTAAGCTTGCTGCCATAGCTGCTCTGCGTACTGCACTGAACTACTTTTTGGAACGAGAACTTGTTTCCTTCCATGAAAAGGAGGATGCAAGCAAAGCTCAATTGTAGAAAACTTCAGGAGGAAACTTATCAGGTAATAATACCCTTATAGCTAACCGTTATTTTATGGTTGACATTACACTAGTGTCATGTCAACCATGAGATGTCTGTAAATGTTGCTATCAGCTATCAGGACGCTAATGTGTAATGTATTTCCTCCTGATTGCTGATAGCTAACGGATAATAGCAAATACGTCACTTATAAATAACACTATAATGATTGCCTTACAGGAAGGATGACATTAAAAACAGCGCCATTGTTTTGTTCTGAGACAGCATAGATATAACCTTTATGGATAAGTGCAATTTTCCTGCATATTGCAAGGCCGATTCCTGTTCCGTCGAAGAGTTCTTTATTATGCAGGCGTTGAAATATAGAAAATATTTTTTCTGCATACTCCGGGCTGAATCCTATGCCATTGTCTTTAAACCGGATACAGCAATATTGCAGCAGTGGATTGCACTCTGGGATTAATTCAATTTCCTCCGGAGTAGCCGGCAACGCCTTTATACTTATGTGAGGTGGAATATCATTTTTATTGAACTTCAAGGCGTTCGACACAAGGTTGGCAAACAGCTGGCTTATCTGTAAAGGCACTGCTTCTATTACAGGCAACTGATCACTTGTTATAACAGCTGCTTTTTGAGCTATTACTATTTCATAATCCTCTTTTATATCTTCCAGCACCGTATTTAAATCAACAAGTTGAAAAGATTGGTTGTTTTCAGAAAGCTGTGAAAATGCCAGTACATCATGTATCAGGGCCTTCATCCTGTTTGCTGAATTTTTAATTTTCTTTATATAACTACGGCTCTCTGCCGTTACATCCACCAGGCTGGATTCTAGCATCCCCGTGTAGGTAGTAATTTTTCTCAGCGGCTCCTGTAAATCGTGTGAAGCTATATAAGCAAACTGATTGAGCTCCGTGTTTATTTTATGTAACAGGTGATTGGCTTCTGCCAGGGCCTTGGTACGTACAGCTACCTTTTTTTCTAATTCTTCTTCGGCAAGTTTCCGCCCGGTTATATCCTGAACAACACCTAATAGTTTTACCGGTTTATGGTCATCATCATAAAAAACTTTACCTTCTACATGCACCCAGTGAATAGTATTATCTTTCCATAGCAACCTGCATTCATATATCAGGCGACCAGTAATTTCTGACAGGTCATGAGCATCATTCCTGATGTACAGGTCATCAGGATACACTACTGCAGTGAACTCAGACCTTGACACCGGATGATTAAAACCATAGATTTTGTAAAAATTCGTATCCGGAAATATTTCATCAGTAATAAGGTTTACTTCGTATAAACCTAATCCGGCAGTATCAATAGCAAGCCTGACCCGCTGTTCAGCATATTCAATACCCTGCCTTGCCAGCACCTGTTCTGTAACATCATGAACCAATATCACCACACCGGAGATTTCGTCGCTTTTTTCCTTAAGCGGTTGGTATACAAGATTAACGTGGCCTTCCTTTCTTCTGCCCTCTTTCAATATAAAAAAAGGTTGCTCGTATAAATACAACGGTATACCGGTTAAGCTTACCTGATTTATATGCTTTCTGAAAAAGCCCTCCATTTCAGGAATAACATCAAATAAGGGTCTCCTGATGAGTTCCTTATATGATTTGTCTATAACCTGGCAATAAAATTCGTTCACAATATCTACAACCAGGTCAGGACCAATTAAAACTATAACCCCTACTGTAGCATGCCTGATCAGGTTTCGGAATCTTTGCTCACTCTGTTCTATTTTCTTTAGGTTGATGGCCTGTTGGGTATTATCCTGCAAAATACCTTCAATAGAAACTGCAACATCACCGTCAAATATCGCCTTACCTATTGAACGTATATGCCTTTCTTCTCCATTTTGGGGATCTATAACCGTATACTGAAGATCATGACGACTAACGTTTTCAGATTTTGTAGTATCGTTAATTAATTTTGCAGTGCGGTACAAATCATTTGGATGAACTATAGATTTTAACCTGTTTAATGAGACATGCTGATCATTAAATCCAAACCAGTTCATAATATGCTCAGAAATGGTAACGGTGTTTGTTTTAAGGTCAAGTTTGTAAATACCCAATTGAGCAATTTCCAATGCAAGGTTCAGGTTGGATTGAATTAGTCTTTTTTCCCTTTGTTCAATATTTTTTAAAGAGCTTAATTTTTCTGATGTTTCAGTACAGGTGACAAAAACGCCTGCCGGATTTTCCGACTCATCATAAACAGGGCTGTAGCAGAAGGTCCAGTATACATCTGCTACTTTATCATTGCGAAAAATAGAAAGTAACTGATCCTCACATAAGGACGCCTCTTCACCTGCCATTAATCCTTCAAGAATAGGTTGAATATCTTTCCAGATTTCAGGCCATACTTCCATGCCTTTTTTACCCAGTGAAGATGGATGTTTGTTGTTTATACCGAAGCTAGGCCAGTAAGCATCATTATAAAAACATAAATATTCAGTTCCCCAAAAAAGGAACATCGGTAATTTTGAATTGAGAATAATACTTAAAGTAGTACGTAAACTTTGCGGCCATACTTCAGGTTCTCCCAGCAATGTGTTCGTCCAGTTGTAGTTACGGATCAATCTTCCTATCTCGCCACCCCCTCTTAAAAATGGAGGAAACATATTAACTATTTCTTTTTCCGCTTGCACTTGTTTATTTATGATTATTAAAAATACTAATAAAAAAATGGAGTGGTAAACATAGCTATAACTAATAAAAAAAAATAAGTGCTACTACTTAACAGGTATCTGAGGTTTGAGGTATGCGTTTTCTGAATGATTTGATATGGAAGAACAACAGCTATTTGCAGGAAGATCAGCGAGCCGGATTATAGTATAATGTTTATCGTAAATTATGTATTAATAGCTACCGGTAGTCAGGAAACAATATTAATCGGTATACCTCCTGAAAGCTGATAGCTGACGGCTGATAGCCAATGCGCTAATTAAAGGAATATAACAATCGTAGTATGCAGATTGACATAAAAAAAGGGCCAGGATAGAAATCCAGCCCCGTTTTAAAATCCAATATCCTATGAAAAACCAATTATATATACGCTACAAACATGCCATCCGGATTTCTTGTATTTAAATATTATTTATCCTGCTTTTCCTTCCCATTTGGAGAGATACGATTTCATTTTGAGAATTTAATGTTTTGTAACCATAATGTTCAGTATAATAGCTATCAGCAGTTAGCTTTCAGGAAATTAATGGCATCAATGATTCCTCCTGAAAGCTGATAGCTGATAGCTGACTGCTGATAGCTATATAATATCATGCTTAACTTAACACCAGGTTAACCCAATATTCCGTTAGTAAAATCAAATCTTCCTTTTTATATTTACAGTCCATGGAATGTAAATGGTATCTTTCAATATGTACCGGTTGTTTATTCTTTTATCAATGAACTTATGTTTCGTACACTTTGGCAAAGTGCACGCTAATACTTTCCCATCCGGTAAGGATACTACAACTTTATCTTGCAGAGAGGTTGCCGCGCGTCGGCTTGATGAAGCTTTGACCTTGATGCGAAAACATTATTACAAAAAAGATGCTGTTAATTGGGACAGTCTAATAACTGCAGCCAGGGCTCGTTTGGTAGCATCAGAAAGCTGTGAAGATGCGTTTCAAACGGTAAACTGGTGCTTTAGCCAGCTTAGCGAAGCGCATAGTTACATCATGCCTACGGCAAAAGCAGCAGTTTATAATAATGATACGGTACAACTAAAACGCAAGCCACGGATCAGCCAACTGGTAGGTGAAATAAAAACCGAATTATTTCCCGACAGGGGGATAGCTTATCTTTCAATTCCCTGGGTAAGCACCACCGATTCGGCCATTTGCACCAGGGTCGCAGACAGCTTACAGAATTTAATTGCAAGCCTCGATGCCAGTGGCATTTCAAAATGGATCATTGACCTGCGCAAAAATATAGGAGGCAATTGCTGGCCTATGCTGGCTGGTATCGGGCCTTTACTGGGAGAAGGCGTATGTGGTTATTTTGTAACCGGCGATGATAAAGTGCCGATCAGTTATCGCAACGGGGCGGCTATGCAAGGCCGTCATATCCGTTGCAGGGTGAGTGGAACTTCTTACAAAACAAAACAGGATAAAATTAGAATAATAATATTAACCGGTTCCGCAACTTCAAGTTCAGGGGAAATTGTAGCGCTGGCTTTCAAAGCAAAAAAAGATGTGTTGCAATATGGCGGTCCCACCGCAGGCTTCACCACTGCAAATTCTTCATACACCTTATCAGATAATTCGATGCTGGTACTTACAGTAAGTATGGAAGCTGACAGGAATGGAAAAATTTATGAAGGACCTATATATCCTGATGAGATGATAGCTTCTGATCCGAATAATCCTTATGAAGATCGCGTAAAATCGGCGGCTATGATGTGGTTGGATATTTTTTAAATATATTGTGTCGGGAGCTATTTAATTTCGGCCCATTTAGCTCTCTTCACTAAATGCCAATTAACAATAAATCCTATTCATGCAAACAACAAATAATACCATTTTAATAACCGGGGGCACTTCAGGAATAGGACTGGCTTTCGCTGAAGAATTTATCCGGCTGGGCAACAAAGTGATTATATGTGGCAGAAGACAAGACAGGCTCTCTCAAATCCAGGAAAAGCACAGTGGCATTGCTGCCAGAACCTGCGACATTTCACAAACCGAGGATCGGGAAGCTTTAGCAGAATGGGTGATTACCCATCACCCGGATGTAAACATCCTTATTAATAACGCAGGTGTGCAGCTGCTCACTGATCTTACACATCCTGTTAACCTGGCAAGAGTAAGGGAAGAAGTAGAAACAAACTTCATTGCCCCGCTTCATCTGAGCTCTTTGCTCACCCAGCATCTTATCACAAAGGATAACGCCGCTATTATAAATATTTCTTCAGGACTTGCATTCGTACCAATAGCTTTCATGCCTGTATATTGCGCTACAAAGGCCGCTTTGCACTCCATGACCTTATCCTTACGGCATCAGCTTAAGGAGTATGCAGTTAAAGTATTTGAGATTGCGCCACCGTCTGTAAATACTGAATTAGGTCACGACAGAAGGGAAGATAAAACCCAGTTACATGGAGGATTGCCTATCGGTGATTTTATTGAAGAAGCCATGCGTGCCATTACCAATGATCAATACGAGGCAGCTATAGCGGGTGCAGTAAATCTTAAAGAACGGCGGGAATCTTTGTTTAATGTAATAAATCAATAAACAAGGGGCCTTTCAAAATTTCAACAGCTTTGCCTGTTCAGGAAAAATTAATTTCAGGTGCAACTTATTTGATACACCTAATTGCTTTTTTATAATTGCCTCATGAGATCCCGAAGGCTTCATATGTGTGATTACAATAGAGAAACCAGCAAGGGCACCGGTTCCTGTTATCTTTGCTAAAGCATCCATTTCCTGCATGAGCAAAGCCGGCGTTAGATGTCCGAATAACTGGTTATAAGGCTGTTCATCCGGATAAGAAACTTCTATAAAAACTGCTTTAAGTTTTTTGGTTTTAATGAGCGGACTGATTTCATTCCAAAGCAATTGCAGGTTATTGGCTTTTTCAAGAGTGTCTGCACCCGTATCTCCCAGGTACAGCAAATAGTTTTCTTCATACCTTACCAGAAATGCAGTACTCTGGTAGGGATTACCATGACTTAAAGCAAAAGCGCGTATACTAAAGGATGTATTTTCTATTGCTGTCTCCGTGGCTGCAGTAAGAATGGTATAATGATACTTCTTTAAAACCGGCTTCTCACCATCGTCAGCAAAATTTGCCCAGTTTTGCCAGGTAAAGTATTTGTCTTTTAGTACGTTAATACAGTGCGGCAAACCATAAATACTTTTAGGACTATCATCAGGAGAATTAATGATGAGTCCGGATACATGATCGAGATGCGGATGGGATATAAGATAAGCTTTTACAAAATTTTTCAACACACTGGAAGCACTATCGTTAAACAGCTTAGCTGCCACAGCTTTCTGAATACCGTAATTCAAGGTTCCAGCATCCAGGCAAATATATTCATTGGTTCCTTCCACCGCTAGCATATAAGCTGAAAGATTACTTTCATCACTACCACCTTTTACACCAAGTGGTATTACTTTGAATATTGACTGAACGGCCTTTTGCGACCATGCATAAGGAGAATAAAAAAGAACAATTACACAACAGATCCTGCAATAAAAATTCATGTGCTAATATAAGAAGATTGGTTGTCAGTTGATTGTTATCAGCTGATAGCCATAATCATGTCAGCCCTTCAGGTTCTTATTATCCTTGCTATGTTGACAGCCCCAGTAACTGATTACTAATTCTTTGGCAAGTCATCCTGATAACAAGACTTGATAGTTGCATAAATAGTCGAAGGATCTGAATCTTTTAACAGATAAGAGTGGGCACCTATCTTTAATAATTTAGCAATGATAGGACCATCATTATGCATCGAAAATATAATGACCTTAATGTGCGGATACATCCTTCTTATCTCAGGCAATGTTGTAATTCCATCCATGACCGGCATTTGCAAATCAAGCAAAATCACATCCGGTTTAGTTTGGAGGAGGATGTTTAATAATTGTTTTCCGTTATCGGCTTCAGCAATTACCTCAACATCCTCATAAAAAGATAACACTCTTTTAATACCTTCTTTTAATATTTTGTGGTCATCTACAAGTGCGATTTTAATAATATCCCGGGTTAAACATGCTTTCATATTTCTTTGTTTTAAAATAAGGCATACAGCAAAATAATTATTATCAATCGGCAATCGCATTGCATTTTACAGAATTTTCTTTCTTTAACTTAATGAAAAGTTTAACTCTTTTAAAAACTTATTTGCTGTAACGACTATTGATATTATACAAATCTCGTATACGGAATTCTGATTCTAAATACTTACAACAAGTTTTATTCTTAACAGGAGAATATATATTACGAATATATATACTTTAAGCGCAGGTATTAAAATTGTACATTGATCGAAAGAATATAAATTATTGTTTTAAGTGTTTATTCTTAGTAGATTATATAAGTTAATTGAGATATCTATCTTTGAGGTATGAGGTATGACTTCCGAAATCAGCGTTTATATTGAAAGGTGGTGGAATGTAAAGCTTCGGAAGTCGTCCCGAAAAAGGTGAGACTAATAAAACTGTAACCTTTTTTCAAGACAAGACAATGATATACCTCATACCTCGTACCTAAAATGCCAGCCTGAAACTCCCGAATATCCCAAACCGTTTGATTTTCTCTACAGGCAAAGGACGGGGTGCAAGGCGCCATACAAAATCAACCCTGAACACTTTAAGTATATTATCAACGCCGGTTCCAACTTCTACATACGTTTTACCATTCAGGGTTTGAAAAGCATTGTAAGGATTATTTACATTGAGTGCATAATTGGCATCACCCATTTTACCAATGAGGCCCTTAGCACTCCAGAACTGCCGGAATTTTAGTTTTCTGGTAATAGGTATGTACTTGAAAAGTCCGTTACCTATATTATGTTCCACATTAAATCCCGCATATTGGTCACTGATGTATTCATACCGGTTCATCAGGTTAAATGCATATTTGTTGTAGTAATAAATTTCATTACCCGGATGAACCTCCAGCAGCATATACGGGAGCGTACCAAAAATTTTACCTCCAAAAAAGTTATAGTATAAACTGCCAAGTGGCGCTATCTTGATGTAATCTGAAATACTTAAATAAACTTTGCTGTAATTATAGTTACTATTTAATACGCCGGATATTCCTTTAGAAAATCTAAATTCTGTAATTGGATAAGGGCTTCCAAGGCTTGTCCGGTAAAAATAAGATTCTATGAATTTTTCAAGGTAAGCAAACCGAAGTCTAAGAGATACTTCAAAATTATTAAGCGGGTCTCCTGTTGTTGAAGGAAAAATCGACTTTGGCGGAAGGTTTCTTAAGGGATTATATAGTTTATGAATCGTTCCAAGCGTAAAGGAAAAACCATTATCCCATGATTTTAAATAATCAATTTTCTTTTCATCAATCTGCATGAATTTTAAAGGGATATTGGGTTTGCGTATTGCCAGAGCAAAAATATTATCTGTGCTGATCTCATCATAGTATGTTTGTCCGTTATCCAGGTCCTTGGTATAAGAAGCATAAATTAATGACCGTGGGTGACGTGTAAACAAGTACATGCCATCTAACTTATATTTAAATTTCCGGTCACCAAATCCATACGCCAGGTAACCATGCAGGATGAGGTTTTTATTAAAATCATGGTTGGTACCCAGGTCGAAACGAACACGGGCACCCTCCAGGCTGTTACGTGTAAACCAGTTATAAAACGGACCGATTTCAAAGTTGCCAATATCCTTGTAACCGGTTGCCAGAAATGTTATACGATCAGTATATTTTTTAAATATCGGCATTCTCTGCAGGGTGTCGATCATTGAGTAAATAGACTGTTCTGTTTTGGTAAGATCTTCATGCCTGGAATCTTTCCAGTATTCATTCTGTTTTTCCCTGGCCCCTTCAGCAAAAATTATTTCTTCCTTAAGTTTATTCTTTTTAATCTGTATAGTCACGGAAGTATCGTTAGTTAAAACGTCGCGATAGGTAGTAGTTTTGCGTCCTATCGCTCCGGCAAGCGTTTTTCCTATTGGGGCTATATCTACCACAAATTTATCTTTAAACAAAAACCATGTAGAATCAGGCAATTGGGAGTATTCCTGAATAACGCTTAGTTTCTCAACAAAATTTATATTAGCTTCTTTAGACAGAAACAATGTCATTTTTTGAACGGCAAAGGTGGTATCGTGGATCCAGCAATCGCCCTCAAAAGTATTTTCACCTTTTCGTTTTGGATAAAATCCCAGGTGAATGAGCCGTTGCCCGTTTACGTATTGGGTATCAACAAGTTTATAACGGTAATAAGCATCACCATTATCGCTTATCGGACTGACGAACTGCTTGTCGAATACCGGTATAAAGTTATTATACACATTAACATTCTGCTCAGTGCCTCCGAGGAATTTACTTACGCTCTCATTATCAATACCCATAATTTTTTGTCCTTTAATAATTTCCCTGGTAAAGTGAGGACTTTTCTGAAAATAAAAATCTGAAATGGTTTCAGTAAGATAAACAGGCAGGAAGGGCGGACCTTCAGAGGTATCTACATGCTGTTCAATGATACTTTTAAAAGGCTTCAGTAAACGCCATTCTTTTATTTTGTCGAACTTAACCCTGTTAAGATCAAGCTCTAACTTATTATATAATTCATAAGAATAGTTATCGAATTTAGCCCTGTCGTTAAAGGCTTTCCTTTTTACGATCCTGCGCCACAATAATAGTCCGCGATCTATTTTTCGTTTTACGATTACCTCCTGGGCATATTTTCCTCTATCCATCTGCAGTACCAAATAAAGGGTGTCATTATTAGCCTTAGCCAGCAGTTCGGCATTGATAGCTATTTTGTAATCCTTGTAACCAACATAAGTGATTGCAAGTGTATCTGCCGGCCAGTTGTTGAAGTTGAAATGAAAGTTACCGGCAGAATCGCTCAACTTTCCTATACCGGCTTTAAGAAACTGAATGGAGGCAAAAGGTATTCTTTCATCACTAAGGCCATCCTGAACATGGCCCCTGATTATTTTTTGCTGAGCATGAAGAGAAATCAGGCCACCGACAAAAAAACAAGATAACAGTAATTTTTTGCAATGACCATTGAAACTCATATGTTTAAATACGGGATTTACACACAATATTAGGTTAGAGGAAATCTAAAAACAAAATATTAAACATATTGTTTCGCCAAATCACTCTACAAAACCCTGTCTATTGCGAACTTGCCTATGCATAAATAGACCACAACTGAAATCGCTATCTCTAATTTTACTAAAAATATTTTATACATCACCTTAATAGAATAATCCCCTTGTTAATAGTTTAATCTGTTTTCAAATACAAACAAACCGGGGCAGTTTATAAATTATTACCAGGTAAAATATCCATTACCCGTAACAGACCTGTTTTAAGAAAGTTTTATTTTTTTATTCTTTCATTACATCATTATATATCTTTTAACGAATTAAAAGGTTATTTATTTATTGAGAATCCTTTTTTTATTAAATGAACAAAGATGTACTATCATTCTTGTTATGTTCAGAAAGCAGTTTACAGCTGATAAAATTTCAATTGTCCTAACCCCGAAGGGGTGACAGGATTATAGAATAATAAACAAAAGGCGCGAACCCTGAAAGGGTGACATAGAGCCACACAGATAATCAATAATGTCACTTTTTCAGGGTTCACGTTTCATAATTTATTAGCGGCTATAATTCATGTCACCCCTGTTGAAGTTTATGCTTACACATAAAGCTGTTTTGTTATATTCTTACATTTAATTACAACATTTTTGGAAGCATAAATGCCCTAGGATAATTATCAATATACATTTGACACCAGGATAATCCGAAAAGCTGCTCCTTAATCCTAATGGGAATTGGCAAAAAAGAAGGCATTGAATTTTATCTTAGCCGAAGGTTAAACCAAATCTTCAAAGAGTTACTTAAACAGGAAGTGAGAACCCGCAATTAAACCTGTAAAGTTTTAGTTCCTTTAAGAATGGCTACCCTGATTGTAAACCTTATAGGTGGCCTCCGGTTGTTCATAAAAAAAGGCTGCCCGTTTCCAGGCAGCCTTTAATCATAATAACATAAAAATCAATTAAACAAATACCTGATACCAACCTGACCCTGCCACCTAGACATAAGGCCGGTGTAATCTTTAAAGGTACTTGTTAAAGGAATCAGGTTAGCTGCGTCGAGATAAGGGAATGAATATCTTGGTTTACCAGCATTGGCAGTGCCGGCTGGCGCTACACCTTCATACTTTAATATATTGGTAGCATTGGTAGTTTTGGCCAAACCCCAGTTTTTATTGAGGAAATTACCAACATTGATGAGGTCCAAAGTAAATCGCAACATATGCTTGTTATTATCACTTTTGCCTGTTGTAATAAAGATGTCCTCTGTAATATTTAAATCAAGCCTTTTGAAAAATGGCATTACCAAACCATTACGCTCAGCTATCTTCCCGCGATTCCTGCTCAGGTAAGGATCCTGGTTGATATAGCCATTAAGTTGTGACCATGTTTGAGCTGTTGTTCTGGTATCAGTAATGGTACCGCTACCGGTATTTACCGGAACCAACACAATATCATTCTGATCTTTTGGAATATAGATAAGGTCATTAGATGCATTTCCATCATTGTTTACATCGCCATTATAAACATAGGATGCGCTGGCATATAAATTAGCCTCGGAGATAGTACTAGGAGAAGCTTCAAAGATCAAACCGATGGAAGTAGCAACGTTCTTTGCATAAGTAAACCTGTAAGAAGCAGATGCGATTACCCGGTGAGGAACGTAAAAATTTGAATATCCAATTTCAGGTGCATTAGGATCACCAGTAACCGGCCTTGAACCCCACAGCGTAGAAGCTGTTGAGCCGCCGACATTTAAATCTTTGGATTTTGCATAAGTATAAGCGGCATTCACATATAAGTTCCTGAAAGTTTTCTGAGCCTGAATGGTAGCATAATAAGCATATCCCTTTTGATAATTTTTCATCAGGATTGCATTGCCTATATTCGGATTGGAAACCGAAGTGGTAGGTGTTCCTGCATAGATTTTAGTAGAACTATACCTTATTCTATTATCAGAACCAACGAATGGAGTACCTGTAGCAGGCAGGTTAATATTTTCAAAGTTTACATTATTAATGTCTTTGGAATAATTTCCCTCCAGTGTCAATACTATATCACCAGGTAATTTTCTGTCAATAGCCAGGGTAGCTTTCAATACCTGTGGGTATTTGAAATCCTTATCAGTAACATTAATACTATACGCCGTATTTGATCCGGTAGTAAGCCTATATTTATTTACATCCGGGCTGAAAATAAAACCAGTACCGGCACTTACTGATCCGAACTGAACGCCATTATTGCTGGCCTGGTTGCTGATCCATACAAAAGGAGGAGGACCGGCAAATAAACCCGCACCACCACGAATCTGTGTAACCTGGTCGTTCTTTACATCCCAGTTAAATCCAACTCTTGGAGAGAATAATGGATTGGTAGCAGGTTTCTGGCCAACATCAACATGCAGTCCGTTCCTGAAAGTAAGGGCAGGAACAGCCGGATTGGAAGTAAATTCAGCCTTGAAGAAAGGCACATCAATTCTCAAACCATAAGTGAGCGTAAGGTTTTGATGTATCCTCCATTTATCCTGTGCAAACAAACCCAATTCAAAAGCTGAAGGAGTGGCAAAGGGAAAGGACCGATCATTACTAAAAGCATAGGAGAGATCATACCGTGCGGCTGGCTTAGTACCGGCAGCACTGGCATAAAAATCAGTCAGACTATTAAATCTGTATACACCCTGGTAACTTGGTGAAAATCCATTTTTATAGCTCCTATGATAGTTCTGTGTACCAAAACTGATTTCGTGACTTCCTTTATACAAATTAAATATATCAGAGAACTGGAAAATATTAGTGCTTAAGAGATTCCCGTATGAATATTGCTCGTTACCAAAACTGGTGAAAGGATTGCCTGAGCCATCCAAAATATCAACCAGTGGAAATACCTGCGGAGATAACAGCGCACGGTAATCTCTAAGCGCTGAATAGCCAACCTGAAATTTGTTGGAAGCTTTATTACTTATGCGCGTATTCAACTCAGCGATAACAATCTTGAAATTGTTATTGATCGCATATCCACTACCGTAAAAAGGCATAGCAGTAGTACCTGGGGTTCTACCATTTACTGAATTTACAGATCCGCTGTTGCTTGCCTGAATTTCACGGAACGATTTAAAATAATTGTATTTGAGCGTAAGTGTGTTCCGGCTGTTAATGTTCCAGTCAAATTTTAATGTTAACTTATCACTTTGTGTTTTATAGCTGTATCCCTGGTAAGCCCCCGGATCATAATTATATGTATCCTGTAAAAATTTACGCAATTTGCTCAGCGTATCCGCATTAGCCTGCGAGATATTTCCGCCTGCCGGATGTGCGGCATCTGAAGCAAAATAACTTGTTCCGGGTTGCGTTAACCTTTCCTGCTCACCGCTGATAAAGAAAAACAGTTTGTTCTTAATGATTGGGCCACCTAAAGAGGCGCCGCGCTGGTTGTACTTATAATCCTGTTTAGGAATTGTAACGGTTCTTACATTATAACCTTGTATATCCGGAGATCTCAGGTAAGTATACACAGAACCTTTAAATTGATTGGTACCACTGCGGGTAACAGAATTAATACCGGCGCCCGAAAAACCACCCTGCCTAACGTCATAAGGTGATATGTTTACCTGTATCTGTTCGATAGCGTCCAGGCTTATAGGTTGTGAATTGGTTTGACTGCCAAGAGCTGGAGACGAACCCAATCCGAAAGTATTGGTCAGGTTAGCACCGTCTACGGTAACAGTATTTAAAAAACCATTGCGCCCACCAACATTAAAGCCACTGGCAGAAGGTGTAAGCTTTGTAAAATCCAGTAAGGAACGGTTGATAGTTGGTAATCTTTCTATCTGCGTCCGGTTGATTATTTCCTGGCTGCCTGTTCTGTTCTTATTAATTACTTTTTCCTGTCTTACTGCTGCTACCACAACATTCTCCAGGGTTGTAGAGGCTGGTGCCAACGTAAAATCAGCTTTGGATTCCTGTCCGAGCAACAGGAAAATATTCTCTTGTTTTTCTTCTTTATACCCTACAAAAGTTATTGAAACAGTGTAAGGACCACCTACTCTTAAATTAGGAATGTTATAGCGGCCTTCTTTGCGGGTAGTAGTACTATATTTTGCACCGGTTGAAGTATTGATAACGCTTACAGTAGCGCCGCTGAGTGGTGATTTACCATCGGAAACAATCCCGACTATTTCTGAGGTGGTCTCCTGGGCCATCAATTTACCACAGAAGCAAATGCATAAGAATAAATAAATTAGTTTTAAATTTAGTTTCCACATTGTAGTTAGTTTTGTCAAAGGTGAAACATCTCCCTGATAAATTAATTTATAGATGTTAATAAATTACTAACATATAATTTATTTAATGTGATAATATCCAGATAGATAAGCAAGTAGTATTAAAAAGAAAACATAGAAATAGTTGACACTAGAGTTTAATTTCTCCCTCCCTTACAACCGTCGCCGTAATATATCCATAAGGTTCATCAGTAGCTATAAAAATTTCATTCCCGTTATCAATGCCAAACTGTTCGAGGTTAAACAGGATATGATGTTTATTAGGCATCTTAAAACTGATCTCTTTTACCATATCAAACTTTTCTAAAACCGATGCTCCCATAGCATACATTGTTTGCTGTAAGGATAAACTTTTATGATTAGCAAAAACGCGTAGTAATTCAGTGCGGATACTTTGATGATGCGCAGCATAATCTATCTCCTGAAAATTATAGATCCATTCCATTTCACATTGTGTTGCAAGTATCCGGTCATTCGTTTCTTTTAACGTTGTATATTGATCCCTGATATAATTCTCAAAACCTGAACCGGAAGTTTTTACTATTAAAAGGTTATTGATGCCTGCTGTAACTATTACACCTGTGGCATCCTGCTCAATTAAAGCAGTATGTGTTTCAGCACCGCTACCAATAAATGCAGAAGGGTGGGGGGCACTGCCATCAAAAGACATCCTGGTGTAAAGATGTTCTGTAATACCAATAGTAACTGCGGATACCTGTTTATTCTCTGAGAAAAAATGATGCGAAAGCTGTTTTCCAAAATCTTCTATGCTGCCGGTAAAATGTTCTTTGGCTAATGCATACACGGTGTTTTTCTGAGTATCGGTAGGCAATATTTTAGAGTTATCACCAAGGGTATGTGCTGTTTCAAAATCACCCTGGAGAGAAACATTTACAGACACCTGCCTGAATTCGTTATGATCAGGATACCTGATGATCCTTGAAAGGTTTACCGCATTTTTTCCATAAGCATTCTTTCCAAGTTTTATTTGCATACAACCTTACTTTTTAATTGTTACCTTTCGAAGATTTTGCTATCAGGAAGATGATGAACGCGTTAAGCTTTCTTCCTAATAGCTGATAGCATTTCTCAAAAGAGTTCTAAAATATAGAATACTATTCTATTTTTACTCACCAAGCCTCCATAAATGTTTGATCTCGCAATTAAAAGTAATAAAGTGGTTACTCCTAACGGGATTCAGCCAGCTATTGTTTTAATCAGCGATGGCATTATATGGGATATTGTAGCATCATTAAACACCGGCATTGATTGCCAAACAATTGAACTGGGAGATAGAATATTGTTTCCTGGAGTAATTGACACGCATGTGCATATCAACGAACCAGGAAGAACTGATTGGGAGGGCTTTGATACCGCCACCCGTTCTGCAATCGCAGGAGGCATTACAACCTTGGTGGATATGCCTTTGAATGCATCACCTGTTACAACATCTGTTTCAGCGTTCGAAGAAAAACTATTATCAACAAAAAACAAACTACATGCTAACTGCGGATTCTGGGGAGGTGTTATACCCGGCAACATAAATGAAATAGAAGGGTTAATAAAAAAGGGAGTGCTGGGATTCAAAGCTTTCCTTACCCATTCAGGTATTGATGAATTTCCCAATGTTACTGAGTCTGATCTGCGGCTAGCCATGCCTGTCATTACAAAATACAACCTGCCCCTGCTGGTGCACTGTGAACTGGTAAGCGATAAAAGGGAATCCTCAAACAGCGACCTACGGTCTTATCAAAACTATTTACAATCAAGGCCCGCCTGCTGGGAAGATGATGCTATCTCCCTGATGATACAACTTTGCCAGGAATATAACTGCCGGGTGCACATTGTTCATTTATCCGCTTCATCATCTATTAATCAAATTAAAAAAGCAAAAGCGAAAGGATTAAAACTTACCGTTGAAACAGGACAGCATTATTTATATTTTAACGCGGAAGATATCAGTGACGGACAAACGCAATATAAATGCGCACCACCGATTCGTGAAAGATACAACAATGAATTGCTCTGGAAGGCTTTGCAGGAAGGCATTATTGATTTTGTTGCTACAGATCATTCTCCTGCTCCCCCCGATTTAAAACAATTGCAAAGTGGCGATTTTATGAAAGCATGGGGTGGAATAGCATCCCTTCAATTGGCATTACCAGTACTATGGACGATTGCAAAAAAGAAAAATGCATCCCTTAATGATCTTGCTCTATGGCTTTGCGAAAAACCGGCACTATTAGCCGGACTTCAAAACAGAAAAGGCAAAATTGCAAAAGGCTACGATGCAGACCTAGTAGTTATGGATGAAGAAGAAAAATTTTTAGTAACCCAAAATATCATTCAGCATAAACATAAGATAACACCCTACCTGAACAAAGAATTATCAGGTGTAGTGAAGCAAACATATCTTGCAGGAGTTAAGGTATTTGATAATGGCTCATTTACACAATTAAACCAGGGCAACATAATATTCCGATAGCGTTATGGATGAGTTTGAAAAAAGAACGGACAAAATATTGGCAAGAATTAATGAACTGGCAGGTTATAGTGAGGATCAGGAATCTTTAACCAGAACATTTGGCTCACGCGCTTTTGTTGAGGCAGGTAAAAAAGTATTTTCCTGGATGAACGAAGCCGGCCTGCAAACCACTATTGATAATATTGGCAACATAAGAGGCAGGTTGCTATCAACTAATAAAAGCGATAAAACTTTTGTAATGGCATCTCATATAGACAGCGTAGTAAATGCCGGGAGATTTGATGGTCCGCTTGGTGTGATCATGGGACTGGATTTGATGCAACACCTTACTACTTCAGGATCAGCGATCCCATTAAATGTTGAATTGATTGCATTCAGTGACGAGGAAGGCGTTCGGTTTCACAGTACTTACCTGGGCAGTAAAGTGGTTGCAGGAACCTTTGATAAGGAACTTCTTTATAAAAAAGATGCAGCCGGAATATCAGTGATGGAGTTGATACAATCATTTGGTGGTGATGCTAACAGGCTTACGGAAAATGCGATTGCTGCAGAGGATATGGCAGGATATTTTGAAATTCACATAGAGCAGGGCCCGGTGTTGTATGAAAAAAATATACCCGCAGCCATTGTCAGCAGTATTGCAGGACAAAGAAGAATTGAATTGAGTTTTAAAGGGATTGCCGGGCATGCAGGCACAGTACCAATGGATAGTAGAAACGATGCACTATGCGCAGCTGCTGCCTGCATCCTGGAAATAGAAAGAATCGCAATCACACAAATAAATAAAGTGGTTGCTACAGTTGGTAAACTGGATATTTGTAATGCTGCCAGCAATGTGATTCCCGGAGAAATTGTTTGCAGTCTTGATATACGAAGCTATGATGACACTATTCTGGAAGCAGCTTCTGAAAAGATATATCAGGCCTGTGAATCGGTTTGCAAAAAACGTAATATTGTCTTTGAATGGAATTGTATCCAGTCAACCAACCCGGTTGCCTGCGACAAATACATGAACCAATTGTTAGAGGAAGCGATAATGGAAGCAGGTTATGAAGTCATGCAATTAGTAAGCGGTGCGGGACATGATGCCGTAGCCATTTCGGAGATAGCACCGGTGGCTATGCTGTTTGTAAGATGCTTTAAAGGAATCAGTCATAACCCACAGGAAAATGTTGAACCTGCTGACATAAAAGCATCACTAATAATAGCAGAGAAATTCATTCATAAATTCATTTCAACATACAATCCGCAATAATGGAAATTTCAGCGCTTACCCGGTCGGTTGTTACATCAAATCATGCTGTTATCAGTCCTGATGGTTATATCAACAGCAATGTACCTGGCTGGACCAACTGCACCGTTAACGTAATCATCAATGAACAGATGGGCGCTAACCTTTGCCAGACGCTGATAACACTTAACAAAAACGGACAACTAACGGGAACCTGTATTGACTCGCAGATATTTTTTTATGTTGTAAAGGGACAATGTACTGCCGCTGTTGACAGCAAAGAGAAAGTGCTTACAGCTGGTCAATATGTTTATGTGCCGGTTGGCCATGAATATAATTTTGACCTGCCCCAGGAAGGCACACAAATACTAAGTTTTCACAAAGTATATTGTAAGCTCGACCCCTATGAAGTACCACCTGTAATATTTGGTGATGCTGCTAAAATAAAAGGACCCACCTACCTGGGAGATCTTTCTTTAAGATTGCAGATTTTGCTGCCCGATGAATTGTCATTTGACATGGCAGTTAACATTTTTACCTACGACCCGGGTGGACACCTTCCCTTTGTGGAAACACATATCATGGAACATGGTCTGATGTACCTGCAGGGACAGGGTATTTATATGCTAGACCAGCATTGGTACCCAATTAAAAAAGGTGACTCTATCTGGATGGCACCTTACTGCGCGCAATGGTTTACGGCGATGGGCAAAGAGCCCGCAGTATATATTTATTATAAAAACGTGAACCGGTTTCCAACGAAAGTTTAAATACTGTTCCATTCAATGTCCCTTTCAGAGTTAAATGCTTTAGATAAAACGCAGTTAAAAGAATTGCTTACTACATGTTGCGGTTCATCTCAATGGGTGGAAAAGATGTCTGCTCTTTTCCCATTTGCTAATGAAGTACTATTATTTAAAAAAGTAACCGGCACCTGGCATGCATGTAGTGAGGATGACTGGCTGGAAGCTTTTACACATCATCCTAAAATAGGTGACATTGCCTCTCTGAAACAAAAATTTTCTTCAACAGCTGATTGGGAAGCCGATGAGCAGGCAGCAGTGAAACAAACATCTAATGAGATTTTAGAAGCCTTGTCTGAAGCAAACAGGTTATACCAGGAAAAGTTCGGCTTCATTTTTATTGTATGTGCAACAGGAAAATCAGCAGAGCAGATGTTGGAGTTGTTAATTGTAAGGCTTGATAATAAACCTGAAGATGAAATAAAAATTGCTATGGAAGAACAAAATAAAATTACCGCAATCAGGTTAGAAAAATTATTAAGATCATGAGCCGGATCACGTCACATGTGCTGGATACTTCAAGGGGCAAGCCTGCTGCCGGAATACCGGTGATTTTGTTTCAGTATGATAATAATAACTGGATAGAGATGAGCAGTACCACCACCAACAAAGATGGCAGGATCACAGATCTTTTAGCAAAGGACATCGCTTTGCCAAACGGAATCTATAAATTAAAATTTATAATTAAAGAATATTTTATTGCCTTGGGCGCACAAACATTCTATCCTTTTATTGAAATTATTTTTGAAATTACTGGCGATGAACACTATCATGTTCCCTTGCTTTTAAATCCTTTTGGATACAGTACGTATCGTGGGACATAATGGTTAATGATTAATGATTAACGGGAGCTACTAAAATATTATAAATTTGATGACACATATCGTTAATCATTAATAATTAATAATTAATCATTAACCATTAATTATATGAATTCCTCTTTTAAAGATGATAGAAAAGATTCTTTATTAAAAGAATTAAGAACCGCTAATCTTAACTTTCAGCAAAAATATCCTGGTGACAAACCCGACAGGCAACCAGTGCATACTGTATATGGGGGAGCCAATCTTTTCTCCTCCGACACCTGTATAAAAATGGGCGAGATTGCTTTAAAAAATCTGCAGACATATGCTCCGAATTTTGTTAGTCTTGCCAGGACTTTACAATTGCAGGGTTACCAGTACCTTCCTAACCTTGAAAAAGATATCGAAGTCCTAACCTCAAGATTGGATAACATGGAGGAGACCGAAAGAAAAAAAGAACATTCCTGGTTATCATACACCGTATATTATAAATTGATGCATAAACTACAGACAGAAGCCGTGGAAGATTTCCGGATTGATTTTGAAGATGGCTTTGGCAACAGGCCCGATGATGAAGAAGATGCCACTGCTGTACATACTGCTTCAGAATTGGCAAAAGGTATGGAGAACAAAACAGTGTCTCCGTTTATTGGTATCCGTATCAAACCCTTTACTGAAGACATGGTGAACCGTGGTGTTCGTACGCTCGATCTGTTTATAACAACATTACTCGAAAAAACAAACGGTGTATTACCAGGTAACTTCGTGGTGATGTTACCGAAAGTAACCATTCCCGAACAAATGACCACCATGGTGAGATTGCTGGAGATTCTTGAACAGGAAAATAAACTGCAACCTGGCAGTTTAAAAATGGAAACCATGGTAGAAGCTACACAAATTATTATGGACGATGAAGGGCGCAACCCTTTGATGCGGATCATAAAGGCAAGTGAGGGCCGCTGCATTGCCGCCCATTTCGGAACTTATGATTATACTGCTTCCTGTGGCATCACCGCTACATATCAAACGATGGATCATCCGGTTTGTGATTTTGTACATCATGTAACAAAGGTGGCGCTCGGAGGAACTGGTATTTTTCTATCTGATGGCGCTACCAATGTAATTCCTATAGAACCGCATCACGGTGAAAACCTGAGTTATGAACAGGTAATGGAAAACCATCAATCAGTGCACCATGCCTGGGTAAAAGGATTCAACCATACCACACATTCACTGATCAATGGGTTTTACCAGGGCTGGGATCTTAACCCGGCACAGCTTCCTATGCGGTACGCAGCAACGTATAATTTCTTTTTAAGCAGTTATGATGATGCAGTGTTCCGGTTAAAAACATTTGTAGAGCGAGCTGCCATTTCTACACTAACAGGAGATATATTTGATGATGCCGCTACGGGACAGGGTCTGCTTAACTATTTTTTAAGAGGCATTAATTGCGGTGCTATCAACGAACAAGAAGCTCTGGCTACAGGATTGACTATGGATGAAATTAAAAGCAGGTCCTTCTTTAGGATATTGAAAGAACGTCGTGCTAATTTTTTATAACCACAGAGTAAATACAAGAGAGGAGGAAAAGGTTACACAGAGGCATCCTCTGTGTAACCTTTTCCTCCTCTCTTGTATTTACTCTGTGGTTATAAAGAGTGCGAAGGCATCTTTTCTAAAAACTCTGATAACTCATGAATCTTATCCGTATTTATAAAATCAACTTTAAAACTCATCAATACATTCCATGCATTTCTATCATCCGGCGCATCCCAGAAACGCACCGGCTTTTTTAACTGGTGCGATTTATCAACGGCTGCTTTTAATTTAACAGCATCTGCCTCAGGCAGCTTTTCTATTCCATTCCATAAAGTATATCTTTTAAGGTAATCACTCATCATCACAATTTTCTTCAATGCTTGCTGACTATAGGTTTTATCCAACTCTCCATCAAACCAGATAAAAGAAGGGTAGGAGGGAAAAGAATCAGGGTTTGGCCTGCCGCCTGAAATAACAAATTGGAGAGAAGGAGTGGAAGTTAGCTCAGGGTACCTTTGAATTGTTTCTATAAATTTATTCAGTGTCGGTACCGGCGCTGTTTTAATATCTATTAGTATCTGCAGTTTCCTTGAACGATTCGCATAGGGATGGCCGTGGTTTTTCCTTATACAATCCCTGATAGGAATAAGGTACAAGGAATCTAACCTTCTTTTTTTTATAGCTAATTCAGCGAGGGTATGCGCCACTAATAATTCATCATTGCCAGTCACTAAAAATATATCGGCTTCAATGCTTCCAAAGCCTGCGTTATAAGCCTCCTGGAACGGGGTGGGTTGTTCATAATCATTATGCGAATGCGCATTTGAAGTTGTATAAGTAACAGGCTGTGCGTTAATCAATAAACTATTTAATAGCAGCGATACAATTAAAAATTTTATCATGATTCGAAAGTATGGAATGTTTTGCGCTCTCCAAATCTATACTAATAAGTCGTTGATGGGATAAAATAACCAAAACGACAATTTCAAAAAATAATTGTTAAATCTAAAATATTGCATACATTTAACAATTACTTACATCTAAGTATTACTAATTATAAATTCTCAAGTCGTTCGATTGTTAAAAACCAAAACTGCTATTATGAAAAAACGTGTACCTACGTCTTTTACATGCAGCTTTAATATCTTAAAGCTGTTTCCCGGTTTTAAAAATAATTTTCTTTTTTCTATTTTTGCACTGATGAGTATTATTGGTGCCGCTCAAACCAGGTCTAAAATTACTGGCACTATCAAAGATGATAAAGGCGCTCCTGCCGCTAATGTTAGTGTAGTAGTTAAAGGAAGTACCAAAGGTGTTACTACTAATAATGAAGGAGTATTTACCATTGATGCAGATCCTCAGTCTATATTGGTGGTTTCATCCGTTGGTTTTATGTCGCAGGAAATTGCGCTTCAAAACAGAACCAAATTAAATCTAACGCTGGTTAGCGGCAATTCTCAACTTGATGCAGTAGTGGTTGTTGGTTATGGTACTCAAAAGAAAGTTACCGTTACGGGTGCAGTTGCTTCAGTAAAAGGAGCTGAACTCGAAAAATCTCCTACAGTAAATTTATCTAACTCCCTTGCAGGCCGTTTACCAGGTGTTACAGCGATTCAATCAAGTGGCGAACCTGGATATGATGGCTCCTCAATTCGTATCCGCGGTACAAATACTTTGGGTAATAGTTCAGCTTTAATTGTAATTGATGGCGTCCCCGATCGGGCAGGTGGACTGGATCGGCTTAATCCTGCTGATATAGAAAGTATGTCTGTTTTAAAAGATGCCTCTGCTGCAATTTATGGTTCAAGGGCTGCAAATGGGGTCATCTTAATTACCACTAAACAAGGTAAATCAGGCAAGCCTGTAATAACGTATGATTTTAATAAAGGATGGTCTCAACCTACCAGGATACCTGCATTATCTGATGCAAATCAATATACAGAACTACTTAACGAACAAACATTGTTTGGTAGCGTTCCTGTTTCCCAATGGACTGCGGCTTGGGATGCCTTTAAAAAAATCGGCACTTATACCCGCACAGATAACAATACAAAGGTGAATGCTCCTTTTCAACCTGTAGATGTTCAAAAATTTGCTGATGGGTCAGATCAGTGGGGACATCCTAATACAAATTGGTTTAAGGATGCATTAAAAACCTGGTCACCGCAAGATCGTCATGCACTGCAGATAAGTGGTGGATCAGAGAACATAAAATTTCTTGCATCTGCCGGTTATGAAAACCAGGATGCATATTATAAAAATTCCGCTACAGGTTACAAGCAGTATGATATGCGCATCAACCTGGATGCTAAAGTGAATAAATACATCACTGCAAATCTAGGGATAACAGCCCGGGAAGAGTTTCGCTTTTTCCCTACACAAAGCGCCGGGAGTGTATTTAGAATGTTAATGCGCGGCAAGCCTACCGAGCCCGAAATATGGCCTAATGGATTACCAGGTCCTGATATCGAAAATGGCCAAAATCCAATCGTTATAACTACTAATGCAACCGGGTACGATAAAGACCGCCGTGATTATTTTCAAACCAACGGACAAGTAGTAATTGGTAATCCATGGATTGAAGGATTGAAACTTACTTTAACCGGAGCAGCCGATAAATTTATTCTCCGCGGTAAAAGGTTTGAAACACCTTGGTCTTTATATTTCTGGGATAAAGTGAGTTATGAAGCAGATGGCAAAACGCCGTTACTCAGGAAAAATGTTCGTTCTACCTTCTCTGATCCACGTCTTACACAAAGAGACGAAAATGATTTGAGAATTAACTTAACAGGGTTGCTTAATTACGACCATAAATTCGGAAGTAATCATACTATAAATTTATTGGCTGGAATTACAAAGGAAACTAGAGAAGGAGATAACTTTTTTGCCTTTAGAAGATATTTTATTTCTTCTGCTGTAGATCAATTAGCTGCGGGTGGAGCTCTTGAACAAAATACCGGAAATAATACTGGTACAACTGCCGTAGTTGGTGCTCAAGCACGTTTAAGTTATTTTGGCAGGGCTGCTTATAACTATAAAGAAAAATACCTGGCTGAATTTTTATGGCGGTATGATGGCTCTTATATCTTTCCTGAAAACAAACGTTTTGGTTTTTTCCCGGGAGTATTGGTTGGATGGAATATATCCAAAGAAAAATTCTTTGAAGATAATATAAGGTTTATAAATAATTTAAAACTTCGTGGTTCTTATGGCCAGATGGGAAATGACCGTGTATCTTTTAATAATGTTTTACAGGAGTATGCCTTCTTAAATAGCTACTCAATTAGCGGCACACAGGTTATAAATTCAACAGTTCAAAGAACGTTGACTGAGGTTCGTGTACCTAATTTGAATTTTACATGGGAGGTAGCAAATAATCTTGATATCGGTTTAGAAGGCAGTATGCTTAACAGTAAATTCTCCTTTGAGCTAGATTACTTTTATAATAAGCGAAACCAGATCCTGATTCAGAAACAGGGTTCCACTTCACAAAGTTCTGGTATCAGCACTCTGCTTCCTCCTGTTAACCTGGGAAGAGTTGATAATAGAGGATTTGAGTTTAAACTTGGTTATAACGGCCAGGCAGGTGACGTAACTTTTAATGTGGGAGTTAATGGAGGATATGCAAAAAATAAAGTAGTATTTTGGGATGAGTCACCGGGAGTTCCAATATATCAGAGAGCTACTGGCCACTCAGTAGGAAGTAATGGATATGACTTCCTTGCTTATGTATCCGATGGTGTGTTTAGAGATGAGAAAGAAATTGCAGCTAATAAAAAAAATTATAATGCTGCTACCACTAGCTTAAAGCCAGGGGATATGAAATTTAAAGACACGGATGGCAATGATACTATTAATTCGTTTGACCAGGTAAGGTTAGATAAAAATCGTGACCCAACTTTCACATATGGCATCAATATGGGAATGCAGTTCAAGAATTTCGATCTGTCTGTGTTATTTCAGGGTGCTACTGGTGGGTTACTTTTATTTAATGTTAATGAAACGGGTGATTTTGGAAATTACTTAAAATATAGTTACGATCATCGCTGGTCCGTTGAAAATCCAAGTAGTACAGATCCTCGTTTAGCTAACAGGGGTAATACCTATTACACTAATAATGGACAAAACTTTGGAAGCAATACGTATTTTTTAAGGCCAAGTAATTATCTGCGGCTTAAAAACATTGAATTAAGTTATAACCTGGGTGATATAGGTAAACAAATAGGAATTAGCAGATTTAAAATTTACGTAAATGCACTCAATCTTATTACCTGGGATAAAATGAAGATTTGGGATCCTGAATCTACAAGCGGTAGTGGTCAATATTATCCACAGTCAAGAATTATAAATACAGGTGTAAGACTAACTTTTTAAAAAATAATTATGAAACATGTAACACGTAAAACGTTGGTGATTCTTTTAGTCTTTAGCAGTATGATTACGGCATGTAAAAAAGACTTTTTAAATACCAAACCAATAGACCAGGTACCCGGCAGCGATACATGGAAAGATGCCCCGCTAGCTGAAGCTTTTGTTAATGGTATATATGCTGGTTTAGGTAATGGTGGATTCGAGGAACAAATGATGGCATCAGTTTCCGATGAAGCTATTTTTACCCATGCAGGACGAAGTATAAACATTGTTAATCAGGGTATTTTAAATCCCTCTAATTTGGGTTGGGTTAGCGGCAATTTCGAGTGGACAAATATGTATAATCGTATTCGAACCGCCAATGTTGCGTTAGAAAATCTTCCTAAAGCAACGTTTGAAGATAAAAATTTACAAGAAAGATTACAGGGAGAGTCCCGTTTTTTAAGGGCGTATTTTTACCAGCAGTTACTAAGGTATTATGGTAGTGTTCCAATTGTTACTAAAGTGTATGGTTTAAATGAAGATTATACAATAGCACGTAGCACTTATGCAGAATGTGTAAATTTTATTGTCAAAGATCTTGATACGGCAGCCATACTGTTTAAAGGAAAGGCGAGGATTCGCGGGCGTGCTTCAGATCTGGCTGCGTTAGCTTTAAAGTCAAGGGTTCTATTATATGCAGCAAGTGATTTGCACGATATACCTACAGCAAAAGCAAAATCACCTCTTATTTCAGCATTTGCTAAACCTGAGTTTTTAGGGTATGTAAGCGGAGATAGAACAGCACGCTGGCAGGCGGCTAAAGATGCAGCGAAAGTTGTGTTGGATTTAGCAGGCAGCGGTTATAAAACTGATTTAACCGCCCCTGTTCCATTTGAAGAGGGAAGGAAAAATTATATATCAATAGCTATGGGCGGGGGAAGCAAAAGTTCTGAAGCAGACGCGGCTGCGGCAAAAGAGTTGTTATTTGAAAGGACCTGGTCAACAGATAAAAATGAAGGTGGAACTCAGATTGGTTTATATAATGGACCAAATGGCTATCACAACTGGTCGGGAAATTCACCAATAGGCGAATTAGTGGACGATTATGAAATGATGGATGGTACTAAATTCAGTTGGAGTGATCCCGCTAATAAAGCAAATCCTTATGAGAACCGGGAACCAAGGTTTTATGCTTCCATTTTATATGATGGTGCTACCTGGAAGCCGCGTGATAAAATATCTGGAAATATAGACCCTGCTAACCAGATACAAACCGGTAGTTATAAGATGGGCAGTACCATTCTTCCTGGTCTTGACACCCGCCAAAGTTCTGTGGAAAACTGGAACGGTAGCTGGACAGGTTATTATTTCAGGAAGTTTACTGATCCTGATCCTAATATAGTCGAAAACACTCAACGACAATACATTCCATGGCCATTTCTTCGGTATACAGAAATGATGTTTAACTATGCAGAAACGGCTATTGAATTAGGATTAGATGCCGAAGCCAGGCTCTGGTTAAATAAAATACGATTTAGAGCAGGTATGCCTGCCATAACTGAATCAGGTGACGCATTAAAGCAACGTTTCCGTAATGAGAAAAGGATAGAAATGGCGTATGAAGAACAACGTTATCATGATGCAAGGCGTTGGATGATTGCAGCTCAAACATTAGGCAGGAAAACAACCTATATAAGTGTCGAAGGAAGCTTAAAGCCTGGAGCAACGGCGCCTTCTCCTTACAAAAAGGATAAATCATCATTTAATTATACATACACACCGGTTATAAACAACGATCTGGAAGACAGGAAATGGAATGATAAGATGTATTACCGGCCTTTAAGTCTTACAGAAGTAAGCAGAAATAGTAAATTAGTTCAGAATCCAGGTTACTAAATATTTTCATGTTGATACAATAAATCTATGCCGGAGCAATTGCCCCGGCATAGATTTTTATAACATGCCCTGTAACAAAATAAATTAACCATACGGCACAAAGATAAAATATGGAATTTACAGAAGTCGTCTGTTTTCTCAATGTTTTTTTCTGTGCCCTCCTATGTGGTTAAAATTTCCTACACACATAAATATCACTACAAAATTTTATATAATTACACTGTGTTTAAAACATTTTATTTTATACTGATTGTGAGCTTCTTTCAGTGGAGTTGCCATAATTCATCCTCAGGTAAACAGGATGAATCACCTCCACATAATCCACTGTTCACCCTATTACCAGTCGACAGCACCCATATCAGCTTTACAAACTCTTTAGATGAAGGATTGAATACAAACGTATTGATGTATGAATATTTTTATAACGGCGGTGGAGTAGCTATTGGAGATGTGAACGGCGATGGCTTACAGGATGTGTACTTCTCTGGCAACATGACCGACAACAGGCTGTATCTTAACAAAGGAAAGATGCAGTTTCAGGACATCACAAATGAGGCAGCCGTAGCAGGCCGGCCTGGTCCCTGGAAGACAGGGGTATCTATGGCCGATGTTAACGGCGATGGTAAACCGGATATTTATGTTTGCTATTCAGGAAAACTACCCGGCTCCAAAAGAGTAAAGCAGTTGTTTATTAATGATGGCAACGATCAACAGGGCATACCCCGTTTCAGCGAACAGGCAGCTAAATACGGACTGGCAGATTCCTCCTTCACTACACAGGCCGTTTTTTTTGATTATGATCGCGATGGTGACCTGGATATGTTTTTATTAAATCATAGTCCTGCTTCATTACCTGTGCTTGATGAAGCAAGAACTGCTGAAGTGCTTGCCAGACCGGACCCTTTGTCCGGAGTACGCTTATTCAGAAATGACAAGAATTACTTTCATGACGTTACGGAAAAGTCCGGGCTTAGCAGCTCAGCATTATCTTACGGACTAGGTGCCGGCGTTGCCGATATTAACGGTGATGGATGGACCGATATTTACGTTTCCAATGATTATACCATACCGGATTACCTGTACATAAATAATGGTAACGGCACTTTTACAAATAAACTGCAACAAAATCTTGGACATACAACCCAGTTTTCAATGGGCAACGATGTATCAGATATAAATAACGATGGCTTGCCTGACATCTTTACCCTGGATATGCTTCCTGAAAATAACCGGCGACAAAAATTATTAATGGCTCCCGACAATTATGAAAAGTTTGACCTTGCTTTAAAATCCGGCTTTTATTATCAATACATGCGAAACATGCTCCAGCTAAATAATGGTAACGGCAGTTTCAGCGAGATAGGCCAGTTATCCGGGATATGCAATACGGACTGGAGCTGGGCTCCGTTAATCGCAGACTACGATAACGATGGCTGGAAAGATTTGTATGTAACAAACGGTATTTTGAGGGACTTCACCAATATGGATTTCATAAAGTATTCCGGCGATTACCTTCAAAGTAATAAAGGAGGAGTCAGAAGGCAAAATATTCTTGACCTGGTTCACAAAATGCCTTCTTCTGAAGTAAAAAACTATATGTTTAAAAATAATGGTGACCTTAGTTTTACCAACACCGGTACTGCGTGGGGCTTTAACCAATCTTCTAACAGTAACGGTGCTGCTTATGCGGACCTGGATAATGATGGAGACCTTGACCTGGTGGTGAACAATATCGATCAGCCAGCTTTTGTTTACCGCAATGAAGAAAACACCGTCCATACAAATCACTATCTGCAGGTTAAACTTGAAGGTGAAGCACAAAATACACAGGGACTTGGCGCTAAAATATCAATATTCAATAAAGGCAAACAACAATACCTGGAGCAGATGCCGACTAGAGGTTTTCAATCCGGTGTATCACCTATATTAAATTTTGGCTTGGGAAAAGAACAGACCATAGATTCGCTTCGGGTTGTGTGGCTGAACGGAAAACAACAATCGCTGGTATCTATTAAAGCAGATCAGCTATTGACGCTGCAGCAAAAGAACGCTACTAATTCGTTTAAGCCATCTAAAACTATTACGCCATTATTTAAAGAGGTAAATTCACCGCTTGCTTATCATCATCAAACAAATAATATTAACGACTTTAAGCGCCAGCCACTTCTTATAAATCCCTTGTCTTTCTCAGGCCCCTGCTTAATAAAAACTGATGTTAATGGTGATGGGTTAGAAGATATTTATGCTGGTGGAGGCAATGGCCAGCAAGCGACTTTATTCATTCAGCAAAAAACAGGAAAATTTATTACAACTTCTCAACCGGCGTTTGAAGCTGATAAACAAAGTGAAGATGCGGATGCCCTGTTTTTTGACGCAAACGGCGATGGCTTTCCCGACCTGTATGTATGCAGCGGCGGATACAATAACTACCTGCCTGACGATTCATTATTACAGGACAGGCTTTACATGAACGATGGGAAAGGAAGGTTTACAAAAAGCACGACCTCGTTACCGGTGATGCTTGTAAGTAAAAGCTGCGTGCGCACTGCCGACATTAACGGAGATGGATACCCTGATTTGTTTGTTGGTGGACGGGTGATTCCTGGCAGGTATCCTGAAACACCTCAAAGCTTCCTTCTTATTAATGATGGAAAGGGCCGTTTTACTGACAAGTGTGATGCCTTAGCGTCCGGTCTTAAAAAAATAGGTATGGTCACTGATGCGGCCTGGGTAGATATTAACGGTGACAGTAAGAATGACCTTGTTGTAACAGGCGAATGGATGCCAGTAAGTATTTTTATTAATACCAACGGGAAGCTTGAAAATAATACCCTTAAATATTTTGACAAGTCATACAGCGGCTGGTGGAATAAACTTCTGGTAGGTGATTTTAATCATGATAATAAGCCCGACTTAATTATTGGTAACCTGGGTTTAAATACACAATGCAGGGTGAGTGATAAAAAGCCTGCAGAGCTATATTACAAAGACTTCGATGAAAATGGTTCTATAGATCCTATATTATGTTTTTGTATAAAAGATAGCAGCTATCCTTATGTAACAAGAGATGAATTATTAGACCAGATGAGTATCATGCGAACACGTTTCCCTGATTATAAAAGCTATGCGGATGCCACCATAAAAGATATTTTCACTGAACAGGAATTACAATCAGCCGGACATTTACAGGCCAACTATCTTGCTACCGCATATTTTGAAACCGGTACAGATGGCAGGTTCCATGAAAAGCCATTGCCCTTACAGGCACAGTTTTCACCTGTATATACAATAACAGCACTGGATTATGATAAGGATGGAAATGAAGACCTTCTTCTATGCGGTAATATCAATCATGCCAGACTTCGCTTTGGAAAATATGATGCTAACTACGGAACCTTGTTAAAGGGAGATGGTAAAGGAGGCTTCACCTATATCAACCAGCAACAATCAGGTTTTCGTTTATGGGGTGACGTTAGGAGTGTTCTTTCCATTAACAATGAGTTGCTGTTTGGTATTAATCAGCAGGCGATTAAAGCTTACAAGTAGGTAAGCTGTTGACAGTATTTTTTAACACAGAGAACAGCCGGAGGAAGAAACACAGAGAGCACAGAGAAGTTGCTCTGTGCTCTCTGTGTTTCTTCCTCCGGCTGTTCTCTGTGTTAAAATTCTTATACCAAATGAGCTTACCTAAATGCAGAATAATTTAACTTCAAGGATGAAGTTTATATTATTAATAATTCTCACCTGTCTATGTATACTCTCGCAAGCGCAGATCAACGATTCAAACGCTACCTGGCATGGCTTTCAAAAAATAAGTTTTAAAATTGACAGCACCTCCGCCTATATTGTAAAACCTCCAACACCATTACCAGGCAACCCCTGGCTATGGCGAGCATATTCTCCTGAATTTCATGTAGCTATAGACAGCATCCTTGTCACACAAGGATTTTACCTGGCATTTCTTAACTATAAAGATTTGTTTGGCCAGCCTGCACTGATGCAGCTATGGGATAAGTTCTATACATATCTTGTTAATGAAAAACAGTTCTCTTCAAAGCCTGCGCTGGAAGGCGCAGTAAGAGGCAGCTTGTGTGAATTTGCCTGGGCAAAACGTAACCCTGATAAAGTGAGCTGCATCTATTCAGAGAATCCGGTGGCTGATATTAAAAGCTGGCCTGGGGGCAAAAGCAAGGGATCTAGCGATCCTAAGCAATGGAAACAATTGCTGCAAGTATATGGCTTTAACGAAGAACAAGCCATGAATTATTCAGATAATCCTAAAGACAATCTCGAAGGCCTTGCTTCTTTTAAAGTGCCATTGTATTGTAGTTTTGGCCTTCACGACACACTGGTTCCTATGGAAGAAAACAGCATGGTGATTGCTGCAAACTATGTAAAACTTGGCGGCCCTGTAACCGTTCATCCGATGACACGCGGATTACAGGAAGAAAAAGGCCATCATGTAACGATAGAAAATCCTGCTGATATAGCAGCATTTATTTACTCAAGCGCATATCCTGTAATACAGCCACTAAAAAACGACCTGTTTATTTATAAGAATGGCTCCCTGAATAATACACTGTACCGCATACAAACAGAAAAGAAAGCCACTGTTGCTTTCCTTGGTGGATCTATAACTTTTAATAATGGATGGCGAAATAAAGTGAGTAATTACCTCCGGGAAATGTTCCCTGATACAAAATTTACATTTATCGCCGCAGGCATACCATCATTAGGCAGCCTTCCGCACGCATTTCGGTTAGAAAGAGATGTGCTTAGCAAAGGAAGGATCGATCTGTTATTTATAGAATCCGCCGTTAACGATCATGCGAACAGCACGCCGGCAGTTATACAACGCCGTGCCCTGGAAGGGATCATCAGGCATGCTTACCAACAAAACCCTTATACAAATATTATTATGATGGCGTTTGCAGATGAGGACAAATTAAAGGATTATTCACAAGGGAAGATTCCTGAGGAAGTAAGCCTCCACGCAACCTTGTCATCATTTTATAAAGTACCTTTTATAAATCTTGCAGATGAAGTTAATAAACGAATCATCGCCGGTGAGTTTACCTGGCAATACGATTTTAAGGACCTCCATCCTTCACCTTTCGGACAGGAAATTTATTTTCAAACTATTAAGCGATTACTGCAAACAGCATTCGTCGGAAAAGCTGAAGGACTGGTATCTTATTCTTTACCACCAGCCAAAGAAAAAGCCAATTATGCAAAAGGAAAATATCTTGATATAGAAGCCGCAGTTAAGGAAAATAATTTTAGTATAGACAGTTCCTGGCAACCTAAAGACAATACTAGCACCCGCCCTGGTTTTGTAAATATGCCTATGCTGGTTTCTGAACAGGCCGGCGCATCGTTTTCACTACCGTTTAAAGGCAATACGATAGGAACAGCAATTATATCCGGGCCTGATGCAGGGATTATTAAATACAGCATTGATGATAAGCCGGCAAAATCAATTGACCTGTTCACCCAATGGAGCGCTTCTCTGCATTTACCCTGGTACCTGGTACTGGGTGATAATCTTTCATCAGGCAAACACCGGCTTAATGTTAGTATTTCGGCAGATCATAACATCAGGTCAAAAGGAAATGCCTGCCGCATAGTTTATTTTTTGTTGAATGAGTAGAATATAGCTATTAGTCAACATCAAACAGCTGATTTGCGATAACTAAAAATAGTTGCTACATTTAATAAAGGAAACGATAAATCTATACCATGGATAAAAAAAGCTATTATATTTTTGGATTCGCTTTCCTCATTTTTATAATAGCTATTTTTTTGTATCTGCGCAGCATCAATAATATGAAGCAATACGTTGAACGGGTTAATCATACCCACGACGTAATAGCATTACTTGAAAAGCTTTCCGGCGAAATTAAAAGCGCCCAGATGATGCCTTCTGAACTTGGTAAGCATCACAAAGATGCCCTGATGGAATTATATCGTGCTGATATCGACAGCATACCCTACAGCATAAAAAATCTTAGAAAACTTGTTGCTGATAATAAACAACAACAAAAACGGGTAGATGCGTTAAGTAAGGTATATAATGAACATATAGAGTGGATGCTTAAGAATAATATTACTGATTCTATGCCACTGCAGGAACAGAATGATCATTTTAGAAATATAGTGGTTACACAGCGTTTAATTGATGCTGGTATCGATATAGAGCTGAAATTATTAAAGGTAAGGCAGGATGAATACGAATATTCATCTGATAAGACCAACGTGTTGATGGGATTATTCCTGATAATATCCTCTTTCCTGATAGTTGGAACAGCCATTTCAAATTTTATGGAAATAAAAAAACGTGAGGGCGTTGAATTGTTTCTGGAATCCATTCTTAATACTTCTCAAAACGGGATCATCACTTACGAAGCTATACGCAACAAAAATGAAATAACTGATTTCAAAGTGATCTTCGCAAATGAAGCGGCAGAAAAACAGATAGGAATAAAAGCTTCTTCCATCATAGGACAATCATTTTTAAGTGTTTCGCCTACGGCTATTCATAGCGGGATGATGAAAAGATATATCCGCATACTGGAAACCGGTAAAAAGGATGAATTTGAAACATCCACCCTGCGCAATAATACCAGGCAATGGTATAAAGTTGTTCTTGCTAAACTTAATGACGGATTTACCGCTACTTTTCATAATATAACAGAGTTAAAAAACAATCAGCAGGAGTTACAGGAAAAAGTTGAATTACTTCAATCCACGAACAGCGAGCTGGAGCAATTCGCTTATGTAGCAAGTCATGATTTACAGGAACCCCTTCGTAAAATTAAAACCTATGCCAGTCTTATAGATGAACGCTTTAATGAACCTTCTGCATCTTTCGCCAAAGTGTATTTAGGAAAAGTTATGCAATCTGCAGATCGTATGAGCACCTTAATCGGGGATCTTCTTAACATGTCTCACCTTACAAAAGACACCCAGGCATTTGTTAATACAAACCTGAATCAAACACTACGAAATGTTCTAATAGATTTTGAATTGGTAATTAAAGAAAAAAATGCTGTCATAACCTGTGCTGAGCTTCCCACAATGGAATGCATACCTTTGCAAATGAACCAGCTTTTTTATAACCTGATAAATAATGCCCTTAAATTTTCTGTTAGGGAAAGGTTTCCTGAAATAAATATTACTGTAGAACCTGCTGGAAAAGAGGACATCAGGCGCTTTAATCTTGACCATCAGCTTATCTATCATAAAATCAGCATTCAGGATAACGGAATTGGCTTTGATTCCAAATATTCCGATAAGATTTTCGTTATTTTTCAAAGGCTAAACAGCCGGCTTAACTATTCCGGCTCAGGCATTGGACTGGCACTTTGCAGGAAGATTGCATTAAATCATCATGGAATAATAAATGCAGAAGGCAAAGAAGGCGAAGGAGCAACATTTATTTGTATTCTCCCTGAAAAACAGCCTGCCAATAAATTAAGTGCAATAGAAGCAAGCCTGCAATTACACAGCGAAAAATTACTTTAGTACCGTTGAATTAAGAAACTAGTGTAATGTCAACTTTAAATTGTCGCTTTTGCTATCAGCCGTCAGCTATCAGCAATCAGGAGGAAACTTATTACACATTGATCTGCTTACTGCTGATAGCAACATTTACAGACATTTTATGTTTGAAACGACACTAGAATGATTGTATCTGTTCCGATATAGAATGACATGCAGGTAGAAAGAAGTAATACGTGACCTTGCTGTAATATATCCTTTGATCTGGTTTGAATTATTAGATCATTTATCAAATTACAAATGAAATGGAATACGGCTGTAATAAAGAAGACATCGCTCATTATATCTGTAATAAAATTGACGGTAAGCTTGAAATTAATGGAGATCTTAACAAACCGCAATGGATAAACGCACTAAAGTCCGGCAGGTTTGTAGATATGGTTACTGGTGAACCAGGCTTATATGATACCCGTTCAGCGGCGTTATGGAATGATGAAAACTTATATGTTGCTTTCTGGGCTGAAGAACCCTTTGTAAATGCCACTCAAACAGAAAGAGATTCTATTATATTCCTCGAAAATGACCTCGAAATTTTTATTGATGGCGGTGATTGTTATTATGAACTGGAGGTGAATGCATTGAACACTGTTTATGAAACATTTTTTATCTGGAAAGATGCTTATAAAAAAGACGGCAGGTTTGATGTTCCTGAATTTGATGTTCATAAAGAAAAAGCCATGACCTTTGCAGGAGACTATGATCGTAGTGGCAGTTCTTTTTGGTGGGGTCGCCATCCCAGGGGATTGAGATGGGTTTTCCTTGATTATGATATGCCGGAACTACAGACTGCTGTACAGGTTGATGGCCGCATCAATGACCTGTCGCATGTTGACAAAGGCTGGACGCTCGAAATAGCGATTCCCTGGAAAAGCCTGGGCTGGCTTGCTAATGATAGATCTTTGCCTCCCGAAGTTGGAGATACCTGGCGGATTTTCTTTGGCCGCTTTCAGAAAATGACACCTTCCGGTCAGGAAGTTTTTCCTCATCCGGCCTGGGTATTAAGTAAACATGGTGTGTATGACACGCATATTCCTGAATGCTTTCCTTATGTGGTGTTTAAAGAAAACCTATAAGGTTTTAAAAACCTTATAGGTTTGAAGTGGCAAGAACAACCTGTGAGGTCTCTAAAGACCTCACAGGTTTGGTAAAAGCCCCCATCCAAACCTGTGAGGTTTTTAGAAACCTCACAGGTTGTTCTTATTTCTACTGCATTCCTTCCGTTGCATTTATATTACTATTAGTTTTACGTTTGAAAAGCAATGCATCTATCTTGCCAAACCGGTAGCTAAGATTTAATTTTACCATCTGAGGATCGCGAAGCCTGTTATAGTTCTGTACAAAATATTCGCTTTGAGAATACTGGCTTGTGTAGCGGGTTTTAAAAATATCGCTTACACTCAGGGATATCGAAGCAGCATCATTTTTAAGAAAAGTTTTCTTTATAGCTATATCTGTTCCCCAGAAAGCTTTGATATATTCCTGTGATGCGCTCTGGCTCTGCATCATATGCGGACCGCCCATGCCACCATTATTATTATTAACAGGTAAGTTTGTTTTAGATTGATAAGTAGCGGTTAGCTGAATAAAAAACTTAGCCGGAAGTTTAAGATTACCGTTGAACTTACCATACCAGCTCCACAAAGCATCCTGAGACCCACCGCTGATATTATCAGTATTAACTTTTGAATTGTAGATATTAATATTAGTAGAAATATCCATCCACCTGGTAAGGTAGTTTTGAGAGGTGATCTCAGCACCAGCTGAATAACTTGAATTAGCATTGATATAAGTATTGATCAGATCCTCAGTACCGGTAACAGGATTGATTTCCTTATCAAGGTAACGTGTTATCAGGTGATTGGTTTTCTTATAATACAATGATCCGAGAAGCGAATTATTTCCTTTAAAAGTTTTCAGGTACGACATTTCAACTGATTGTGTAAACTCCGGCACCAGTCCGGCATTACCTTTTGTGATGTTGAGCTTATCAGTGTAATCAGTGAAAGGAATCAACTGGAAAAAATTTGGCCTGTTGATACGGCGGGTAATACTCACTTGTAATTCCTGGTTACCGTTAAGCTTCTGGCTAAGAAACAGGGAAGGAAATAAACTGATAGGATAACTGTTACTGAATGTCTCTTTTGTATTAAGGAGTTCTCCGGTGTAATTGGAACTTTCAGCCCTCAGTCCTATTTTGTAACCAAAATCTTTTATACTGCTGGAGATGGTTGCATACGCTGCATACACATTGTCATTGCTTTGATAATTACCGGTTGCTGATGGAATAATCACATACTCATTAGCCCCTTCATCAAAAATATAATTGTTGTTATTGTTAACCCTGCTACGTATGGAAGCACGTGCACCTGCTTCCAGCTTGGTTTTCATGCTCAATGGTTTTACATAATCCGTTTGCAGCGTAACATTTTTATCGTTGCCATCACCCAAAACTTTCTGCAATTCATTACCGGTGACATTGGCTGAATTGTTTAGATAATAATTAGTGGCGTATAAAGAATTGTTGAAATTTCTTCCTGTAAAATAATTTGCATCTGCTGTTAACTCTTCTCCTTCTTTTGGAAAGAGGTGTTTTAATCCAAATACCAATCCCTGTCCGCTGAATTCACGGCTGCCGGCCGAGGTACGCTGACTGAACTTTGATATTTTACCTGAGTTAAATAAGCTGTCCGTAGTGATTCCAATTATTTCATTAGGACTGAATTCTCCGTGCACTTTAATGCCGGAAAATGAAATGGTGGTTCTGTTGGTGATAAAGTAATCAAGTCCTAGTTTACCAAACAGGAAGCCACCGGTTGTTTTATTATAATTATTTTGAAAGATGGAAGTTTGCGGAACATCCTGCAGGTTTATACGATCTGTTGTTCCGGTAGTGCGACCCTTATTCTGGTTTCCCATCACTGAAGCGGAGATGTTTATTTTATCCTGGCGTACACTAAAATCACCACCTCCATTAAGCGCGCCGCGTTTATCAATGCCTGCCCTTACATTACCATTATAGCCAGTTTTACGGTTCTTTTTCAAAACAATATTCAAGATACCGGCACCACCACCCGACGCATCATATTTTGCAGATGGATTGGTTATAACCTCAACGCTTTCTATTGCATCGGCTGGTATCTGATCAAGCGACAGGGTAGTGGGTCTGCCATCAACAAACAATTGTGGAGCGGCGTTGCGCAACAATACATTTCCATCAATGTCCACGTTGACTGACGGAACATTCTTCATAACATCCAGCGCTGTACCACCGGCGCTTACGATGTTTTTTACAACATTAAAAACTTTCTTGTCTATATCCAGCCTCATTAAAGACTTAGTGGCCGATACCGTCACTTCCTGTAACTGCGTTGCATCAGAAGTAAGTTTGATGTTACCAAGATCTTTTTCGAAGCTGGGCATTTGTCCCGCTTTTGCTCCTGTGGCCTTAGGAGCTCCTGCAGCGCCGGAAGGCATGAATGAGATTGTTTGTTCAAATGCAGCGTAGCCAATAGCTGAAATTTTTAATTTTATGGTTCCCATTGTGGGTAACTCTTCCAGGCTGAATTGGCCATTATTTTTTGTGGCCGTTCCTTTTAACAAAATGTCTTTTAATTTTTTTGAAGCGGTGTCCATCTTGCTTTGAAGTAAGATGATGGAGGCATCGCTGATGGCTTTTCCATTATTGTCAACAATTTTGCCGTAGATATGGCCGATGGAAGGTGCGGGTTGACGTGCACCACCAATTTGTCCGCCCCCTGCAAACTGGGCTTTTGTCCCAAGCGTAAAAAATGCAACGGTTACAATCAGTAAAATCTTTTTCATAATTTTTTATTATGGTGTAAAACTAACCTGCGGGTTTTTGTTTTTTCAGTAAATGAGACGAGAATGGAAAATGTTGCGATGAAAGGTTGGTACCAGGTAAAGCTGTAATTGATTTTAAGATGTTGTGAGCTTTTATTAACCACGGAAGAAGTATATAACAGACGTTTAGGTGATACAACCTTGTATCAATCTTCTACGAACCGTGGTTTCAAAAACATTCCAATTTTCTAGGTATATTTAAACATGGAAATAGAAGAACCAGGCATTGCTTACGGCAAGCAAAAATTCACCATGGAGGAGTACCTGACGATGGAACGAAGCAGTGAACAGAAGCATGAGTATTTTAACGGTGACATATTCGCCATGTCGGGTGCCAGTGAAAGGCATAATGTTATATTCAGTAATTTATTTGGAGAACTGGCATATAAATTAAAAGGCAATCCCTGCCGGCCTTTTGGTAGCGATCTCAGGATCCATATTCCCGAAAACACTTTATATACGTATCCTGATATTTCCATCATCTGCAGGGATATTGTAACAGACCAAAAAGATGATGACAATGTCATCCAGCCTTCTATACTAATTGAAATACTATCTCCTTCTACTAAAAATTATGACCGTGGTACCAAATTTAAACTGTACAGAGATATCCCGTCACTGAAAGAATATATACTGATAGATTCGGAAGCCATAAGTGTAGAGATTTTCCACCTACATGAAAATGGACACTGGCAATTGGATGAATATAAAAACCCTGATGAATTCCTTAAGTTATTTACTATCGAATTTGAAATAACATTAAAAGAAATTTATCAGGGCACGAAGCTTTTTTAAAAATTCTAAACATTCCACAATGCATCTCCTTGAAATCATCCCCGTCCCCGGTTGCATCACACAGCAACATTTTATCAAGGCAAAACCCTCACTGAACCCGAAAGGCTTCTTGGATTTCATAAGGGCCGGTTAGCAACGGCGTTGTAGTAGCAGATTTGATACAGATGCCAACAGCCCATCAATTCAATTCGTTTCTGTCTTTATATTAAGAATCGCTTTTCTTTGCAGCGCTACAATTATTCCTTGTTACTCTTCTTAAACACTTCCCAATAGCTATTATCCATACTTTCCAGGATAATCTTTTTGTCAGCATTTTCAATAGTAAGATAATACCTGCTATTTTCTTTCGTGCTGTATTCAAAAAGTTCTGATACCCAATAGCCGTTGTACTGTTCAGCAAGGTTAGTTTGGAGAAGCAGTGGCAATTCATTAGGCAATAGGTTGCGAGATAAACCTATAGACGCTCCCTTCTCATCATAAAAAGCAGTAAGGTATTGCCCGTTCCAGTTGAAAGTAGCTTTATAATATTGCGGAGTTTTAACCCATTGTACATCTACTGCTTTTTCAAACTGGTTTGAAAAAGAATTCAATACTGTTTCGTTTACGTTGCCTTCTGTATTGTTTGCGTAGCTCACATTAAATATGATCATTGCCGCAACTAACAGGGATAAAATTTTTGCTTTCATTTTCTTTGTTTTTAGAAGTTAACAATTAATATGTTTGTCATCAATTGCAAAACAAAGCTAGCAAAGGGTTTTAAGTGATTTGGATAAATGAGATGAAAGAGAAAGATGTTGCGACGAAGATGTAATATGCCGGTAATTAAACATGCCTTCCTGTAATGATTGTAAGTGCATCTGGATAGCTATCACTTACCGGGATTTCCATTGTTCCAATAAAAACACTGTTCTTTCTAACTGCGGTTACAGATGCAAGTGAGACAATGTAAGATTTATGAACGCGGATAAATTGTGAAGCCGGTAAAGATTCCTCAACAGATTTCATACTCATCCTTGTTATAACGGGTTTGGAGGTGCTTTTTAATTGAATTTTAATGTAGTCTTTCAATCCTTCAATGAATATTATATCTGCAAAAACCACTTTTAAAAGACTGTAATCAACATTCACAAAAATGTAATCTTGCGGAGTGTTAATGTTGCCGGGTTCTTTATTACTTATTTTAAGCTTGTATAGTTCCTGCGCCTTGTTGCAGGCCTTTATAAAACGATCCAGCGATACGGGCTTTACAAGGTAATCCAGTACATCCAGGTTAAATCCATCCAGTGCATATTTTTCGTACGCAGTGATCAGTATGAACATTGGCCTTTGCGTAATACTTTTGATAAACTGCAGGCCGGTAAGTCCTGGCATTTGTATGTCAAGAAAAATAAGATCCACTGTATTTTCCTGGAGCACGTTAATAGCTTCCAGGGCATTGTCGCATTTTGCTACTAATTGTAAATAAGGCACTTTACTTATGTTGTCTTCAAGCAGTTCCAGTGCTAACGGCTCATCATCTATGGCAATGCAGCGTATCATTCCGAAAGATTTAATTGCAGTGAAACAATAAAAAAATTATTATCTTTTGTAATGGTGAGGTCATGATGTTTTCCATACAATAAATTTAATCTCCTGGTTACATTTGTAAGTCCGATTCCGGAGGTTTTATCTTTCACTTCGTTAGAAATGGCATTAAATTTATTGCTAACCGCAAATTGCAGCATGTTTTTTTCAGCCTTTAATTTGATATTGATCTGAGCATTTTCAATCATTCCGGTACCATGTTTAAAAGCATTCTCAACAAATGGTATTAATAACATTGGTTCTATTTGGTATTGATCATCCATAGATTGCATGTCTACACATACTTTTACTTTCTTACCAAAACGCTGTTGCTGCAGGTCTATATAACTTTGTAAGTAATCGGTCTCTTTTTCCAGCGACACTTTTTCTTCATCCGTTTCATACAACATGTAACGCATCAGGGATGATAATTTAATCAGCGAAGGTTCTAGCTGGTCTGATTGTTTTCGCGCCAGCGAAACCATATTATTCAATACATTGAACATAAAATGCGGACTAACCTGCGAACGCAGTAATGATAATTCCGTCTTAAGATTTTCATTTTCTTTTTCCTTTGCCAGGTTATCGGATTTTATTTTATCGCGTATCAGCGTGTAAGCAGTGCTGGAAGCCAGCATAAACAGATAAATAAAAAAATTGAAAAGAATCGGCCGGCGTATATCAAAATGTTCTCCGGGGTGTGTTAGCAATTTAAAGATAATGATACTTTGTGCTAATATCCATACCAGCACCATAAGCTGTATGCCAGCATATTGCCAGTATTTTCTTTTGTAAGTCAGTTTTGGCATCAGTAACAAGGCATTCAAATAAAAATAACCCATCCAGGTAATATCCATAACACGTCGGATGAGGAAAGCTATTACAGGAGATACAGCATCTGGATGGGCAGGTTCTTCACTGTTGTAAGAGGGCCTTAATAGCGCCGGTAATGAAAACAACACTATCCAGGCAGATGCATGCAAAAGAACAACTACCCACTTTTTTGAATACCAGGCTGTTTTCATACGATCAAAATTAACAACATAATTTCCTAAATGAAACGTTTATGAATATGTTGCGACGAATTGCATTTTTTCCGCGACGTAGGGCTGTGCCAGGTATGAGCTGTGAGGTGTGAAATAAGGGGTAAGAACAACAGAGACAGGAAGACACGGTAAAAATTTTTTAATATTCATAAACACCGTTTTTCTCTGTGTCACCCTGCCTCCGTGGTTCTTACCTAATACCTCAAAGCTCATACCTACTTCTTATACACCGCCTTGATATACTTCTTATCGCCCAGTGAAAGTTCGTTGTTCCAGCCTACTTCATAATTGCCTATAGTAATTGAATCAGGAATAGGGTACATCATTATCGACTTTTTATCTACTTTACCGGCACGGATAAGGTCGCCATTATATTTGTTAAAAACCTGCTGATCCACTTCTTCCTTTGTCCAGCCCTGTTTTTGATAATAAGCGTATGCTGCTTTTTTATCCCAGGGAATTCCACCGGCAGGATGCTGATGCTCATGGATACAACCCAACGCGTGTCCAAACTCATGCATTACCGTTCTGTGATATTCTTCATCAGGCGTTTCAGGAAATAACCAACCATAGTTCATTGTAGGATCACCCGGCTCAATGGTTTTATTATCAGTGCCTACAAAAGACCAGGAGCCATCTTTGGTATCAAATGCAATGCGAATAATAGTTGGCTTTTTGGAGTTGGTAACAAATTTTAATTCTATGTTGGCAAATTCCATCCATTGTATGGCATATTGCCTGATCCTGTCTTTTACAGACTTATTACCACCCATAAACGAAACAGTGAGAACAGTGGTGTTCTTCCAGAATTTTGTTATAGGTATGGCCATACGGGACAATTGGGCAAAGTCTTCCGGCTTTTTAACTATGTTCTTATGTACATAGTCGTTCAGGATTCCCCGGTTAGACCTGCTAAGATTTTCAGGAACATTATTTTCATTCTCCAGGACAGCGTTCTTTACATTCCTGAATGTTTTGTGATGTGAAGCCTTGCATTCACGGCACATTTTAATGGTGGGTTGTGGCATGATTAATATTTATGAAGTGAGGATTGTAGGGACAGAAGAGAAACTGTTATACTAATATAGAGATATAATTTGAGATTGGAAAGGATTGCTCTAGTACCATAATAACGGCAATAAATAAACGCTTGATGCCTACTTTTTTTTAACACAGAGAATACAGGAGGGAGGAAACACAGAGAGCACGGAGGAAACTTCTCTGTGCTCTGTGTTTCCTCCCTCCTGTATTCTCTGCGTTAAAAAAACTCTGTAAGCAAAACATCTCCAAAATCCCGAAATAGCCGTAAATTTATCAATCAGTTAAATAGCCCGCATTCATGACAATTAAAAAAAATAAAAAACTTGTATTGGTTTCATGCTGCCTGCTTCTAACAGCGTCTGTATTTATCTTCAGCACTTCCCGCAAAACAATTGATTACAATACACAGGTAAAGCCCATCCTTAATAAAAAATGCATCACCTGTCACGGCGGTGTTAAAAGAAAATCGGGTTTCAGTTTGTTGTTCCGCTCTGAAGCGCTAGCTAAATCAGAATCCGGCAAGTTCGCTATTATTCCCGGTGATCCTGATCATAGTGAAATGATAAGAAGAATAAACCTGAAAGATCCTGAAGACCGCATGCCATATAAACATCCACCTTTAAATGAAGAAGAAAAATCTACCTTATATAACTGGATAAAAGAAGGCGCTGTCTGGGGAGATCATTGGGCATACATCCCCGTTAAAGAAACTCCATTGCCTGAATCAAAAGGATTTTTAAATGGTTTGATATCAGGTTCCTCTTCCTGGGAAAAAAATGATATAGATTATTTCATTCATGATAAATTAAATCAGGAGAAGTTAAAACCCTCTCCTGAAGCTGATAAAGCAACTTTACTCAGAAGGGTCAGTCTTGATCTTACAGGCCTTCCACCAACAGCATCCCTGGCAAAAAAATTTCTGGAAAGCAGTAATGGTAAGGCTTACGAAGATTTAGTTGATTCCCTGCTTGCTTCACCAAAATACGGTGAACGATTTACTTCCATGTGGTTGGATATTGCCAGGTATGCAGATACCAAAGGTTATGAAAGAGATGATAACAGGGTGATCTGGCGTTACCGTGACTGGCTGATCCATGCTTTCAACGAGGATAAACCTTATGACAGGTTTCTTATAGAACAACTGGCTGGTGATCTATTACCTGATCCTACCGACGACCAATACCTGGCCACTGCCTTTCAGCGAAATACCATGACAAACGACGAGGGCGGAACAGATAACGAAGAGTTCAGAACGGCAGCCGTTCTCGACAGGGTGAACACTACCTGGCAGGGATTAATGGGAACTACCTTTTCCTGCGTGCAATGCCACAGCCATCCTTACGATCCATTCTCCCATAATGAGTATTATAAATTCATGGCGTTCTTTAATAATACCAGGGATGAAGATACTTATGCTGATTACCCGTTGCTCAGGCATTTTTCACCTGAGGACAAACTTTCATTGGATAGCATAACTGCCTGGCTTCATAAAAACGGCTTTGAAAAAAAATCAAAGCAAGTATATACATTTCTTAAAACCGGCCAGCCCGCAATAAATTCTTTGCTTGCTGACAAATTTGTAAACGGTGAACTGGCTGATACCAAATGGCTGACCTTTAGAAATAATGGTTTGGCCCGTTTGAAAAAAGTTGACCTGAACGGGAAGAACCAACTCATTTTTAAACACAAGGCATTACTTGCAGGAGGCGTTTTTACTATTCATCTCGATAATGCTGATGGAACCGTTTTACAAACCATTCCGGTAGCGCAAACACAGGGCTGGAATATTGCCATTGTAGACTTTCCACCTGCTTCCGGTGTTCATGACCTTTACCTGGCTTATACAAATCCTAATCTCATGAAACCGAATGACAACGGTTTACAGTTCGACTGGTTTTGTTTTACGGATGAATTGCCTGGCAAAGACAAACCCGGTTATGAAGAAATGTACAAAGGGTTCCGGAGCCTTTTAAATAAAGACATGCCCAATACTCCGGTAATGATGGACAATCCCGCGGATATGTTTCGTGTTACCAATGTTTTTGAAAGAGGAAACTGGTTGGTGAAAGGCGAAGCGGTTAATGCGGATGTGCCTCATTCGTTGAATCCGTTTCCTGCCAATGCACCGCGCAATCGCCTTGGTATGGCTATGTGGTTAACCAGCAAACAAAACCCTCTCACGGCAAGAACTATGGTAAACCGGATGTGGGAACAACTCTTTGGTAACGGTATCGTGGAAACGCTGGAAGATATGGGTACACAAGGCGCTGCGCCTACGCACCAGGAATTGCTGGATCACCTTTCTTACCAGTTCATGAACGATTTTAATTGGAGCACTAAAAAATTACTGAAAGAAATGGTGATGTCTGCAACATACAGGCAGGATTCTAAAGTAAATAAAGAGCTTTTAGAAAAAGATCCTTACAATAAATTTTATGCAAGAGGCGCACGGGTGCGACTTTCTGCAGAACAGTTACGTGACCAGGCATTGGCTATTGGTGGATTGCTTAGCGATAAAATGTATGGTGCACCTGTAATGCCCTGGCAACCACAGGGAATCTGGTTATCGCCCTATAATGGCCGTTCATGGGTAAGAAGCGATAAGGAAGATCAGTATCGCCGGGCTGTTTATACTTTCTGGAAACGAACTGCTCCTTATCCCTCCATGATAAGTTTTGATGGGGTTTCAAGAGAAGTATGTTCGGTGAGAAGGATCCGCACTAACACTCCGTTACAGGCGCTTACAACTATGAATGATTCGGTATATCTTGAAGCAAGCCGTCATTTTGCATGGAAGATGCAGGAAAGCGCTTCAAACAAGAAAGATGTAGGTATAATAATAGGTGAAGGATACAGACTGGCATTATCAAAACCAATAACAACGGAGCGTTTAGTTGCTTTAAAGAATTTATATACCAGGGCTTATCAAAAGCTTCAAAACGATCCTGATAAAACCTGTGAGATAAACGGTCAGCCCGACCAGCATAATAATCCGGAAACTGCTGCTTTGGTGATTGTGGCTAATGCAATTTTGAATTTGGATGAAGTGATTACGAAAAATTAGAATTGTCTGAATTTGGATTCGTCAGATTTAGGGATTATAGGATTGATTCTTAGTTTGTAGTTTCCCAATTCTTAAATCCACATCGAATAAATGGATTACTGATGAAATACAAAAATCCATCCCATAATCCCTAAATCTGACGAATCCCAATTCAGACAAACATCTCCATCAACTCGCTAACATGACGCAAAAGGAACAACATAACCAAAGGCTACTAAATGAGGCAAATGCCAGAACATTGCGCCATTTTACACGGAGGCATTTCTTAAAGGAAAGCGCCATGGGCTTTGGTGCATTAGCACTCGGTTCATTGTTACAATCATGCGGAAGAAGCACAGTCACCGATAACAACAGCGTCGTCTTTGATCCCGCTAACCCATTGGCTCCTAAACTGCCGATGTTTCCGGGTAAAGCAAAAAGTGTTATTTACCTGCACATGGCCGGAGCTCCCTCACAACTGGAACTATTTGATTACAAGCCTGAGCTTATGAAACTTAACGGGCAAGACTGTCCGCCTTCATTCCTGCAAGGAAAACGCTTTGCTTTCATCCGCGGCGTTCCTAAGATGCTGGGACCTCAGGCTACATTTTCGCAACATGGACAAAGCGGCTCCTGGATCAGTGAATACTTACCACATCTTTCTACGATTGCGGATGAGCTTAGTTTTTTAAAAGGTGTAACAACAGATCAATTCAATCATGCCCCGGCTCAATTACTGATGCAAACCGGTTCTTCAAGACTGGGCCGTCCCAGCATGGGGGCCTGGGCCACTTATGGACTGGGAACAGAAAATCAAAACCTTCCTGGCTTCGTGGTACTAACATCAGGAGGAAGGTTTCCGGATGCCGGTAAGAGCGTATGGGGGAGCGGCTTTTTACCATCCGTTTACCAGGGTGTGCAATGTAGAAGCGAAGGTGACCCGGTGCTCTTTATAAAAGATCCTGCAGGTATGGACCGTGACCTGCGCAAAGCTTCTATCGAGGCTATCAACGAAGTAAATAAAGAGGAATATAAAGAATATAACGATCCGGAAATATTATCACGTATCTCGCAGTACGAAATGGCTTATCGCATGCAGATATCCGTTCCGGAAACCATGAACATTAACGATGAGCCTGCTTCCATGCATGAGATGTACGGAACACAACCTGGCAAAGCATGTTTTGCAAACAACGTGTTGCTGGCAAGAAAGCTGGTGGAAAAAGGTGTCCGTTTTGTTCAGTTGTTCGACTGGGGATGGGATACCCACGGCACCGATGCAAACACCGCCGTCGATATCGGACTTATCAATAAATGCCGGCAGGTTGACAAACCAGTGACAGCGCTTATCCTTGACCTTAAGCAAAGAGGACTGCTCGAAGATACGCTGGTAATCTGGGGCGGAGAGTTTGGCCGGACACCTATGATGGAGAACAGGGATGGTAAGCAAAATCCTTTCAAAGGAAGGGATCATCATGTGGATGCCTTTACTATTTTTATGGCAGGGGGTGGTATTAAAAAAGGCTTCACTTACGGTGAAACCGACGAGATCGGTTATAATGCCATCAGTGGCAAAGTAACAGCATATGATATCCAGGCTACCATTCTCAACCAGTTAGGGTTTAATCATGAAAAATTCACCTACCAGTTCCAGGGTAGGCCTTTCCGGTTAACAGATGTTAGCGGGAAGGTTATTGATGATATTATTGCTTAGGCTCATTTTCAAAATGCAAAGGCACCGTCTTTATACGTTCAGAAACTGGCTTCCGAAGGGCCATCAACGTTCTTATAATACCTTTGCTCTGTAAACGTTATCTTTCCTGATCATTATTAAACCTTTTATTGTTGGGATCTTTTATTGAATTCATTGGCCGGTTTCACCCGGTGTTGGTTCATTTACCGATTGGTGTTTTACTCGTTAGTCTTTTACTGATTTGGATGCATAAAAAACAATCGTATAATATTTCCATCCAGGTTATCAAGCTTGTATTGTTATGGGGAATGTTCGGAGCACTGGCATCCTGCTTCACCGGCACGCTGTTATCATTAAGTGGGGATTATAATACAGGCCTGGTGAGCTGGCATATGTGGATGGGTTTTGGAGTGGCTATCGCTTCTATGTTCCTGTATATGAAAGTAGCAAGACAGGAGCTTGATAATACTTATAAGGCTTTATCGGTATCACTGCTCCTATTGATAACCGTTACAGGACACCTTGGTGGTTCACTTACTCATGGTTCTGACTATCTTACTTCAGCTTTAACCGGAGACAAAGATTCGGGTATCACGATTCATAAGCCAATTGCAAATATTCAGGAAGCAATGGTGTATGCTGATGTCATTAATCCCATGTTGCAAAATAAATGTTATAGCTGCCATGGACCACGAAAAGTAAAAGGAAAATTTCGAATGGATGATCCGGCGTTATTAATGAAAGGAGGAAAAAACGGAGCCGAAATCATTCCAGCTAATGTTGCTAAAAGTGAATTGATGAAACGTTTACTATTGCCCGAAAACGATGAGCATCATATGCCACCAAAAGAAAAGTCTCAGCTTAATGAAAGCCAGATTGCCTTGTTACATTGGTGGATTGAGCAAGGCGCCGACTTCACCAGGAAAGTAAAAGACATGCAGCAGCCGGGTAAAATTACTTCTTACCTGCTTGCCTTACAAAGCGATCATATCAATACTGAAAAAAAAGCACTGCCTCAGGTGCCTGCAACACCGGTAGAGGCGGCTGATGAAAAAGCAATAAAGGCATTAAGAGACAAAGCTGTGATTATAATACCTGTTGCTCAAAATAGTAATTACCTGTTAGCCAATTTTATAAATGCTGTTAATTTCAGTTCAAAGGACATCGGCTTGTTAAAGCCCTTACAAAAACAACTGGTGTGGCTGAAGCTCGGCAATACAAAAATTAATGACAGTGCCCTCAATACAATTGCCGATTGCAAAGAGCTCACCACTCTACAATTAAACAATACTGAAATCACCGATAAAGGATTGGCTTCTTTGAAATCATTGCATAACCTTCAAAGCCTGAACCTGGTAAGAACTAAAGTAACGGCTCAGGGTGTAATGCAATTACAGTCGTTAAAAAAACTTCAAACTTTATTTATATTTCAAACAGCTGTTGCAAGGAATGAATGGGATAAACTTAAAACAGCATTTCCAAAAACGATGATTGATTCAGGAGGGTATCAATTGCAGTTTATAGAAACCGATACCATGCTGGTTAAGCCACCTGAAGTGAAGAAATAGGTATGAGGTATGAGGTAAAAAATTGAGGAATGTAATATATTACAAAACCCTGAAGGGGTAACATGATTATAGAAAAATGATAAACGCAAAACGCGAACCCTGTAAGGGTGACATAGAACGTCTTAAACACGAAGAATAATGCCACCCCTTCGGGCAATGTCATAAAGTTAAATTTTTAATTGAAAGCATAAGTGAACAGACAGGGTAGTTGTCAATCCACTCCTTGGAGGGGACGTTTGAGCCGGAGGCCAAACGGGGGTGGGTTTCACTGTGGCTTCTCCAAAAAAACCAACCGAAACGCTTATAAACAAGCACAAAATTGTTACACCCGTTAGCACGCTGCCTGGCTACCCACCCCCGTTATGTCCTGCGGATGTAACGTCCCCTCCAAAGGAGGGGAAAGAAGACCATCCTGAGTTGCAATTTGTGCTTCTATTATTAAAGAACTTCTTAACTTAATGACATTGCCCGAAGGGGTTCGTCCAAACATTTCATGTTTTTCTATTATCATTTCACCCCTTCAGGGTTGGGTAATATAAATTGTAAATCAAAACGTGTACGAGATCAAACGGTCTCATACGGGTTTTGGTTTATAGTTGTCAACTTTTTCCAGTACAACACATTGAGATTTTTACCTTACCATAATATATAATAACAAATCTTCTTCGTGCTACTTAGTGGCCCCCTGTTCTCCGAAATCTTAATCGTTTCACAAATAATCCTTATTTTCAATTTATTATTACCGAATATCAAAACTAATTATGAAAAAAACAATCCTTGTAACAGGCCTGTTAGCAGCCTTTATTTTAATAGCAATGGCTTTTACAGCGCCGGCACCTCCTGAAGTAAGGTATAAGAATCTTAAAGTTCTATCTAAAAAAACAACCAAGGCAGAACTTGACAGCGTGATGAAATCTTTTACACTTTCCTTAGGTGTAAAATGCGGAGCGTGTCATGTTCGTGGTAATGATGCACAAAAAAACTGGGACTTCGCTAATGACTCCTTGGAAAATAAAAACATTGCCAGAGGCATGATGCGGATGGCAGCCAAGATCAACAAAAAATTTTTTAAAGCAGTTAATAATGAAAAAAATATTAAGATAGTCACCTGCTATACCTGTCATAACGGCAAAGAACACCCGGGAATGAAACCACCTGCTCCTCAGGGTCCTCCGGGTGGTGCACCAGGCGGCCAGCCTCGGCCTCCTGCAGATAGTGGCATAAATGGTAATCAGCGCCCTCCCGGTGGTGCTACTCAAACTCCGCCAACTCAGGCTCCGCCACCAAAGCAATGATTAAATAATTAGTAATGATTAATTGTTAATGATTAATGTTTAACGGTTAGTTACTAATTGTTTTAAATGATTTCCACATCACTTGTTAATTTAACCTGAATGAAACTTTTCGTTAACAATTAATAATTAATCATTAATAATTATTATGCAGCGCAGAAAAATAGGCACGCTGGTTTTAGGAGTATTAATTATTGTTTCCGCAATATTTGGTTGGAAAGAATATACCCGTAAAAATGAACCGGTAAAAAATCTTAAACCGGCATTTGAAGTTTCTGCGTCCCAGATCATAAAAGAGTTTGAAATAAACGATTCCTTACCTGCCAGAAAATATCTTGGGAAGCTCATTGCAGTAAACGGAGTAATAAAAACAATTGATAAAGATAACCATGGATTTTTTACAGTCGTGCTTGGTAATCCCGCTTCTATGTCATCTGTAAGGTGTGCGATGGACTCTTTGTTTGCATCTGAAGTGTTAAGCTTAAAAAAAGACCAAACAATTACTATCAAAGGGATGTTTACTGGTTTTCAAAAAGACGAGACCGGGTTATTAGGCTCTGATATAATACTTAACCGGTGTGTGATTGAAAAGCCTCAAACAAATAAACAGGATTAAAGAATGATCAGGATTTCGTTGTTTTTAACATATGTATTGATCGGAAGTTTTTCATTGCAGGCTCAGGATAAATATTTTACAAAAACAGGTAAAGTATCTTTTTACTCATTGGCGCCACTGGAAGATATTGAAGCCCATCACCGATCTGTAACCGCTATCCTTGATACTAAAGCAGGCAGCATGCAGTTCCTGTTATTGATTAACGGCTTTGAATTTGAGAAGGCGCTTATGCAGGAGGACTTTAATGAGGATTATATGGAAAGTCCAAAATATCCCAAAGCCGAATTTAAAGGTCAAGTTTTAAACAACAGCACTATTAACTATTCTAAAGATGGAGAATACGCGGCCAAGGTAAAAGGCATGTTATCTATACATGGTGAAACAAAAGAAATGGAAGCATCAGGAAAGATAGTTATCAAAGAGGGAAAGGTATTCCTGAATGCTATCTTTAATATCCTGTTATCCGAATATAAGGTCCCCATCTCCAAATTAGTAAAGGATAAAATTTCAAATAAAGTTAAAATAACATTAGATGCTACTTTAGAACCACTAAAGAATTAAAATCAAATGTTGGTTTGAGGATATTTATAAAAACGATTCATATGAAGCCCTTCAAAATATTCATAGGTAATTTATTGATGCTGGCTTTGTGGATTCCTTTTACTGCATACTGCCAATCTACCGGAAATCCGGCACCGGCCTTAAAAACAGGTGTTGCTATCGCAATATGGCCAGGTGTTGCTCCTGGCGACAAAGGAAAAATTGGTGAAGAAAAAGATAATACCAAACCATCGGATAATAAAGTTGGCGGTAAAGATGTGATCCGCATTGGTAATGTTTCAAACCCTGCTATAACAATTTATCCGGCACCAAAGAATACAGCTAATGGTTCCGCTGTTATTGTTTGTCCGGGCGGTGGCTATTCTATCCTGGCCCTCGACCTGGAAGGAACAGAAGTATGCGAATGGCTGAATTCAATAGGTGTAACAGCCATACTACTAAAATACAGGGTTCCCGTACGCGAAGGCCAGCCAAGATACCAGCCACCTTTGCAGGACGCACAACGAGCAATGGGTTTGGTTCGCTCTAATGCAGCAAAGCTGGGCATAAATCCAACTCATATAGGCATCATGGGCTTTTCAGCCGGTGCTCATCTTTCTGCGGCTCTTAGCACTAATTATGATAAGAGAACTTATGAGGCAGTAGATGTTGCCGATACTACCAGTTGCAAGCCTGATTTTGTAATGCTTGTTTATCCGGCTTACCTGACAGTAAAAGAACAGAATGATAAAGTTGCTCCTGAATTAACGATTACTAAAAATACAGCGCCTACTTTCTTAGCTCAAACAGAAGATGACCCGGTAAGGGTTGAAAGCAGCCTGTTTTATTATGTAGCCTTAAAGAATGCCGGAGTGCCTGCAGAAATGCACTTATATGCAAAAGGCGGACATGGCTATGGTTTAAGAAAATCTGCATTAAGTATCACCACCTGGCCTCAACGTGCTAAAGAGTGGATGCTTTCGTTGTGGAAGTAGCTTTTAGTTATCTATGTTAAAATAAAATTCCAAGTGGAACATAGAAGCAAGAGGCTGAAGGAAAACGAAAAAGCAAACGCAGAAGCAAGACGGTGACTTCCGAAGTCTTAAATACCTACATCTTAAATTTGAACGCAGACTACGAAAGTCGTTCAAAACAAATATAGAAACCTGCGATACAGGAAAATGTAATACCTTTTAGTTTTTTTAAATTTATGTTCATGAAAAAAGCTATAGTTCTTATTGGAGGCTATTTGTTATTAACAAGCGCTAACATACATGCGCAGCGTTCCACTTCATTATTCAATGGTAAAAACCTGGATGGATGGTATGTTTTTCTAAATAATAAAGTTGGTTCGCAGGATCCTGATAGTGCTTTTACAGTTCATGATAACATGCTGCATATAACCGGCAGAAGTGTCGGATATATCTGCACTAAAAAAAGTTATAAAAATTTTCATCTTACACTTGAATTTAAATGGGGTGAAGAAAAATATCCTCCCAGGCTAACAGATAAAAGAGACAGCGGTATCCTGTATTATTTCTTATCAGGAAGTCCGGATAAAATTTGGCCGCGTTCTTATGAGTGCCAGATACAGGAAGGTGATTGCGGAGATTTCTGGCTCGCTGATAGCCTGAGTTTAAAAGTGAAAGATAAAACCATGACCAAGGGCCGGATTATAAAATTATCGGATAGTGAAAAACCGAATGGCCAATGGAATAAAGTAGAGATCATAGCCCTTAATGGAAAGTGCACCCATATTATCAACGGGGTGGTAGTTAATGAAGGTACTGATGCAAACGTTCGTAAAGGTAAAATTGCATTGCAAACAGAAGCTGCTGAAATGTTTTACAGAAATATCAGGCTTGAGGTTCTGTGACATTTTATTTAACCGCAGAGTATTACGGTTAGATAAAAGCCGTGCAAGGAATCAAATATATATAGCATCAGTAACTCACCGGCAATTGCACACATTGATTTATACTTTTGAGCTTAGTGCCTTCTCAATATTCTTATCCGGTATCAGCCAGATAGCGGACTGAAGAAAAAATAATATACCCGAGATATATGGATGAATAAATGCAAATGCCACCGCCAAGCCATCCATTAGTAATGAAGCAATAACTTTTTTATTCTGTTTTTTTATAGCCAATTTTAATTCGCTGTGATCCTCAGTAATTTTAAGAATATAATATTGCAAAACTGCATAAGCGATTCCGCATAACATAAGAATTATTGCATAAAGAATAATAGTATTGGGAGCAAAATGATTTTCACCCATCCAACCTGTGGCAGCAGGTACCAGCGATAACCAGAAAAGCAAATGAAGATTAGATAGAATTATTTTTGAATTAACATTCTTTACAGCGTGTAGAAGGTTATGATGATTGCCCCAGTAAATACCTACCAGCGTAAAGCTTATTACATAACTTAAAAACACTGGGATCAATGGTTCCAATGATGCCCAGGAAGCTTCATGAGGAACTTTCAGTTCTAATACCATAATAGTAATAATGATGGCCAGCACACCATCACTAAAAGCTTCCAATCTACTTTTATTCATTGGGAAAATTTTGCTATCGGCAGTCAGCTATCAGGAGGAACTTTATTATTAAAGATCTGTGTTGCTAAAAGCAATTTAATAGGTCGGTATACATGTAACTTAATTTCAGTGTCAAGTAAAGAATACAGGAACTCAATTTGCATCAGTAGTAACTTTCATGTATCAGCCAAATTATTACTCGTTCTTTCCTGACAGCCGATAGCTGACTGCTGATTGCTACTGATATTTAACTTCACCATAGCCACCACTCTAGTAACCCCACTTCTTCATAATCACATAATCTTCTTTTGCACATTCTAGAGGAGTTTTACCCTGGTACGATTCCTGTTCGATAATGAAATGAGCCGTACCCTGTTTTCTGGCCAGGTCAATTATTTTTTTTGTTTCCATAACACCCTTACCGAGAATAGTGCTTTCATAACCACTCATTGCTCGTTTGTCGTCTGATTTAATTTCATCTTTAACGTGTAGAGAATCAAACCTGCCGGGGTATTTCTGTAATAATTCCAGCGCTCTTCCACCAGCTCCATACATATTACCTATATCCATTTGTTGCGCAACAAGCTTAGGATCGGTCAAATTGAGAATGATATCGTAAATGGTTTTATCATTCAGTTGCTCCTTGAATTCAAAGTCGTGGTTATGATAACCGAATTTCATACCCGACTTTTTACAAAGCTCACCGCATTTATTAAAAACATCCATATAGGCTTTTATATCATCATAAGTTTTACGCAGGCTTTCATCAAGCCAGGGGCTTATCACATACTGTTGCCCTACTACTGCTGCATCGTCTACGGTCAGTTTCCATGAATCTGTAAAATCCTTTTTAGCTGCGTCCCAATGTTGGGTTCCCATAACGGTATGGCCGCTCAGCATTTTAAGATGTAGTCCGTCGAGTAATTTCTTAAATGCTTTCGCGTCGTAACCATAAAATTTTCTATCGATATAGTTAGCATGCTCAACATACTTATAACCCATGTCAGCAAGCAGCTTCAAGGTTCCTGCCGGGTCTTTCTTCATATCCTCACGGATAGAATAAAGCTGTATGCCCATTACTTCTCCGGTCTTATTACCGGCAGCGGAGAGGTTACCTGAACGCAAGCTCGTGCCTGTAATGACGAGACTTGTGTTTTTAATAAATGTTCTTCTTGATATACTCATGTGTTTTATTTTTTCAATCAGATCAAACAAAGGATTAATATTCTATTTTTTTGTATTCAAATCCTAAATTATACCATTATGTAATATAGCGAATAATATTTTTATAGAGTTGATGTATCATACTATGTACTAACAGGGGAGAGTATAGGTTTACCGCTTTTCTGTATCGCAAGTAATTATTATAAACCAACATTATATCATTTAAATAACCCCTGCTTATCGGTGAAATAAGTTTTTCTTCCACCGGTAACAATAAATTGTAGTGCAGCCTCGCCGGTACTTATTTTTTTGTTATAATTGTGTATTATTTCATAAACAACATATCAATAACTATACGATTATAGGCATGAGTCTTATCGTATAGAAACAGTTCTCCTTTCAGCAAAAAGCCTAACATTTTATTCTCCTGTTAAATCCTGTGATTTTTTTGTGCTTCTTGTATGGTACCAGGTAAAACCTCCTGATCCATCTCGAAAAAAAATCATAACGTTGCTACAGCTTACAACCAATACTTGCTTCACGTGAAAAAGAAATATATCTTCCTTGCATTTTTTATAACAAATTTTTTTATCACATTCTCACAAAGCCAATCACTTAAACTCTGGTATAAACAGCCGACTGTAAAATGGACAGAAGCGCTGCCAATCGGCAACGGAAGGCTTGGCGGAATGATCTTCGGCGGTATTGACAAAGACCATATCCAGTTTAATGAAGAAACACTCTGGACGGGTGAACCAAGGGATTACAATCGGCCGGGAGCTTCTAACTACTTACCAGCAATCAGGAAACTTTTGTTTGAAGGAAAACAAAAGGAGGCGGAGACACTGGCTCAGGAAAAATTCATGGGCATGCAAAGTGGTGAAGGCAGAAGACAAGTCTGGCTTAAAGAAATGCGTGCTATGAAAGGATTATCATCAGATCCCTCAAAGCCTGATTTTGATGACAGCCCATGGAAGGAAGTCATGATGCCCTCTTACGATGGCTGGGAGGCTTTGGGACAGCCCGGTTTAGATGGTGCAGTATGGTTAAGAACGAGTTTTGATGTTCCGGAAGAATTACTAAATAAAGAGCTGGTTCTTGATTTGAACAGGATACGCGACCAGGATTTTACTTATGTTAATGGCAATCTGGTTGGTACTACGGAAAGTACCGATGCAAGAAAATATACTATACCTGCAGGAACATTAAAAAAAGGTAAAAACAGTATCGCCATCCAGGTACTTAACTATTTTGATAAAGGTGGAATCGCCGGTTATAAAGATACTTCCAGGCATATCGCTATTTACAGGAAAGATCAGAACGCAAACAGTGGTATTTCATTGGTGAAACGATGGACATATTATATACAGGATGATAACCCGCCACCGGTGCCCCATTACCAGGCAGACTACCCACCTTTCGGTGATCTGTGGCTTGATTTTAATAATCATCAGGCACCAATTAATTACCATCGGGAACTGGATATCTCCAATGCCGTCTCCCTCACTTCGTACTCATTAAATTCGGTTGACTATACCCGTGAGTATTTCTCCAGTCAGCCGAGCCAGGTGATGGTGATCCATTTAAAAGCAAGCAAGCCCGGAAGTATCAGTTTTGAAGCAACTCTTACAAGTCCTCATAAAAATTCAGATGAAGTAACTCTTTACCTTACTGCAGGCACCAATTTCAAAATTACATGGATGTAAGCGGCGAGCCTAACGCAGCTTGTATCCAGGCTTTGAAGAGCATACAAGGTAAGCGCTACGAACAGGTAAAAGCCGATCATATAAAAGAATACCAGCATTACTTTAATACATTTTCTATAAAATTAGGTGGCTCTGATAAAGATGCGGTTTCAACTGATGAGAGGATTGATAATTTTGCGGGATCTACCGATCCATCCTTTGCCGCGCTTTATGTTCAATACGGCAGATACCTGCTTATTTCAAGTTCCCGGCCCGGAACGCAGCCGGCAAACCTGCAAGGTATCTGGAACGATCAGCTGACACCACCCTGGGGAAGCAAGTACGCTACCAATATAAATGCCGAGATGAATTACTGGCCGGCGGAGCTGCTGAATTTATCATCTATGCATGAACCTCTGTTTAAAATGATTGAAGAACTGTCTCAGGCTGGAACTAAAACCGCAAATGTATATTATAACGCTCCGGGCTGGGTGCTGCATCATAACACAGACCTGTGGCGTGGAACAGCGGATATCAATGCTTCAGACCATGGTATCTGGGTTTCGGGTGGGGGATGGCTCAGTCACCATTTATGGGAACATTATCTTTTTACCCAGGATAAAAATTTTCTCAGGAATAAAGCTTACCCGATTATGAAGCAGGCAGCCTTATTTTTCAATAGTTTTCTTATCAAAGATCCGCAGACTGGCTGGCTGATTAGCAGTCCCTCAAATTCACCGGAAAACGGTGGACAGGTTGCAGGGCCTACCATGGATCACCAAATTATCAGGTATCTTTTTAAAAATGTAATCAGCGCAGGTGAAATTTTGCAGGTTGATAATGAGATGAGAGATTCACTTAAATATAAGTACAATAAGATAGTCCCAAAACAGGTTGGCAGGTACGGACAGTTACAGGAATGGTTGCAGGACAAAGATGATTCAAGCAGCAAACATCGTCATGTGTCACATCTCTGGGGAATGTATCCTGGTTCTGAAATTAATTATGATGAAACGCCTGAACTGATGAAGGCGGCAAAGCAATCACTGATTTTCAGGGGTGATGAAGCAACAGGCTGGAGCCTGGCCTGGAAGATAAATTTATGGGCAAGGTTTAAAGACGGAGAACATGCTTATAAAATGGTTAAGATCCTACTGAGCCCGGCGGAAAAAAATGGCGAAGGTTCTTATGTGAATCTGTTCGATGCACACCCGCCATTTTAGATAGATGGTGATTTTGGTGGTGCTGCCGGCATAGGTGAAATGCTGGTTCAGAGCCATACAAAATATATTGACCTCCTGCCATCCTTACCAAAAGAACTATTTGTGGGTGAAGTAAAGGGAATTTGCGCCCGGGGCGGGTTTGTATTGAATAATAGCTGGCAAAACGGCCGGCTTCAAAAAGTTGACATTCTTTCTAATGCCGGTAATGATTGCCTGTTAAGATATGAAGGCAAAGAGTTAAAAATACCGACTAAAAAAGGAACCACATATGGTTTTAACGGATCGTTAAAGGCTATTAAGTAAGTCTTTCAGCGGATTTTATTTCTACATTCAAACAATGACTTCTGAAGTCTTCTGAAACTTCATAAGTCAAACCCTTTCTATATTTATATAGCTAGGTATATATAAGTGTTAATCTTTATATCAGATAATAAGTGCCTGTTATATTCATTATTTTTTAAAATTATTCGTATTTTTCATAGCATCAGCAGATGTTAATATATAATTAACGAATTCCACTCATGAATTTGCTACGTTATTAATTGACCTTCCTGATTGGCTTTTGGGAATCCCGCCCTACCAAAACTGTGACCGCTTCCTGGTATTAAAAATTATTAATCCAAAATTTAAATTTTATGAAGAACGAAAACTCTCCTCAAATTAACATCAACGAAAAAACAATTGGATTCTCTCTTCACGACGACTTCTCATCTCACGTTTCATTTGCAGGCGCTTCTCATGTATCCCTGGCCGGTAGCTTTAATCATTGGGCCAAGGATGAATTGTTGTTAGAACAGGATGATGACGGTGTGTGGAAGATTGAGATTCCAATGTTACCTGAAGGAACATATCATTATAAATTTATTGTGGATGATAAACTCTGGACAGAAGATATCGATAATCCTAATCGTCAACCTGATGGCTCCATAGGCTTTAATAGCATATTTACAATTTAGATACCGCAAACAAAAACAGTTGTTGATCTACATGAAATTGATCTGGTGTTATCTTAACCATAAAATTTCGTGTAGTTGGCTATCAGCAGTCAGCTATCAGGAAATCAATACCAGTAGCTATTCTTCCTGGAAGCTGATAGCTGACTGCTAATATCAATTGCGTCATTATTCATTGTATAGAAGAACAATAACGATTTAGCCAAATTATTCAAAATCTAATTCCATGAATACAAAACTTATTACAGAGCCCGTTCAACCGGATGCCGTTCAGCCCGATTACATCTTTTATAAATTCGATTCATTGCTCCCTGGCAACGGATTCATTATTCATGAAGATAATGATCCGCATTCAATATATTCTCAAATGTTGAAAGAGAAAGGTGATACCTTCTCCTGGGAATACCTGGCAGTAGGCCCAAAAAAATGGTGTGTCAAAATATCCAAAAGAGAAAAAGAAAACTCAGATGAATTGCTGGGAGAACTGGCCGTTTCTGATCACCGGAAGGCTTTGATACTTAGAAAGTATGGACTGGATTTCAGTTTCAAAGGTAAAAGAACCTTAAAAGAAGCATGCGCTGAAAAAAACATTTCCATAAAAAAACTGGAAAGAGAATTAGAGGCTTATGATCAGCAATCGTTGGTGTACGCGGTTAACTACAATAGTCTGGAACTGGATTATCTCACAGATTTTATTATTACTAACCATCACCAGTATACCAGGAAAATACTGTTATGTATCGCTAATGAATTACAAGAAAATTCAAAAACTATTTGCCAGCACTATGCTTACCTGCTTCCGCTTGTTGAAGTTTATAATCAATTGAATGTTACTATGAACATCATTATGCAGCAGGAAGAACAAGTGTTGTTTCCTTATATCCGGTTCCTGGTACAGGTAACAAGGGGAAAGATTGTTGCCAATGCTTTACCGTCAGGATCAGTTAAAGATCATATCAGTAAAATTGGATCAGAACACCAGAAAATCGGTGATCAGATAAACCACATACGCAATTTCACAAGTGATTATACTTTGCCGCATATTGAAGATTCTTTTTATTCGAAGATATTGCAATGGTTAAATGAATTTGATAACGACCTTCATCAGCACATTCATATTGAAACCAATATATTATTCAGGAAAGCATTAATGCTGGAACAGGAATATATTGCAAATGCCCAGATTTGTAACAATAACCCTGATACCAATCATCCGGTTAATAATCATATTTCTTCATTGCTTTAAGATTTTTTAAAAATTATTATTTCCCAACAATCTTATAAACCTTTCCATTTCCATAAGCCAGCAAATACAAATTGCTTTTACTATCCTCACCAAAAGAAGACAAGCCGCTTATTATTTGACTGATCAATTCATTTTTTACCGCTTTTTTACCATCATAAGTTAAAGCCCACACCTTTCCTGAAGTATAATCTCCGTAAATATATTTACCCCCAAGTTCAGGCAGGTTCTTATCCCGGCACACATAGCCGCCTGTGATAGAATTTCCGTCGCCGCCATGCTGATAGCTCCATATCGGTTCTATCAAACCGGTTTTATTGCAATTAGTATCATAACATTCTTTTGCTTCCATGATGCGCCAGCCATAGTTACCACCCTTTTCAATGATATCCACTTCTTCAATTTTATTCTGTCCTACATCACCGGCCCATAACATGCCTGTCGTCCTGTCGATACTAAAGCGCCATGGATTACGCATTCCGAATGCGTAAATTTCTTCCCGGAAACCATCTTTATTACCGGCGAATGGGTTATCGGCGGGGATCCCGTAAGACTCACTATCGGTAGCTTTATTCACATCTATCCTGATAATCTTTCCTAATAATTCCTTTTTATTCTGTGCCCTGTTGCCCGGATCTCCGCCTGCGCCACCATCACCTGCAGCAATATATAAAAATCCATCATTACCAAAAGCCACCTTACCTCCATTATGATTAGGATAAGGCTGTGCATAACGGAGTAGTATCTTTTCACTGGCAGGATCAGCCATACCAGAATTAGAGGAACTTACTTTATACCTGGCTATTACCGTTTCCAAAGGATTGCCACGGGTATAATTTACATAGAAGTAACCATTTTTTTTATAATCAGGATGGAAAGCCAGACCCAGCAAACCCTTCTCTCCACCACTTTCTACCTTGCTTACAATATCCAAAAATGCTGCAGCATTTTTTTCATCCGCTTTGTTTGAAAAGACACGTATCACCCCTTTTTGCTCAATAACAAATATCCGGTCGGTATTGTCATTCGGACTTGTCAGTTCTACAGGGTCATCAAATTTCAGATTTGGAAAGGCTACTTCAAGTGAGTATTTATCAGCTATAGATGAGGTGTCATTACCTGCAGGCGTGCGTTTAGATTGTCCTGCATTACTAAGATTGCAACCTGCTATGATTACTGCTAATCCAAAAAAATAAATTGAGAGAAATTTTTTCATCAGTTTGTAATTGAGTTTTTAAATGGTTCAGAAATGTTACACTAATATCACGCCTATTGTTTATAAAATATGTAAAAAGAAGATAAAAAAACATTTTACGACCTAACATCAAATAACTTTGAGCCTGCAAGCAGCCTTAATGATAAAAAGAAATTAACGTGAAGCACTTTACAAGCCAGGAAATCAGGGAGACTTTTTTAAACTTTTTTAAAAAACATGACCACCAGCTAATAAAAGGATCTTCCATCATTCCTAAAAATGATCCTACGCTTCTTTTTATTAACAGCGGGATGGCGCCTTTAAAAAAGTATTTTCTTGGAGCCGAAACACCTTCGTATCCACGGCTAACCAATGTACAGCCTTGTATCAGGACTAATGACATTGAAGATGTAGGCGATCGCCACCACCTTACTTTCTTCGAAATGCTGGGAAGCTGGTCAATAGGCGACTACTATAAAGAGAAGGCAATCGAATTAGCTTACGATCTGTTGGTGAATCATTTTAAGTTTCCCCCGGAAAAATTATATGCTACCATATACCAGGGTAATGCGCAATTAAATCTTGGTCCGGACGAAGAAGCGATACGTTACTGGGAAAAAGTGGGTATGCCTTCAGATCATATCGTACCAAAGGGTGAGGATAATTTTTGGGGACCCGCTGGCGATACAGGCCCATGCGGCCCCTGCACTGAAGTTTTTTTTGATACCGGTGACAAGTTCGGCCAGGCATATACTCAGGGTGGATATTTTGATGATGTGAACCGTTATATTGAGATCTGGAATGCCGGTGTTTTTATGGAACTGAATAAAGATAAGGCCGGTGGCTTTTCTCCCCTTCCCATGAAGAGTGTAGATACAGGAAGCGGCATTGAAAGAATGTACCTGGCGCTAAACGGTAGTAATTCATTATACGAGGTAGATACCATTCAACCTGTTTTTAATAAAGTGCAGACACTGTTACAATCAAATGAAATCAGTGATCGTGAAATAAGAATGGTTACCGATCACATGCGTACCTGTACCATGTTATTAGGAGAAGGGGTAGTTCCGGATAAGGATGGACGCGGTTACATTCCCAGGCGTTTGATACGTAAAAGTATTGCATGTGCTATTCGTGCAAGGCAATCTCCTTTTGATTTAAAAGATGTAGTGGAAGAAGTGATTATACAGATGTCAGACTTTTATGGCAATCTTATCAAAAACCGTGAAAGCATTATGAGCGCACTTCACCAGGAGATAGATGATTTTACGCCGGTAATACGTTCCGGCCTGCAGATGCTCGATGATAAAATTCAAAAGCGGGACGGCAATAATTTGAATGGTGAGTTTGTGTTTGACCTGGTTACTACTCACGGCTTGCCGCTTGAAGTAATCTCCGATTATATAACCGAGAAAGGTATTACTGTTGATAAGGAAAAGTACTTTGAACAATACAGGAAACACCAGGAAATTTCAAGAGCCGGGTTGAAAGGTAAAGCAAGTGCATCTGACGGAATGGATAATGAAAATCCAATAGAGCTAAAACTATCCGGCTTGCCAAAAACTATTTTTACGGGTTATGACAGAACAGAAGACACAGGAACTGTTGTGGCACTGTTTAAAGAAGGCTTGCCTGTGAACCAGGTATCAGTAGAAGAAGAATGCCTGGTAGTTTTTAACTCAACTTGTTTTTATGCAGAATCAGGCGGTCAGGTAGGGGATACCGGCCAAGCTCTCAAACCGGGTGGTTCGTTACAAATTAAAGATACCCAAAAAAGAAAGGGATATTTTTTACATACAGCTTTAGTAAAAGAAGGGACTATAGAAGTTGGCGACATGCTTGCGCTTGCAGTTGATACAATGCGACGAACCAGCATCACAAAAAATCATACGGCAACGCATTTGCTTCATGCCGCTTTGCGTGAAGTTCTGGGTCATCATGTTGTACAAAAAGGATCTCTTGTGAACAGTGAAAAGCTAAGATTTGATTTTTCACATAACAAACCTTTGCTGGACACGGAACTAAAAGAAGTAGAATCAAAGATCAACCATTGGATCTGGAATAATTATGCTGCGGATATCAGGGAGATGAGTTACCAGTCTGCATTGGACACGGGTGCCATGGCGCTCTTCAATGAGAACTATGGTGATAAGGTAAGGGTGGTTAAATTTGGTGATGTATCCGCGGAATTATGCGGTGGCATACATGTGAAAGCAACCGGCGAGATCGGTGTGATGCTTATAAACCAGGATGCAAGTGTGGCAAAAGGCATCAGGAGGATAGAAGCAGTAAGCGGGCCTGTTGCATATAATCAGATCACCACCTCTCGCCAGATACTACAAAGCGCGAATTCCCTGATGGCATCCCGGCCTGAGAACCTGGTGCTGAATATAGAGAAGCTTAAAAAAAATGCATCGGCAAAACCAATTCCACTTGCGAAACCTCCGCTGAATGTTCTATTTCAAAATGAAACATTCATGGAAACACCTGAGGGCGCAAAAGTATTTATTGCCCGTCTCGACCTGGATGCCGGAGCCGTTCAGAAAGCTGCTGACGGGAAAATAAGTTCACAGGAAGCCGACATTGTTTACCTGGCTTCAGTAACAGATAATACTATCAAAGCAATGGTAACGGTAACCAGTAAGTACCAGGAACTTTACAAGGCCGATGTATTATTAAAGAATTGGCTGGAGCCATTTGGAGGTAAAGGTGGTGGCAAGGCGACATTAGCTAAAGGTGGAATTAAAGAAGTGGATAAAATAGATGATTTGATGGAAGCTTTGAATGATGTATTTAATGTTTTTTGAACTATGATTGGAATGATTTTTTGATTGACTATGATAACACTCATAGTCAATCAAAAAATCATTCAGATCATAGTTTAAAATTTTCTATCAGCCGACTGAAAATCTACCATCCATCCCGGGTATTCAGGAGACAGCTCGCTGACCTCATCTAACTTTTGTAATTCATCCATGGTGAAAGTAACTTCTACTGCTTTAAGGTTATCCTCCAGTTGCTCCATTTTTTTTGCTCCTATAATAACAGTACTTACTACCTGCTGATGAAGCAACCATGCCAGGGAGAGCTGTGCTACAGATACATTCTTTTCTTTAGCCATACCCTTTAGCTCATCAACAATATCAAAAGCTTTTTCCTTGTTTACCGGTGGAAAATCAAATTCAATACGGCGTGCACCTTCTTCTGGCTGTGAGTCACGTGAATATTTTCCACTAAGAATTCCACCTGCCAATGGGCTCCAAACCATTAAACCAGTTTTCTGATCTTTCAGCAATGGCACTACTTCTCGTTCAAGGTCTCTGCCGGCTATTGTATAATAAGCCTGAAGCGAAACAAATTTTGCAACTTTATTATAGGTGGAATACGACAATGCTTTCATTAGTTGCCACGCCGGAAGATTACTGGCCCCTATATAACGAACTTTACCGCTTTTAACCAGATCATCCAATACTTGTAAAGTTTCTTCCAGGGGAGTTAGTGCATCATAACCATGTATCTGGTAAAGGTCAATATAATCAAGTCCCAGGCGTTTAAGGCTTTCATCCGCCTGTTGCATAATATGTTTACGGCTTAAGCCGATCTCATTAGAGCCTTCACCCATTTTACCTCTCACCTTGGTTGCTATAACCAGATCATCACGCTTTAAACCCAGGTTTCGTATTGACTGGTCTCAACCCGGTAGTACAAGCTATGCCCTTTAGGGCAAGGCTTTAGCTATTACAAATCTCCTTTAGATTTGTGGTATGCAAGATACACGTAAAGGGAGTCACAGTATATATCAGCTACA
>JAABUN010000524.1_pt1 | contig 98492 bp, 84 predicted proteins | sample 5559311 | NCBI WGS metagenome assembly JAABUN01 (sample SAMN10711877, study PRJNA513370) | rock metagenome | isolation source: Antarctica rocks | place: Antarctica: Victoria Land, Siegfried Peak sud | reverse complement strand
ACTCTTACCTTTGCTCCGCGCCTTGCGCGCCTTCTTTGTGGCCTACAATCTCAAGATGGCCCAGAGATACAGAAGACAGATGCACTACGGTGCCTCTCCATTTGCCACCTCTTAAAACACCACTACCCATGGGGCCACAGACTGCAAAAAGTCCAATTCCAAGCAACCATGTAGCCCAAGCGACTACGGTATTCGCAGTTTGGAGGATTGCAACAACATGAACTGAAACTCCGATAAAAAAGCCGAGTAGAGCGACCAAACACAGAAGTTTGCAGCGAAGTAAGGATTTGAGCATCTAAAATCCTTACTTTTTGCATTTGCCGTCTACACCGTTAATCACTCCAGTCGCGGACACGCTTTTTGCAGGATTTCTGGTGATGTGGTAATGATCCGTGACGCGCTTCAAAGCACGGGGCCATGGAATGATAGGAGTTGATAAACCCAAGCCGTATCCAAGCATACCATGCACGCCCGCACCTCCACCTACCCCTAATCCTGCTTTAACTCCTCTTGGGGTATTTGGGTTTAGAGGATCTCCGCTACTCACAGCATCCAGAGTTCCTGAAACACCAACACCAGCAGAACCTCCGGCCTCAAACGATGTGGCTTCAATATCGCGCACTCCATAAGCATCAGTGACTTCACCAAACACCTGAACATGTGCTTCGGCTCCTGCCCCGACACCGAATGAAGGAGTCAGGATGAGGCCTGTGCTGACTCCTTGATTGCTGAAGCCCACAACTTGTTTGGCACTAAGGCTAAAGCTAAGAGGCCCTATCGCACCTGCCACCTCCAATCCCGAAGCAAACGTTGTTAATCCGTAGTAGTCCGCCATATTCACCGGATTATTTCCCACAAAACCATACAGATTCGTTCCGCCATCCTCGCCAATCGGATCACGATTGATGAAGCGCCCGCTCCCCGGTGAGTAGAACCGAAAACCATACGAATACATCCCCGCAATGCTCTCCTTGGTCGAGAAGCGATACGGGTTCGCGTCCGCCGCAACACCCGACTGCGACAACGAGTTGCCGAAGGCATCGTAGTTGTAGGAGCCGACTTCGGCGCCCAAACGGTCGGTCAGCGTGACAACGTTGCCGCTACCATCGTAGCCGTAGAAGACGCTGCCCGCTTGGGTCGTCCGCGCCAGAATGCCGCCGATGTTGCCCGTGCGCGTCAGGCTCGCGGTCACCACGTTGGTGCCGTCGCGCTCTTGCACGATCTCCATGCCGTCGCGTGCGCAGGTGCGGCTGATGCGCAGATGAATGAGATTGTTGTAGACGAAATTTGCCTCTCTTAACTGAAGATTATATTGAATAGTATATCCCCCCTGACAGGCAGATATTTCTCTATAAATATCTTAGATTCGGTAAAAGCACGTTTTTTATAATCCTCATAATTTTCGTCTTCGTATTGACAAAAAAACCAGTTGTCATATGTAATTTCAATTACGTCCTCTTTTAAGCAGTAAACATCCCCACCTAATATAAGCAATGATGCCTCTTGTAGTAAATCGCACAATAGAAAAGCATCTCCACGCTTAACACCAAAGTCGTTCACTCCGATATCGGTCAGCGGAACACCTCGCTCAACCAAAAAATTTTGTATTTCTTTGAATCCAATCAACTTGCGTCATCTCCTTTTTACAATAATGCGGCAATTCCCTCTACTCATTTTTGTAAAAACGAATAGATAAAATTGCCGCATTATTGATACTGTTACCTTCTTTTAGTGTTAAAGAAGTGATGATTAATGCTACCATCAGCCTCTTTAATATATTCGAAGACACCGGCTTTACCATTTATGGTGCCAGGTATAGACAATCTCGCGCGCGCTATGCCATCCCCACCAACGATGAAGTCAACGACGCCGTGCTTCTCAAAGTCACGAACAAGTTCAGGAAAGGCGTGGTTATCACCTGAAGCTATCTGTTTCAACACTTTTGGCGTGTATGTCGTTCCCTCAAAGAAGCTCTTTGCAGCATTCGCTTCACCACCTACGGGGCATATAGCCATTTCGAGGTTGATTCCATCTTCAACCATGCCTGCCCCACGAGAAACCATGTCGCCATGAGCAGTCGTGACATCCTGCCCCATCATGTGTTCAGGGTCGTTATCAACGTAGGAAGGCTTCTCGTAAGGATTACCAAGATACCTGTCTCGCAAGGGGATGTATAATCCCCTACCAGTATCAGTAATGGAGCGCCACACACCGCCAAACAAGCTCTGAATAGTTAAGCCGTAAGCATCGCCTAAATTGACCGGATCGTTCTTCGCGAAAGCATAGAGATTAACCCCGCCCGCCTCACCAATGGGATCACGATTAATCCAGCGCCCGCTCCCTGGCGAGTAGAAACGAAAGCCATACGAGTAAAGCCCCGCGATCTGTTCCTTGGTCGAGAAGCGATACGGGTTCGCGTCCGCCGCAACACCCGACTGCGACAGCGGGTTACCGAAGGCATCGTAGTTGTAGGAGCCGACCTCGGCGCCCAAACGGTCGGTCAGCGTGACAACGTTGCCGCTACCATCGTAGCCGTAGAAGACGCTGCCCGCTTGGGTCGTCCGCGCCAGAATGCCGCCGATGTTGCCCGTGCGCGTCAGGCTCGCGGTCACCACGTTGGTGCCGTCGCGCTCTTGCACGATCTCCATGCCGTCGTAAACCCGGCGTTTCTCGTTTTGCAGTGCCAGCGTGCCGTTGCTCTGGCGCGTGTAGTAGCGGCTGATGCGCAGACGGCTCATGCCGTCGTAGACGAACTCGGTTTTCGAGTTGACCTGAGTGCCGTTATTGGTGACATCGCTCACCGAGGTCAGACGGTTCTCTTCGTCCCAGGTGTAGAGCGTGCCAAAAGACGGCGCGCTCACCCCGTCGTAAGAGTGGAGCTGCGAGAGCATATTGCCATCGGCGTCGTAGCTATGATCGTAGCTCAGGTTGTCGCCCGATGGCACCGTCATGTGCGACGCGCCGATCTGGTTGAGGTTGTTGTAAGCGAAGGTGAAATTGGCTTGACTGTAGGAGTCATAGAACCTGGTGCGGTTGCCCATCGCGTCGTATGCGTGCCCTCGGCCCACCAGAGGCGTCGCCGCGCTGCCGTTTTCAGGCGCGTTCTCCTGCGTCATCATCGAAGTTCGGTTGTAGCTAAAGCCCGATGACTGAGCCGTGTTGGGATTGTTGCCGTATTGCTTGAACATGCCGGTGCGGTTGTCCATGTCGAGAGTTTTGGTCGTGCCGCCGTAGGGAACGCTGCCATAATCGTAACCAAAACTCGTCAGCACCGCCGAGTTCGCGCTCACTTTGTTGGTCATTACCGCCATCCGTTGCAGCGTGCCATAGCCTTCGTATCTCCATTCGGTGGTGCCGCCGTTGGGTCGGGTTTGCGTTGCGGGCATCTGGCTCCAGCCGATGTAAGTCGTGTCCCAGGTGGCGCCGCGCGCGCCGGTGATGTTGCCGCCGAAGCTCGTCGAGGCGCTGACCTGACTTAAGCGACCGATCACGTCATAGCCATAGTTCACCGCGTCGCCGCCCGCTTCGATGCGACGGATGTTGTTGCGGCCATCGTAGTAGTGTTGGATGGTATCGCCGTTCCAGGGGCCGTCCTCGATGTGAGGGCGACCGGCATTATCGTAAGACCACTTCGTGCTGCCGGTGCCATCGATCATTTCAACCAGGCGGCCAAAACTATCGCGGAAGTAGCCGACGTTGGGCGTCGCCACATAGTCGATATTTGTCAGATCGTTCCAGCCACTGTAACCGTATCTCGTCGTTTGCTTGCGCGCGTTCACGCTGCTCACCAGCAGACCAGTCGGGCCGTCGTAATTCCACTGCTCGAACGTGTTGTCGGCGTAAGTTTTACGGACGGCTCGTCCGTCGCCGTCGTAAGTCCACTGCGTCAGCGCGCCTCCGGCGCCTCCGGCGTCGACACGCGCATCGCGTAGCGAAGTGCGGTTGCCTTCCGCGTCATAGCCGAACTTCAGTGTTCTGTCGTCGGCATCCTGCACGCTGGTCAGGCGCTTCAAATTGTCGTAACCGTAGGAAGTGCTGCGCCCGCTACGGTCGGTAACTCGGCTCGGCAGGGAACAGCAATCGTAAGTTGTCGTCTCGGACGTGTTATCGGGGTAAGCTGTCTGCGTGAGGTTATCCAGGGCATTGTATCCGTAACGCACGACGATGCCTCGGACATCGGTCATCGAAGCGACGCGCCCCGCCGAATCGTAGGTATAGGACGCTTGTAGAGTGGTGTTGAGACGCATCTCAATCACGCGGTCTTTGTTCAGACCGGCCTGCGTTCCGTAGACATAGCGCACTTCATCGAGTTGCTGGCCATTTTGACCATCATAGGTTGTGACAGTGAGCGGAGCGCCCCAGGCATTGTAGATGATTGAGGCTCTGTTGCCCGCCGCATCAGTCACCAGCCCTGGCTGATAGTTAGAGTAGTTGGTAGCCGAACCCAACCCTTGGAAAACGATGCTATCGCCCAAGCTGGCCGTCGCGAGGACACCGCTTACATTCACGCCACCTTGATAATCTATTCTCAGGATTCTATTGATGTAAGTGTTGCCATTGATGCCCGAAATACTGCGCGTCAAATTGCCCTCCGCATTATATTCCAGCGTGGCGTTGGTGCGAGGACCTCGAGTATAGATGGGCTGATAAGGATCGGCGTCGCTGTAGTTCAGAGTCTGGGTGTAGCCTTCGGGCGTCGTCATCCCGTTGACGACACCGATACTGCCCACCGTTTGCACGCCAAACCTGGTCGTCTTGCCCCGATGATCGGTCGAGGTGTAATTGGGCACATCAGCAACCTTATTATCGTAACGAACGATCATTGGCAGAGTGTTCAAGGGATCGTAAACCTTGATCTGGTTATAGGCTTGAGTGCCATTGCTGCCCGTAAAGGGCTGATTCTCCGACACAAATCTCCAAGGGCCCTGCGGGGTATTGAGCTGCGTCAAGACGATCATGCTGTCGTAGGTGTAGGTAAACGATTGTCCCGCGACATCCTGGCAACTGGTCAGGTTTCCGTTGCCATCATAGCCAAAGTAGGCCCTTCTGCCATCGGGCACGCGAATCGAATACAGGCGCCCACTGGAGTAGGTAAAATCGGTAATTTTGCCGTCGGCATCGGTCAGAGTCCAGGGCACCAACTTTCCGCCGTAAAGCATATATTGAATGGTCAGGCTTTGCCCCCAACGGTCGCGTTGTTCGAGCAACATCGGCACCGTGCTGTTTTGGCCCGCCGGAATGCCATAATACTCGGTATCGCCTTGCTGAGAGCGGAGAGCGAAGGTGTGCGTTCCCGTTTTGGATAGCCTGGTGTAAACGCCTGGGGGCGACTTGTAACTGCCGTCGTTGTTCTGGGTGTAAACGTCCTGAGAACCATCGCCGCCAAAGCGGGTGACCTGACCGAGCATTTCGGTCAGAAAGGCGCCGTAATTGTGCGTCCATTTGTTGCCGATGGTGCCGTTGTAGTTGGAGGCCAACAACGAGTTGTAAGCCATGTTGAACGAAACTTTCGGCCCTTTGGCCGGATTATACCAAATCGGCGTATCGGTGACGAAGATGTTTTGGTCTACCGGATCAATCGAGACGCTGGGCTCTCCTTTTGGGCCGCAAGGGGTGCGCGCCCCCAACTTAAAGGAGCGATCTCCGTTTTGGCTGTTGGCATGGACGACATAACAAGTGCCCACGATGCGACGCATTTCTTTCGGCGAAAGCAGCGCGACTTTAGCCAATTCGCGTTGCGCTGGCGTCGCCGTCAGTTGCGCCAATGCGCGCGTTTTGACTTCTGCTTCGCTGGAAACGAGTTTCTCGTTTCCACTGGCCCCGTCGCGCGGCCACAAAGCCAGCCAACGGCTGCGCTCCCGTTCGGGAGACAGCGCAGTTTTGGCAGCTGGCCTGGCCAGCATCAGGCCCGCGCCCGACCACTCTTTGGCGAGCTGTTTGGCATCGAGCGTCACGCTGGTGCCATCTTGCGGATTGAACACGCTCCACACGCCGCGACTGGCATCATAGGCGCGCACCACGACGTAATGCCCGTAATCCCTGTCAGATTTAGGGGCGACTTTGGCGTTTTCGGCCCGCGCGCGGGCGGGGGGCGAATAGTGCAGAATCATCGGAAGCGGCATCTGGGCCAGAGCATCAGTCGTAGCTCGAAAGCCGACCATCTCGACTTTCTCTTTGCCCGCGATATTCTTCAACTCGGCGAGGGAAAAGCCTTTGGCATTCTTGGGATCGATGGCCGCGACGCGACGCGCGTCGCGCGACCGTCCCAGGTCAACCAACAACGCGGCCAGGGCTTTCGTCCCGCAATCCAAATCGGCGAGCCGAACGTCGGAACCGGCGAAATAGGCATTGAGCTGCATGGACCAATATTGCGCCCAGGTGCGCCGCCGCCAATGCACATCGTCTTGCACGATGTTGCCCAACATCAGGCGCGCTTCGCCCAGGCGACCTTCCAACAAATAAAGATCGGCCCAGCGCTCGTAAGCCTTGAGGTGCGCTTCGTAACTCAGCTTGCTGGTGTCGTCGCTGGTCATCGCCAAAACCTTTTTGTAGCCCTCCTCGGCTTCGTTGGGTTGCCCGTTAAACTTGGCGAGGTCGGCGAGGTGAATCAACGCTTCGGGCGTCCACGGACTGTCCTTGAACTCTTTGACGTAAGCCCGCAAAGCCTTCTCAGCCTCCTTGAAATCGGTGGCGTTCCACTCTTTCATCGCCAAGGCGAAATCACGGTTCTGCTTGCGCGCTTTGCGCACCTTTTTCTTGCCCTCATCCAGACGCTTGGCCGCCACCACCAAGCCGGGCGCGGCAGCCCCACGATTGACCAGCTCTTGCGCCTCTTCGGGCGTCGGAAGTTTGGTCTTTAGACCTTGTTCGAAGCCTTCTTTGCGCAGTATCGCGTCCACTTCGTCCTCGACATCTTGCGGCTCGGCGGGCGCCGCCGGAGCCAGCCCACCACACATCGCGCCTTGCCCGCTCACTTCCTGCTGAGTCGGAACTCGCTCGTCGGACAAATCGAGCGGAACGGTCGTCACATAATCGTTGGGCGACCACAACTCTGGGCTCGGATCCGCTTTGCGCGTGGTTTTATCTTTGGGCTCCTTCGGGCCAGCCGCCAGCCTGACGCCGTTCAAACTCGCGCCAGCCGATGACTGGGAATTCGCCGAAGCAGACTTGCTTTGTATCTCGTCAGCGCGCGCGCTCTGTAACATCAGGCATTGTGGCAGCACGCACTGGCCCAGCAAAAATAAGGTCAACGCGAAAGTCGCGCGCACTTCACGCCGCTCACTGGCAGAGGGAAGGCGAAAACATTGGAGGGGGGCCACATTTTGTTTCGAGCGAGAAGCAGATCCTGGCTCAGCCCTGAAACGAAAGAAAGAAAAGCGTTCATTGAGGTTCTATTGCAAACAAAGATTTCTATTCGGCACAAACTGCCTTGATTAACCTGAATTGGGATGACTCGATTTGCATTTGGCCTGGCTAAACGCGCAAGCGCCCTGGCTCAAATCAAGATCAGATCCGGAGAAAATCTGGTGGCTTATCAAATTAAAACCCAAAACGACAAGCATTGTCAAGGTTTTCAAAGAAATTGTTCGCCTCTAATTAAATTTTCATAAATTTAAATTTCTAATCAAACGCGGATGGAACAAGATTCGCGTGAGTCGTGCGGAAAAGCGGGCGTAGGATGGGAGTTACGCGGTTGAGTTTGCTCCCGTGAACCGCGCGCGTAAGCAAGCGGGCCATAACGTTCTCGACGAAGTTAGAATAGACCTCTTGCAAAAGTCACCGACAATTGCGATGTTAGCGGGGCTTACGCCCTCTTCCAATCTTTGGGCGAAGAGAAAACCCCGAGTTGGAAGAGGGCGTAAGCCCCGCCCATTGAGCGAGTCAGAGCAAAAATCGCTCAAAACGACTTATGCAAGAGGTCTAATCTTATGGCAACTCTAACGGCCCGCTTGCTTACGCGCGCGGTTCACGGGAGCAAACTCAACCGCGTAATTCCCATATGAAATACCATACTGCTTCTATCAATATAGAGCAATGGCCCAGCCTTGCGATAAAAAGAAAGCCCCACGACTTTGGTCGCGGGATTTTCTGGTTTGGCTCAGGCGATTACGCGCCCAAATCTTTGCGGATGCCTTCGAGGGTTCCGGCGCTGCCCAGCATTTTGTTCTTGTTCGCGATGAACGCCGCATATTCTTTGATGAAGATTTTGCCCGGCGCGCGCAAATCGAAGCCTTCGGGATGATCGCGGAAATACTCACGGTGAACGCGCGTCCATACCAAACGACCATCGGTGTCCACGTTGACTTTGGTCACGCCCAACTTGGCGGCGGGCAAATACTCGTTCTCGTCCACGCCCTTGGCGCCCTCGGCCAACTCGCCGCCTGCCGCGTTGATGCGACGCACTTCTTCCTGTGGCACGCTGCTCGAACCGTGCATCACCAGGGGAAAGCCGGGCATACGTTTGGCGATCTCTTCGATGCGGTTGAAGTGCAAGCCCTGACCGCCGCTGAACTTATAAGCGCCGTGCGAGGTGCCGATGGCAACCGCGAGACTGTCGCAGCCGGACTGTTTGACGAACTCTTCGGCTTCGTCGGGGTCGGTCAGGTTGGCGTTCTTCTCGTCCACCTGAATGTCCTCTTCGACGCCGCCCAACTGTCCGATTTCGGCTTCGACCGAAATGCCTTTGGCGTGGGCGCGCTCGACGACGCGTTTGGTGATGGCGACGTTCTCCTCGAACGAATCGTGCGAGGCGTCAATCATCACGCTGGAGTAGAAGCCCGAATCAATGCAATCATAACAGGTCTGTTCGTCGCCGTGATCGAGGTGGACGGCGAAGACGGCTTCGGGGAAGACCTTCTCGGCGCTGCGGATGATGCCTTCGAGCATCTCTTTGTCGGTGAAGCTGCGCGCGCCCTTGGAAATTTGAATGATGAAGGGCGATTGCGAATCGATGCAGCCCTGAAAAAGCCCCATCGTCTGTTCGAGGTTGTTGATGTTGTAGGCGCCGATGGCGTATTTGCCGTAAGCCTGCTTGAAAAGTTCTTTGGTGGAAACGATCATGGTAGTTTTGCTCTGTTTTTTGGTGAAGCGCGCGCCAGTGTATCAAAGGCCGCGCCACCTTTGCGCGGGGATGCCGTCAAAGCTGTTCGTCTTCCTTTAGTCGTGAGTCGTGGGTAACAGGTAGTGAGTTGTGGATGATGCGTTCTTCAAAGTAAATGTCCCGTAGAGACGACGATTTATCGCGTCTAACACTATCGGATTTGCCGCGAACTCAACGGGAGCTTTCACGTTTTAGACGCGATAAATCGTCGTCTCTACGGGGCATTTACCTTGAAGAACGGCCCCATGTTATGCAAAGGCCACAGAAAAACTTCCGTCGCGTCGCGCTCATCACCCACAATTCACTACTCAAATAGCTCCGCTTCTTTGAGATTTTTCCATGATTTCCATAAGTTTTTCTGGCGAAGTGCGGATAAAAGTCAAGTTTGTTCAGAAAAGTATTGATGACAGCGCGGCGGATTTCGAGTAAAATAGAGCAGTTACTTTTTCTGTCGCTGCTTCAAAAAGTGTGGCGAAGGAAGCAATTTGTTTACAAGAGGCAACCCCTATATTTAGTTCCATCTTTTCCCCCAGGGAAGCGAGTGGTCTGGGCCAAGCGTGGCCCAGACTGCTGAAAACCGGCGCCACTCTGGCGCTGACCTGCCTGGCCCTGACGCATTCTGCACAGGCTCAAACCAAATCTCCCGAAGCAACGGCTCTTCAGTTGGGCGTGCCTTTGGTCGGCCCGGCACCCGCCAGCGCTGGGGTCGAGGTGCCCTATGTCTGTTGGGCGCCCGGCACTCCGGCGTCGCGCATCGCGGCGTTCGAGCGGCGGCAAATTGACAACGGCTTCGCGACTTCGCTGACGCCTTCTCCCTACCGCATTTTAGTGGGTCGCTGGACGCGCACCGCCACCAACGGCGGCGGACTGGTGCAGGGTCAGCCCACGACAATCCGCTACAGCATCGTGCCCGATGGCACGCCGATTCCGGGCTTCGCCAAAGAGCCCAGCGCCCCCAGCAATTTGCAGGCGCGGCTCAATACAATTTACGGCAACAAAGCGACCTGGTTGGCGTTGTTCGCCCAGGTCGGCGCGCGCCTGAGCGCGCAGTCGGGCCTGACTTACGTTTACGAACCCAACGACGACGGCGCGCTCTTTGGCCCCAATGCCAACGGCGATCAAAGCCCCGGCATTATCGGCACGCGCGGCGACGTTCGCGTGAGCGGCCATACCATTGACGGCGATAGCGGCGTTTTGGCCTACAACTTCGCGCCCGACACAGGCGACATGGTCATTGACACCAGCGACGACTTCTTCGAGGATCGTCGGCAAAATGACCTTGGTTTCCGCAACGTCGTCACCCACGAGTTCGGCCATGGTGATGGCCTGGCCCACACCTGTCCCGTCAACGAGACCAAATTGATGGAGCCGTTTATCTCCTTCCAGTTCGACGGCCCACAGCTCGACGATATTCGGGGATTGCAGCGTCTTTACGGCGACAATAGCGAAGACAATGACACCGGCCCAACCGGCACCGATCTGGGCGCATTGGCCGACGGCACCGTCACCAGAGGTCAGCTCACCCCCGAAGTTCTGAGTATCGACAACGGAACGACCGCCACCAACGCGGGCGATAACGATTTCTTCCGCTTTTCCATGGCGCCCAACAAGAGCCTGAGCATCACCGTGAGTCCAATCGGCGATGCTTATCTGGAAGGCCCGCAGAACGCCGATGAGTCTTGCAGCGCGGGCACTCGCCTCGATCCCAAGCTGATCAATGACCTGGGCTTCGAGCTGTTCCAGGCCGATAGAGCCGGAGTCTTCACTTCGGTGGGCATCACCAACGCGACACAGCTAGGCGGCACCGAAACTTTGCCGCCGACGAACTTCCCGGCGGGCGGTCAGTTCCGCGTTCGCGTGTTCGGCGGCCCGGTTCAAGACGTGCAAACCTACTCGATTGCTGTCACCGTTGGCGCGGCGGTCGTGCCGCCGACGCCCGTCCCGACGCCGACCGTTGGCCCGACGCCCACGCCCGCCCCAACCGGCGTGCCGACGCCGACGCCGCTTCCTGGCCCCACGCCGATTCGTCCGATTGTGGACTTGAACGGCCTCAACGCCGACGAAGCGCAGGGACAGGATAGCCCGACGCCCAGTGGCATCGACAACGAGTCGAACTACTTCTACCGGAGCTTCGGAATCATGCCCGACGGCAAGTTCGGCGTTATTGGCCAGGGTAAAGATCAATTCATTACTCCGGGAAAAACGATTGTGCTGTCCGACATCAGCAACAACACCGTGGCTCCCGGCAAAGCAATTGTCGAGGCTCGCGTGGAACTGACGCCCGACGATTCCTGTTTCACAAGATCAAACGAGCCCAACGTTCCAGACGGCATCGCTCCAGATAACTGTGCCAATCAGCCCGCCAAACGGGATGTCGAAGTTTTGGCGATTCCAGCACCGTCCCTCAAAGCCATCAATGATCGAGGCGCCAACCTGAGCGCCAGTTACGACATTAATGAGCAGGTTCTCACCATCAAAGGCGGTGTTCCAGCAACGGGTTGCGGTCGAACCAACTGTGTCGACTTCAATCGTCAGAACTATCAGTTGGCGCTCCGCGCCGTAACTTACGAGAACAAATTACCCGTTGTTGGTGACATGAATGACTTGGATAGAAATCCCGACGTGTCTGATCGCATCATCACCTATGTTGTTGATACCGATAACGACGACACCAACAACCAGGACAGGCGTTTTGGCCCCTTAGATGGTCCGGGTAGCAACCCCAAGCAGAGCAAACCGGCGGTTTTGACGTTGCATTTCGCCGAAAACCCTTCGCTCATCGTGACCACGACCAGCGACACCTCGGCTCAAAACGACAACGAGACTTCGCTGCGTGAGGCGATTGAATTCGCCAATTCGATTCCGGGAACCATGCGTCCCAATCCCGATCCCGATCCCAAAGCGCCACGTGTGCCTTCGCCGCCGAGTGTCATCACCTTCGAGCCTGGAGTGACCGGCACCATCAACTTGATTGCTCCGTTGCCGCCGATTAAAGCCAACACCGACGTGACGATTAAAGGCCCGGGCGCGCGCCTCTTAACGGTGAACGGTGCCAATAGCGGCTCCAGCGTTTTCGAGGTCAACACCACGGCCACCATCACCGACCTGAGCATCGTCGGCGGCACGGCTTCTCCGGCATTCGCGGGCGGCGCGACTTATGGCGGCGGCATCTTCAACAACTTCGGCGTTCTCACCGTTGATGCCTGTAGAATTACCGGCAACAACGCGCAGTTGGGCGGCGGCATCGCCAACCTCGGCGGTCGCCTGGCTTTGACTAACAGCGAGATTTCGGCTAACACCGGCGGCGGCCTCTTCCTCGACAACACTGTTAACGGCGCCAACGGCATCGTTAGCATGACGAACGTCACGATTTCGGGCAACAGCGGAAGCGGCATCGTCTTTAACTCGGGCCGAAGCACCGTAGTATTTGCGACCATCACCAACAACGCTCCGGCGGGCGCCACGAAGACGGGCGCAGCCACCGCGATCTTTGGCAACACCATCATCTCTGGCAACGCCAGCGATAACGATGTGACGACCACTGGTGGCGCTTATACCTCCATCGGTTACAATATCGTCGGCGCGGGCAACGGCTTCGGCGCGTTCACCAACAACGACCGCGTTGGCGTCGTCGGCAACGCTGCCGGTCTGGGCGTTCTCGGTAACAATGGTGGCTCCACCAATACTCACGCTCTGTTCGCGAACAGTCCGGCCATCGATAGCGGCGATCCCGACGCTACAACGGCCCCCACCATCGATCAACGTGGGGCGACTCGGCCCATCAACGATCGCGTTGATGTCGGCGCATTCGAGCGTCAGAACAATCTGCCGGTCGTCAATCCGGTGATCTCGCCGCGCAACCCGACGACGAACGAGACGATCACGGTCAATCCCAACAGCGATACGACCAACCTGACCTACGACTTCTTCGTCAACAACGTCTTACGTCAGAGTGGCCCAAGTAACACCTTCGATCTGAGTCGGCCTAACTTTGGTAACGTCGGTCAACGGGTTTCGGTGACGGTAACGGCGACCAACGCCGATGCCAACGGCAATCCGCAGAGCAAGACGGGAAGCGATTCGGTCATTGTGGCCAACACGCCGCCGACCGTAACCGTGACCATCACGGCGACCAATCCGGCGCCCAACTCCGGCAGCACTGAAGCGCTGACCAACAGCGTGCTAACGGCCAATCCCGTCGCCACCGACGCCGACAACACGACTCCGTCCTTCACTTATCAGTGGAAGGTCAACGGTCAGAATCGCGTGGCGGAGACCGGTAAAACAATCGATCTGTCCAGGCCCGGCAACGGAGATCGCGGCGATGTCGTCTCGGTCGAAGTCACTGCCAACGATGGGCAACCCGGTGGCACCGCCACCGCGACCGCTCAGGTGACGGTGGGCAATACCCCACCGGTCGCGCAGGACGTGACGTTCAACGTCGCTCCCGGTCAGACGGTTCGGGTTCTGCTTACGGCGACTGATGTCGATACCAAACAGCCGACGCAGGCCAATCCCGCTGGCGTGGATACGCGCTTCAAGTTCACCCTGACGTCGAACCCGACGCAGGGCACGGCGGCCATCGAAACCAACAGCGATGGGCGCGATGTGTTGGTCTACGCCGCCAACGCGAACGCGACGCAACCCACGGACACCTTTACATTTACGGCGACCGACACTACGTCATTCCAGGGCGGTGCTCTGGTGGTGGGCTTAGGTGCCAAGACTTCGCCCAACGCGACGGCGACGGCCCGCATCACCGGCGTGGCGCCGAACCCGACGCCCACGCCAACACCTGGCCCGACGCCGACGCCCGGCCCGACGCCAACACCTGGCCCGACGCCGACCCCCAACACCAACCGTCCGCCTTCGGGCACCAACAGTTCGGTGAATACGCAACGCGAAGTGCCTATCGTCAAGGTGCTGGCGCTTTCGGATCCCGATCCGGAAGACACCTACGACACTCTGACAGTCATTCGACTGCCCGGCGGTCTGCGCAAGGGCACCGGCGATATCCGCAAGGATACCGACGGACTGTGGAAGCTGTTCTACAAGGCCTCGCGGCTTTATGAGGGCGACGATCAGGTCAGCTTTGTTGTCAGAGATCGCAAGGGCGCCCAATCGGCTCCGGCGACGATCACGATCAACATCTTCAACACCAAGCCGACGGCGCGCAGCACCAAAATGCAGGTCGCGGCGGGCGGTTCGGCCAGCGTTGGTATCTTCGGTCAGGACGCCGACAACGACGCGCTGACGTTCAAGCGTGTGGGCGGCCCCGACAAGGGCACCGGCGAAATCCGTCGCGATGAAAATGGCAATTTCCGCTTCTACTACCAGAACTCGGGCGCCTTCACCGGCGACGATCAGGTGAAGTTCGTCGCGCTGGATGGCAAGCCTGGCGGCGTCTCGGAAGTCGCGACCATTGACATCACCGTCGTGGGCATCTTCAACCGGGCGCCTTCGGCCCAGAACGTCTCGGGCACGACTACATCGGGCACCTCCGTCGCGGTCGAGCTTTCGGGCACTGATCCGGATGAAGGTGATGTTCTGACCTTCAAGCGCGTCGGTGGCCCCACCAACGGCACCGGCGAAATCTTCCAGGATACGGACGGCATCTTCAAGATGTTCTACACGCCGCGCGCCGATTTCGTGGGCACCGAGACGATTCGCTACGTCGCCATCGACCAGAAAGGAAGTCCTTCGGCTCCGGCCACCATCACCATCACGGTGACATCGGCAGGCAGCGCCATTCAAAGCGCCTCCAAACCGTCGGCTGGCAGTTCGTAAGAACTGACGTAAACCAAAACAAAAGGCGGCGACTCGAAAGAGTCGTCGCCTTTTGTTTTGGTGGAAGCCTTTATATGTTGTCGTTTCGGCGCCTCGCGTTGCGGTGCGATATAAAATCGCAGCCAACATAATCGTCGGCCTTCGCCGACACGTTTTAAGCTCCTGTGTCGGCGAAGGCCGACGATTATGTTGGCTGCGATTTTATATCGCACCATACTTTCGCACCTCTTTAACTTTCCGGCTCTAACCGCTCTTTCTCGTCGCGCAGATAAGCCCCCAGAATGCCATTAACAAAACGCGCCGACTCCGCCGTCGAGTAAGTTTTCGCCAGCTCGACCGCTTCGTTGACCGCCACCGAAGCGGGAATATCGTCGCTTTCTAATATCTCGTAGAGCGCCAATCGCAAGATATTTCGGTCGGCGTTGGCCATACGCTGCAACGACCAACCGGTCGCATATTTTTCGATAATGGCATCGGTCGGCTCGCGGCCTTCCCAGGCGGCGCGCGCCAGCACCGTCGCGAAATGCCAGACTTCGGGCGAAGCCTCGGAAGCCTCGCGACCGACCGCGAAAACCTCGGTGGCGGTGGCGCCGCCCACGTCAATTTGAAAGAGTAATCGGAACGCCAATTCGCGTCCACTGCGTCGTTTGCCCATTTTTTGTAAGGGTTCAGTTGGCAGGGATCAGTCATTAGGGTAATTCCGTCCTGAGAACTGACACCTGAAAACTGACCCCTTTTATCCCATGTGTCGCTTCAAAAAGTCGGTCGAAAGTTCGCCGCGTTTGAAGTAGTCGTTGTCCAAAACGCGCAGATGAAAATCGCGCGTGGTCGCCACGCCTTCGACGCGGGTTTCGAGCAGGGCGCGCTGCATTTTGGCAATCGCCTGTTCGCGCGTCGGTGCATGAACGATGATCTTGGCCAACAGCGAATCGTAAAACGGCGGCACGCTGTAGCCGGTATACAAATGCGAATCCACCCGCACGCCGCGTCCGCCGGGCGCGTCGAAAACTGAGACCGTGCCCGCACTCGGCGCAAAGTTTTTTTCGGGGTCTTCCGCCGTCAGGCGCACTTCGATGGAGTGGCCGTCGAAGTTAATTTCCTTCTGTTTCCACGGCAGACGCTCGCCCGCCGCAACGCGGATTTGCCATTGCACCAGGTCAATGCCGGTGATCTCTTCGGTAACCGGATGCTCGACCTGAATGCGCGTGTTCATCTCCATGAAGAAGAACTCGCCGGTCGCCGACACCAGAAATTCCATGGTGCCCGCGCCTTCATAACCGACGGCTTTGGCGCCCTTGACGGCGGCATCGCCCAACGCTTTGCGCGTCTTTTCGGGGATGAAAGCACAGGGCGCCTCTTCCAGCATTTTCTGGTGGCGCGCTGTCTGAACGCTGCAATCGCGCTCGCCCAGATGCACGACGTTGCCCCAGGCATCGGCCAGAATCTGCACTTCGACGTGACGCGGCTCGATCAAAAACTTCTCGATGTAAACCTCGGAATTGCCGAACGCCGCTTCGGCTTCGTTGCGCGCCATTTGCAATTGCGTGACTAACTCGGATTCGTCCAAAACCACGCGCATACCCTTGCCGCCGCCGCCCGCCGACGCCTTGATGATGACCGGCACACCAATTTTGCGCGCCCATTCGACGGCTTCTTCTTCGGTGACGACCGGGCCGGGCGTGCCGGGCATAATCGGCACTCCGGCCTCGGCCATCTTCTGGCGGGCCGAGGCTTTGTTGCCCATCGTGTCAATCGCACTCGGTGGCGGGCCAATGAATTTAATGTGCGCCTGCTGACAAATTTCGGCGAACGATGAGTTTTCACTCAAAAAGCCGTAGCCCGGATGAATCGCTTCGGCGCCAGTAATCAGCGCCGCCGAAACAACGTTGGCGATATTCAAATAGGATTCTTTGGCGGCAGGTGGCCCAATGCAAACGGCTTCATCGGCCAACTGCACCGCGCGCGAATTGGCGTCGGCGGTCGAGTGAACCGCGACGCTGGCGATGCCCATCTCGCGGCAAGCGCGAATCACGCGCACGGCGATCTCGCCGCGATTGGCGACTAAAATTTTGGAAAACATGGGAGAAGAAGTCAGGAGTTGGAAGTCAGAAGTCAGAATGGGCGCGAAGCAGGCAAGAACTCATTAGCTTTGGCTAACAGCAATCCCATTCTGACTTCCAACTTCCAACTCCTAACTTCTGTCGTTAATACCCGCCGCCGCCCGGAATTTTGATGCCGCCGGTCACGTTTTTGGCGCCATCTGTCGGCGCGCCGCCGGGCGCGACGCCCTCGCGATGGACGGTGCCGCTCGCGGCATCGTAAACCAACGGTTTGCCCGAAACGCTATCCGTCCACATTTCGCCGGGCACCTTGACGGCGCGTTTGGCTTCGTCGAGCGTGGCAGGCGCGCCGCTATCCTGCTTAATCATCATCAATGCCTGATTGATCTGGTTGATGTTGGAATCCACTTCGATGTCGCTGCCGCGATCTACGGCGCGCTTGGCGAGCGATTGTTCGGCTTCTTTGGGCGCGTCGGGCGAGGCGCAACCGCCGATTGTAATTCCGGCAAGGGCGCATGCGCAAGCCACAAGGGCAAGAGAATTTTTCATGAAAGTTCCGAATCATTCGAAGCGGCGCCGTTGGGCGTTTCGCCGGGCTGAATTTCAAAAAGCGGTTGGCCCCATTCGACGCCCTGCCCGTCGCTCACCCACATCTGCACGACGACGCCCGATGCGGGCGCGTAAATTTCGTTGGGCACTTTGAGCGATTCGACGGTGCCGACCAACTGTTTGGCCTCGACGGGCGAACCGACGATGACGGCATCTTTGGCCGAGTGAAACACGCCGACGCACGGCGACGCGATTAGCAACGCGCCGGAATCGTCTGCCGTTGTCGTTGCGGGCGCCGCAACTTCGACAATTTCGAGCGCGACTTCGGTTGAGGCGGGCGCCGATGACGCGGCGCCGACGAACTTCGGCTTGCGCTTCAGGGTGAGCTTACACCCTTTGGCGGCCTCGAACGAGACTTCGCCCAAATCGGACTCGGCGAGCAACTGCGCGATTTCGCGCACAGTTTCGGGGGGAAATTGCACGACAGAGCATTTTACTAAATTCGCGCGCCTCGCCCCCGCTTTTGGCCGCAAAACTTTGCGCGCGCGGGCAACGCTCTCACGCGTAACGCGTCCAAAGTTGCAACTCCCATGTTAAAAATCCTCTCCCTCTCCGCCCTTGGCTTAGTTGGTCTTGGCCTCGCCGGTTGCTCGATGCAAGACCAAACCTATCCGACGACCGCCGCAGTTCCGGCGCTCGCAACCGACGCAACGCAACCCGTCAACCTCGCCGCCGAAGCTCCAATGGCGCCGGGCGTTCAGGTCGCGCCGTTCTCGTTGCCCGATGCTGCGGGCAAAACCGTCGAAGTCGGCGATTGGGGCAAATCGAAGGCGACGGTTATCATGTTCGTCGCGACGCAGTGCCCAGTTTCCAACGCTTATAACGAGCGCATGGAAAAGCTGGCCAAAGATTACAGCGCCAAAGGCGTGAAGTTCGTCGGCGTCAATTCCAACAAACAGGAAAGTAGCCAGGAAATCGCGGAACATTCGCGCGAAAACGGGTTTACTTTTACGGTGCTGAAAGATAAGGGCAACGTCATCGCCGACCGGTTCGACGCCAAAGTCACGCCCGAAATTTATCTGGTGAACACCAAAGGCGAACTGGCGTATCACGGGCAAATTGATAACTCGCAAAATGAGAGCAAAGTTAAAACACGCCCGCTCGCGGCGGCGTTAGATGCGGTTCTGGCGGGCGATCCGGTGACGCAAAAAGAGGTCGCCGCGTTCGGCTGTTCGATTAAGCGCGAGAATTAGATTTGGCACAGCACTACGAACAGTCACAAACCAACAGTCATAACCCGCAAATTCGAACTCTTGCCCTACTCTCTCAGTCCAACTCTCCTGTAAATCATGAAAATCTCTCGCAAACTTCCTCTCTTCGGCGCGCTTCTGGGCGCCTTCGCTTTAGCTGGCGCGCCCCAAATCGCGCAGGCCGCGCCCGCCGTGAACGTCGTTACGCCTTCGGGCCTCAAAGCGGCCATCGCTAAAAACAAGGGTAAAGTCGTCATCGTCAACTTCTGGGCGACCTGGTGCGCGCCCTGCGTCAAAGAGTTGCCCGAACTGGCCAAACTCAAGCGCGCCAATGCCAGCAAAGGCGCCGTTTTGATCCTGGTTTCCGGCGACGAGGTCGAAGACAAAGCCAAAGTTTCCAATACATTGGCGCAAAAAGGTCATTCGGGCAGCTACATGATCAAAGGCGACATCGGCGATTTCTTCGGCGGCTTTGACAAAAAATCCGGCGGCGCCGTCGCCTTCCCGCGCACCTACATTTACAATCGCAAAGGCCAACAGGTCAAAATGCTCGAATCGGAGCACACTCAGGCGCAGTGGCAAAGCATCATCAATCCATATCTGTAAATTCGGATCGCCAGAGAAGGCCGTGATTTAATTCACGGCCTTTTTGTGTTTAATCCGCTCAATTTTCCCATGAACTCCGTCTCCATTCCCCTCTTATTTGAAAGCCATTGCCACACGCCGCTCTGCCGCCATTCGGTTGGCGAACCCGAAGCCTACGCGCAGGTCGCGCTCGAACGCAATCTGGCGGGCATCAATATCACCTGTCACGGGCCGACGCCGCGCGAATGGGGCCATTGCATGAAGAGCTTCGAGTGGCCCGAATATCTGCGCATCTGCGCACGCGCGCGCGACGAGTATGCCGGACGCATCGCCGTCAAAACCGGAATCGAATGCGATTTTCTGCCGTCGCTGACGACATATTGGCGCGACTTCCTGGCGCGTTACGAATTGTCGCACGTTCTGGGTTCGGTTCATCCGCAGGTCGAGGAGTATCGGCGCCAATACTGGAACGGCGACGCGTTCGATTATCAGAAGAAATATTTCGAGCTGCTCGCGCAATCCGCCGAAACCGGATTATTCGATACGCTCTCGCATCCCGATCTGGTGAAAAACACCGTCGCCGACGATTGGGATTTGGAGCGCATTATGCCCTTTATCGAAAAGTCGCTCGACCGTATTAGTGCGACGGGCGTCGCGATGGAGTTGAACACATCGGGCCGCAACAAACGCATCAGCGAAATGAATCCGGCGCCCGCGATTCTGCGCGCAATGCACGCGCGCGGCATTCGCGTCGTGATGGGCGCCGATGCTCATGTGCCCGAACGCGTCGGCGCCGATTTCGAGGACGCGCTCGATCTACTGCGCGATTGCGGTTACAGCGAAGTCTCGTTTTTCGTGGATCGTAAGCGGCAAGATGTGGCGATTGAGGCGGCAAGAGGTAGCTTGAAAAAGTTGGAAAGCGTCCACTTCAGCGAGTGAGACGCGACGCGCAATTGGCTTGGATGCGGGCGAAGAATAGAGTGCGACGTGGAGTAAGTTTGCGGGCAGTTCTAGTCACCCGTAGAGACGACGATTTATCGCGTCTAAAACGTCGTAATTGCCGGAAGGTTTGAGGAAGGTCTTAGGTTTTAGACGCGATAAATCGTCGTAACTACGGGTTGCCAGAACTACATGAGAACTTCCGCCGCGTCGGATAAAATCAGCAGAGCCCGCCGCGATAACTCGCGACGGGCTCTGCTGATTTTCAGAATCTACAGCAAACCGTTCTCTTTGGCGATGCGCACAATGTCATCGAGGTAACGGGTAAACAGGTAAACCACGCAACCAGCCACGCCGCCGACCGCGCCGACGACGAACCACATCAGCGAGCCGCTCTGCCCAACTGTGATATCGGCCCACCACAGGTAAGGCAGACCGGCCAAACACGCGCCGCCGCCCGCCATCAGCATCACGATGACGATATTGGCATCGTCCAATTTGAACGCTCGCCCGACCAACCAACCCACGAACATTGAGGCGATCCCCGCGTAAGTCATTTCCATAGCGCACTTCAGGATAAAACATTTGCGCCCGCGCGCCCAGTCCACGCTTTTTAATTTCTGCGTTATGTGGGATGGCGAATTTCAGATGGGGTTTACGGATAGCGGATGGATATTGCGAACCGCGAGCGTGAGCGACCGGCCAAATTTTAGCAGCCAAACCATAATGCTGTGGCAGGTATAGCTTCTGGCCGGTCGCTCACGCTCGCGGTTCGCAATATCCATCCGCTATCCGACATCCGCAATTCGGCAACTTCTGTGTTATGATGAAGAATCGCGAATTGTGTGATCGCCAAATTTTCTTATGCACGTCAAATTCTGGGGCGTTCGTGGCTCGATTCCCCGCCCGGCCGATAGCGAAGAACTCACTACGCGATTGGTTGAAGCGCTCTATCGTCTGGGGCAGGAATCCGATTATCTCGATCTCTCCGACCGCGACGCTTTGCACGACTGGGTCGCGCAGTTGCCGCCCTCGATCAACGCTTTTACCGGCGGCAATACGCCGTGCGTCGAAGTGAGTTGTGGCGGCGAAACGCTTATCATTGACCTGGGCTCCGGCCTGCGCGCGCTGGGCGAAGCGTTGATGAAACGCGAGTTCGGTAAAGGCAAAGGACGCGCCCATTTGTTCTTGTCGCATCTGCATCACGATCATATTCAGGGCTGGCCTTTTTTTCGTCCGGCCTACATCGAAGGCAACCAATTCGAGCTTTACTCGCATCAGGCCGACGTGCGGCAGCGTTTGATTCAGCAACAGCAGGCACCGTTTTTCCCACCCGAATCGTTGCGCGATATGCGCGCCCAGGTCAATTGTCATCAACTCACCGGCGAAACGCAAATTCTCTGCGATGGGCGCCTCAAAGTCCGTTCGCTCGAACTCGACCATCCTTCGGCGGCTTACGCGTTTCGCTTTGAATGCGGCGGCAAAACGTTGGTTTACGCTTCGGACGGCGCGTTTCCGGCGCCCGACAAAGGCGCCGACGATCCGGCGCGGCCCTTCATCGAATTCTTCCGCGACGCCGATTTAGTCATTATTGACGCGCAGTTTTCGCTGGCCGAAAGTTTGTCCAAACGTTCGTGGGGCCACAGTTCGGCGGTCGTCGGCGTCGAGTTGGCCGCGCACGCCAATACCAAAAGATTGGCGTTATTTCACCACGATCCCTATGCCTCCGACGCTTTGCTCGAACATCTGCTACGCGTCGGGCGCGAATACGCGGCGAACCCGCCCGCGCCCTGTCAGTCCAACGGTGTCGAAGTTTTTCTGGCCCGCGAAGGCCAGACGATCTCACTTTAGCGCGGCTCATACCGGCTAAAGCCCGCGCTCCAAACGAGTTTCAAAACAGACGCTCCCAAATTAAGCGTCGGCGTTCTCGGATTTGGCGGGTGCCACCTTGCGCGGTCTGCCGCCTTTGGCGCCGTTGGCACGCGCGGCGGCGGCTTTATCCGGCGTGCTAACACTGCCGCCTTTGCGGGCGATGGTGCGATTATCCACCAGCCCCGTGATGTGTTCCAGTAAACCTTCGACGCCGATGCCGATTTGGTTCTCAGTTTTAGGCCACATCAAGGTCGTGCCACCCGCCGTGACGATGACGCCACTCAACTCTTCATCAGTGAGCGGCGCCAGAAGACGCAACGTGCGCGCAGGATAAATAATCGTCGCGCCTGTCGCCAATTCTAAATGCAAGTTGCCCTCACGAATCGCAGCCGATTTAGCGCGCGGACTATTACGATGATGCCTCATGCGAGCGGCAAATCCCGCCATCGTTGGCTGCAACAAAAGTTCTGAGTATTCCATGTGATTTTCTCCTAATTCGTAATTCGAGGGCCCGCTTAAGACAACTCGTGCTTGAGATTATGCCACGCTTCCCACAGCTCATCGCCGCGCGCGGCGCAGACTTGTATCGCCTGAATCGCGAACTGCCACGAAGGAACTTGATTGTCTTCATCCTCACCGTAACCTATCGGCAAAAATGCCAATAAATCAATTTCGACGACCGTGCGAAAAGTCTCATCGCGCTCGTCGTAGCAGTGAGCTGCCGGCTCAAAATTGCCAGGCTCAATATGAACGTTAATGTGCCCTTCGCGAAAGATATGCGCCATCGTTCCAGTTTACCCGACCGCTTGGGTTTACACTTCATCTTTCAACCCCATGCCCGCCGAAGTTAAACTGAGAGCGTGACGATTCCCCCTGCGCCCGACGATTCGGCGACACAAACCGCCATCGTGCCCGAAATCGGATTTTTGCAGCATCGCGTCGGCGACCGCATCAAGGATCGCTACGACGTGATCGAGCGCTTGGGCGGCGGCAACTTCGGCTCGGTTTATCGCGTGCTCGATACCGCCGTCGGCAACGTTTTGGCGTGCAAAGAGATGCACGTTCTGGACAATCCGGCCACACCCAACGACGAACGCATGGCGGCGATTGACCTGTTCAAGCGCGAGGCGCTCAACCTGGCGACGTTGCGCCATCCCAACATTCCCGCCGCCTACTTCGATCAGGAAGAGGGCGATTGGCACATCTGTCCGGTCTGCGGATTGAACTGGTCAATCGAATCCGACGCCGACAATCCGCAATCCGCAATCCGTAATCCGCAATCCGAAGTTTGCCCCGAACACGGCGCCCAATTGCTGCCGGTTTCGACCAGATTCTACCTGATGATGGACTTCATCGACGGGCAAACGTTGGAAGAAATCATCGACAATCAAATGGCCGAAAACGGGCGTCCGCTCGATGAAGGTCAGGCCTTGGAATGGATTCACCAATTGGCGTTGGCGGTGCGAACGCTGCATCGGGTCGGCATTATTCATCGCGATATTAAGCCGGATAATATCAAGATTCGCAAATCGGACGACGCGGCGGTTTTACTGGATTTCGGATTGACCAAAAAGGTCGAGGAAGCGGGCGGCTATGGCACGGCGCCCTTGACGGGAACCGCGCGTTTTGGCACGGCGGGTTACGCGCCCGAGAACCCGCGCGAGCGCGAGAGTCCCGAAAAGCGCTCGGATATTCACGCCCTTGGCATGACGCTTTACCGTTTGCTCAGTGGACGCGATCCGCAGGATTTGCGGCAACTGCGCGAGATGCGCGAATACGATCCGCGCTACTTCAACCCCGATATCGCGCCCGAAACCGAACGTTTGATTCTGGTCGCCATCGCGCCCGAATTGCCGCTTCGCTATCAAAACCTCGACGATTTTATCGCCGACCTCCAACTGATTCGGCGCCCCAACGATAGCGGGCAATCGCTACCGCCCTTCACCTTCGCCGACGGCAGCAAGGCGCGCACGGCGACCGATTTGGCGCGCTTGTTGGATACGCATCCCGCCGAATCGCAGAAGTATTTGTATGGCGGAATGTTTGGGACGTGGCTGTTGCAAAACGGCTTTGCCGCGCCCGCGCAGGCCGCCGAAACAATCACCAAAAATCACGCCGATAACGGGCCGGTCGCCATCGAACTGTTTCGGCGCGCGCTTTATCCGACCGGAACATCGAACATTTTGCCGCGCGTCGAATGGGAACCGGCGACCGTCAATTTCGGCTCTTTGCCGTCGGGCGCGCACGAGACGACGGCGGTTCTCATCAAAAACGGCGGACCAGGACTTTTGTGGGGCGATCTGGGCATTCCAGTTTCGCGTAAAGCCAAAACCGGATTGGCGAGCGCGGTCGGCAGCATCTTGTCGGGCGGCGTTGGCGCCGACGATTCGTCGTTGCCTGGTCTGACGATTCCCGAATGGTTTCAGGGCAACGAACAGGAAATCACGCTCAACCTCGACACGGCGCGCGTGGCCAACGGTTCGTATTCGTCGCACATCGCCGTGCAAACCGATAACGGCACCTCGCGCATTCCGGTCTCTTATACCGTCGTGCCACTCGAACTCACCTTCGAGCCGAAGGTGCTCGATTTCGGCACCATCGAAGTCGGCAAAAGAGCGCATCTTAATCTTAATATCGTGCCGACCGACGAACGCGGCGGGACGCAACGCGGCTCGCTTTACGTCGGGCCGTCGCTGACCGGATTACTGGCGCCCGACCGTTTCGAGGGCCGCGATCCCCTGCTCATTACGGTTGACGCCTCGCTTCCCTCTGCGACGGCGCGGGCTTACGATGGGTTAGTTCAACTCGATACCAACGGCGGGCGTTTGCGCGTTCCGGTGCGTTATCAGATCGTGTTTCCGGCCTCGACTTTGGCGACGACGATTGGCGTTTCGATGCTGTGGGGCGCCATCGGCGGCGCGGCGCTGCGGCTGGCTTACTACGGCGTCAATCCCGAATATACGACGGCGTGGCTGCTGCGCGCGACCTCGGCGGGACAGGCTCTGGCGCCCTACACCAACAAAGGTCTGGGCCCGATGATCGTCGGCGCCGCGCTGGGCACCTACGGCTCGTGGCTTTATGGCGAACGCATGAAAAAACTGCCGCCGCGCGAGCGGCCTGGAATGCTCAAGGGCAGCGACGATAACATGCTTCACACGTTGCCAATGATCGGTCTGGTCTCCGGCACGTTCGGCGGCTACATCGGCGCGCAACTGCTGCACTGGACGCTGTGGAGTCTGGGCGACTGGCTGATCTATCCGCTCGCGCGCCTATTGCCCGGTGGCGTCGGGCGAATCGTGCTCGATAACGCGCCGGTGATGTGGGGCATCGTCGGCGCGATTGGCGGTTTGCTGTGGGGCATCTCGAAAGTTCTGAGCGCGACCGGACGCGCCAACGGGCGCATCGTTTTCGGCGTGACGATGGCGATAATGTTCTTGGTCTTGCTGGTGTTCGCGACGCTGGCAGGCGGCAGTTTCTAAGTTTTTGGGCTTACGCTCCAACAGCACCCGGAGCGGAAGTGGGCACCCGACGGAGTCAGGGTAGACGGCTTGAGCGTAAGCCCTACTTGTGTGAATCATAAATCATGAAACTTTTCGGAATTGATTTTATCGGCGTTAACGCCGAGAACGGGCGCAAACTGCTCATTACCGTTGCGCTCATCGGCATTGTTTTGCTAATTGGCTGGGGTTTGCGCTATGTGGCCGACGCCATTCTGGGCCGCGATAGCCAGAAAAAACATCGCTTTTGGACGCAGCAAGGCATCGGTTTATTCACCACGATTCTGCTGATTATCTCGATTGTCTCGGTCTGGTTTGACGACCCAACGCGACTGACGACGGCGATTGGTCTAATCGGCGCGGGTTTGGCGTTCGCGCTGCAAAAAGTGGTGACTTCCATCGCCGGTTACTTCGTGATTCTGCGCGGCAAAAACTTCACCATCGGCGACCGCATTTCGATGGGCGGCGTGCGCGGAGATGTCATCGGATTGGGCTTTATCCAGACCACAATTATGGAGATGGGTCAACCGCCCGCCGTGCAGAGCGCCGACCCTGCGGTTTGGATCAAAAGCCGCCAGTTCACCGGACGCATCGTTTCGGTTGCCAACGCCAAAATTTTCGATGAACCGATCTTTAACTATACCCGCGATTTTCCGTTCATCTGGGAAGAAATTACCATTCCCATTACCTATCAGGACAAGCGCCAGAAAGCCGAAGAGATCATGTTGACGGCGACTAAAAAATATGTTTTGCAGATCAGCGAAATAAGTCAAAGCGCGGTTAAGAAATTAGAAAACGAATACTTCGTTGATATAGACGATTTCGAGCCGCGCGTTTTCTATCGCATCACCGACAACTGGCTCGAACTGTCGGTGCGCTTCATCGTGAGCGAGCACAAAATTCGCGGCATCAAAGACGAAATCAGTCGCGAAATTTTGCAGGCCTTCGACGCCGAAGGCATCGGCATCGCCTCGGCGACTTACGATATCGTCGGCTTCCCGCCGTTGCGTTATGAAAATGGCAACGGCAATGGCGCGTAATCGCCGCACGCCGCGTTGAAGTAGACTGCGCGCCATGTCTATAGAAGTCACCTATCCCGAAATGACAATCGAGGAAATTGAATCACAGTTTGACGGCGAATGGGTTCTGGTCGGAGATCCCGAAACCGATTATGCTCTAAAAGTCACACGCGGCAAAGTCTTGTGTCACAGCCACGACCGCGATGTAGTTTACGATTTCGTTGGCACTTTAGGCACCAACGAGTTCAAGCGATTGGCTACTCTTTGCAATAAAGATGTGCCCAGAGACGCGGCGGTCATATTTTGACCTATCCATTTCGCCCGCGCAGAGGCCATATCGTGGTCTTCACCGAAATTTGGGGGCCGTCGAGTAGTCTCGTCTTCAAACTCGCGCTCGATACCGGCGCAACCGATACGATGGTCAGCGCCAAACTTCTGGCCGACATCGGCTACGATTTGTCGAGTTATCCCATCATCTCGATGACGACTGGCAGCGGCATCATTGACGCTCCCGAAGTGATTGTTTCCCAGTTGGCGGCGTTGGGTCAAACGCGCGCCGATTTCTCAATTTTGGCCCATACGCTTCCGCCGACAGCAACCGTTGATGGTCTGTTGGGACTCGATTTCTTGCGCGGGAAAGTTCTCAACATTGATTTTCGGTTGGGCAAATTGACGCTGGAATAATCGGACGACTACTTCGCTTCTTGCTTCATCCGGTAAATCACCTTGACCAGACTTTCGGCATCGGGCGCGTTTTCCGTCGAAAGCGCATCGCCGACCAACTTCTCGGCTTCGGCGCGTTTGTGGCCCAGCATCATCAGTAATTGCAACGCTTCTTCGGCCACATCCGAGTGCGCGCCCAAAGCCGCCTGACGCGCGCGTTCGTCCATGTCGGCGTCCTGCATCAAGGCGAACTTGGCCAACTTGCCCTGCAACGTGGCCACAATATCGCGCGCCTTCTGCTTGCCGACGCCTGGCAAAGACAACAGCAAAGTCGTGTTGGCGCTTTCGATGGCGCTGGCGAGGGTCGAAACCGGACGCGCGAAGGTGGACAAACCGCTTTTCGGCCCCATGCGCGGAACCAACAACAGCTTCTCGAAGAACTCGCGTTCGATGGTGTTTTGGAAACCCAACAGCGTCGGCGTCGCGCGGTTCTGGTCTATTTGCAGATAATACATCGTCTCCAGACTGAGCTTTTCGCCGATAGGCAGAGCTTCCAGGGCCTTGGCCACGATGAGCGGCACGAAGACTTCGTAGGTCAGGCCACCGGAGGTTTCGATGTGCAGCGAGTTGTCGCCGCGCCCGGCGAAGGTGCCGGAAATTTTGGAAATCATAAAGCGAGCTTTAGTTTAAACGCCTTCCGCAATCCCGCAGAGACTCCGATTTATCGCGTCTGAAATGTCAGCGTTGCCGTAACGTTAGAGCAAGTTCGACGTTTTAGACGCGATAAATCGTCGTCTCTACGGGATAATGGCAAACACAGAGAGTAACCGAAAATCAAAAAAAAGCCCCCGCATTCGCGGAGGCTTTTTTCGTGCGCGAACTTAAACTAAGCCGCCATAACTTCTTCGGTTTCTGCCGTTTCGACGGCGTAGACCGAAATTTTCTTGCCGGTCGAGCGCGCGCGAACGCACGGCTCGAATTTGACGACGCCGGGGATCATCGCGAACAATGTGTCATCTTTGCCGATGCCGACGTTGGCGCCGGGATGATACTTGGTGCCGCGCTGACGAATCAGAATCGAACCGGCGGTGACTTTCTCGCCACCAAAGCGCTTGATGCCCAATCGTTGAGCGTTGGAATCGCGACCGTTGCGCGATGAACCCATTCCTTTTTTATGTGCCATTGTGTTTGTGTCTCCTGAGAGTTAATTGCTTACTTTTCTTCGGTTTCTGCCGGAACTTCGGCGACGACGGTCGTTTCGACAACGACGGGAATTTCGGCCACGACGGGCGTTTCGATAACGGTGGCGACGGCGACATCGGGCGCGACTTGGACGATGACCGGCGTTTCAACAACGGCGGCGACCTGCGCGACGGCGGGCTCGGCGATAACGGCCACGACTTCTTCGGGCACCGTCGCCGTGGATGCGGAACCCGAACCGGCTGCGGCGGGCGTGGCCGCCACTTCGGGCGTGGCCGCCACTTCGGGCGTGGCCGCGTTGGAGGCGCGGTTGTTGCTGCGGGTCGAGTTGCCGTTGATGGAGTCAACGCGAATCAAGGTCTGGTGCGGGCGCGAACCGATGCGGCGGCGATAGTTTTTCTTCGCCTTGTATTTGAAGACGCGAATCTTCTTGCCCATCTGGTGACGGAGCGCGGTCACGCCGACGGGAACTTCGAGCGTCGGCGCGCCAATCTGGATGTCGTCGCCATCGGCGAGCATCAACACTTCGACGCCTTCGACGGCGTTGCCCTCTTCGACGTGGAGGCGGTCAACCAAAATTTGGGTGCCGTTCTCGACGCGATACTGTTTGCCGCCAACGCGGATAATTGCGAACATAATTTTTCTTCCTCTTCTCTGTGATCTCTGATGTGGAAAAGCCTGAGCAATTTTAACACGTTTGGCGGCGCGCGTCAAATCTAAATTCGGTTCTCACAAAGAAACAAAGATCACGCGAAGAACACGAAGGGAATAAGGAGAGTCAAATCTCTTAATTTTCTATTGTCCCTTTGTGTCGGGTGCCCTCTGGGCGGATGCGATCTTTGTTTCTTTGTGAGAACCAAACGTTCTAATTTTTCTTGTTTCTGGCGCGCACGACTGTCCAGCCGAAGAAGCCAATCAAGGCCAATGGTAACCAGGGCAACAGCGCCGCGCCCAGCAAAATCAGACCTTTGCCGACGCCCTTCATCACGGCAACCGAGCCGGAGAATTGGCGCGCGATTTCGGTTCCAAAGGTCGGAGGCGCGGGCGGCACATAATCCTTGATTTCGCGCATGGTGATGGTAATCGTCGTCAGCGACGACAAATCCCTCAGCACGCGGATGCGGCCTTGCAACTGTTCGATTTCGCCGCGCACGCGCGACAGTTCTTTCTCGACCTGCAAAACTTCGGTCAACTTTCCGGTCGCTTTTTTCAACAATTCCTGTAACCGCTTCTCTTCGACCCGCTTGTTTTTGATGCGCGCCGAAACATCGTAAAACTCCGCCGTCACGTCCTGCGACGACGAATTGATGCTTTGCAATTCGCCCAAACGCTGCGCGCCCGCCATGAACGCTTCATAATTTTCGACTGGCACGCGCACCTTCCACGAACCGGTGCGCTGCTCGCCGCTCGCGCCGCCGACGTTGGTTTCGGCGATGTAGCCGTTGTTGGCCTTGACCAATTGCGTTAATTTGTTCTGACCGTTAGTTAAATTTTCGACGACCAAATCCACTGTCGCGGTATAAATAATCTTGCGCTGCGTCTGCGAAACCGCCTGCGCGTTGGCGCCGACGGACGCGCCTTTGCCTTGCGGCGCGCCCGCTTCGGCATCTACGGCGGCGCCCACCGCAACGGATTCTGCCGCCGAATCGCTTGCGGGCAAGCCTTGTTGCGCGCCGCAACCCGCCAGCAAAACGACGAACAATCCGGCGATGGACAGAAAATGTTGAAGTTTCATCATTGCCTCGACCGACTTTAACTTAGCTGATTTTGTTCCCACTCAGCAAAATCAGGAAAGAAATATCTGTTGTGAATGCGGTCGAAATGCGTAAAACTGATGGCAATGATTGGCAAACGAAATTCGCAATCGCTCAAGATTTTGTTGGTCGTGTTCTTGTTGATGGGAGCGGTCGCGCTGTTTCCACCGTGTCAAACTTTGAGTGTCTTGACGGCGCCGCGTGAGTTCTTATTTTTCCTGAGCGATAACGCCCAAGTCAACGCTGGGCGTTTGCTGGCCGAGACGCTGTTAATTCTATCGTGCGCGGGCATCGGTCTGGTTTACGTTTGGAGCGAAGACGCCTGACGGAACACTACAATTCAAATCAGGAAACCCCAAAGCCTGTTGCGGCTTTGGGGTTTTCTTGCGGCAGATAAAATCTATCGCACGCCGGTCAACAAATCAAACACCAACTGATCCAACTTCTCATACGGAAGCGGGCGCTTGACCAGAGCCGGAACGTCGAACTCTTCGTTGTGCAACTGCTCGGCGATTGCTTTAGAGTAGCCGCTGGCATAAACGCTGTCGCCGCCGCCGTTGAGCGTCGTCACAATTTCCTGAATCTCGGCGTCGTTGTTGAACTGCATCGCTTTGTCGGCCAGGGTTTCGTAGGTCTTCATGCAGCCGATGGCGAACTGTTTCACGTCGTCCATATCGCTCGTGCGAAGCGCGTGCGCGTCGAAGTGCAGGCTGCCGTCGTAGCCGGTGTCTTCGAGCAGTTTGACCAGAAAGAAATTGTTCTTGATGTCTTCCTGACCAAATCTTAAATCTTGATCGAAGCGACCGGGCTTCTGGCCGTTAAGGTCGATGTGGAACAGTTTTCCGGCGTCAATCGCCTGGGCGATATTGTGAGTGAAGTTCAAACCGGCGATGGTATCGTGGGCGAATTCGGGGTTGACGCCGACGTTTTCGGAATTATCGAGCGTCTCGATGAACGCCAGAGCGTGACCGGTTGTGGCGAGATAGATGTCGCCACGCGGTTCGTTGGGCTTGGGTTCGATGGCGAGTTTGAAACCGTAGCCCTGCTCTTTCTGGTAGCCGTTGAGGAAGTTGAGCGATTCGCGCATCCACTTCAACGGGTCGAGCGGATTCTTGGCGGCGTCTACTTCGCTGCCTTCGCGCCCGCCCCAAAAAACGTAGACTTTGGCGCCCAGTTCGGCGCCCAAATCCATCGCGCGCATCGTCTTCTGGACGGCGTAAGCGCGCACTTTCGGATCGCTCGACGTGAACGCGCCATCCTTAAAGATCGGCTGGGAAAACAGATTGGTCGTCGCCATCGGCACCTTGATGCCGGTTTCGGCGAGCGTTTTCTTAAACGTCGCGACGATTTGATTATGCTCGTCTTTGGACGAGCCAAACGGCACCAGATCGTTGTCGTGCAGGTTGACGCCATAAGCGCCGACTTCGGCGAGCAATCGGACGGAATCGTTGGGGTCAACCGGATCGCGCGTCGGTTCGCCGAAGGGATCGCGACCAGGATTGCCGACCGTCCACAGGCCGAAGGTGAAGTGATATTTGGAGTTGGGAGTGAAGCTCATATTATTGTTGAATTTGCGGAGATGCGCCTCAATTTTACAATAATTTAGTGCAGAACTCAAACGGCTTTCAGGTCTCAGCCCGTTATTTCACTCGCCGATCCATGCGCGTAGCGCCGCCGCCTCACGCGACAAAATAGCGGGGTTATCATCGGGCACGAACTCCAGCAGCAACCAACGCGAACCGCCAATTGCCCGCAATTCCTCGACGTAACGCGGCCACTGCTTGCTGCCCTCCAGCGACAAACGCTGGCGTTTGCCATTGGCGTCGTCGGCCCATTCGTAGACGTGAACGTTGCTCAGCCAAGGCACGACGGCGCGCAGTTCGTCCAAATTTTCTTCGACGCACAAATCGAAATCGTCGCCACGCCGCAACGGTTGCCATAAGGTTCGCGAATTCGTATTTTCCATCAAGCGCCGCGCGCTTTGGCCTCTCGCCGTCAGCGTGCCGCCGTGAAACTCGGTCGCGACCTGCACCTCCGCCGCGCGCGCGATTGCGCTGATGCGCGCCAATTCATCGCTCACGCGCGACCAATCGGATTCATCAGCATCGCTCGCGTCGGTTACACCCGCCCACACGCGAATGAGCGGCGCGCCCAATGCTAAGGCCGTCTCGATAATCGGCTCGAACGGCGCGCCGTCGCAACGATAATACGAACCGTAAGCGGCGACTTCCAAACCCACGTCGCGTGTCATCGTTCCGACGGCGCGCGCGTTATTTAAATCGTCGGGCATGACGTGAACATCGCCGCCCCACTCGATGCCTTCAAGCTTTGCATCAACGCAAGCATTGACGATTTCGCGCGGTGAAAGCGCGCGATAAGTGATGGAAACCAGACCAGGACGAAGCATAACGAGAATTTAATTTTACCAGTTCTCGCCTTTCGCATTCGGGTTGCGGCAGAGCATACAATCCGCACTCGCCGTCCTAATTTGTGGCGGATATCCACCAAAGTATCGGATAAACACTGTGGACGCTTTCAGCGAGGCGCGGTATCCTGTGCCCTTGATTTCCCCAATTTTCAACATGAAACAACTCAACATCGGCTTTATCGGCGTGGGCGGCATCGCTCAGATTCACTTCAATCGTCTCACCGAAATGGAAGGCGTCAAAATCAGCGCCGTCTGCGATACCTTCGCCGACCGCGCCAAAGAGGTCGGCGACAAGTTCGACGCGCCCTCCTACAGCGACTACAAAAAGATGATCGCCGAACAGCAGCTCGACGGTTGCTACGTCTGCATCATTCCGGGCGTTCACGGCACGACGGAACTCGATTTGGTCGAAGCGGGCATCCCGTTTTTCCTGGAAAAGCCGGTTCACCTCGAACTCGACGCCTGCCAGAAAGTTTTGGATGCTTTGGAGAAAAAGCCGCTCATCAACGCCGTCGGCTATCACTGGCGCTACGGCGCGGGCGTTCAGGCCGCGCACAACTTCATGAAAGATAAAACGGCCTCTTATCTCGAAGGCCACTGGTATGGCGGTTTCGTGGGCGCGCCCTGGTGGCGTCAGATGGAGCTTTCGGGCGGCCAGTTGGTCGAGCAAACCACGCATATCGTGGATATGGCGCGCTTTGTCGCGGGCGAAGTTAAGACGGTTTACGCCGCCGGTTCGACGGGCGCCATGACCGACAAAGAGAACTACGACATCCACGACGTTTCGATTGCCACCATGAAGTTCGAGTCGGGCGCCGTCGGCAACATCGTGTCGGGCTGTATCGCCGAAAAACACGGCGCTGACGAAATGGGATTGACTGTGAAAGGCCGCAACTTCCACGTCACGGCCAGAGAGAACTCAGCGAGTTGGGAAAGCGAAAACGATACCGGCGAAGTGAATACCCCGCCCAGGCACAAATATCTGCACAACTCCGGCGACGACGCCTTCATCGAAGCGTTGCAGACCGGAAATCAGGACGTGATTCTGTCCGATTACCGCAGTGGCGTGCAGACTTTAGCGATTACGCTGGCGGCTAATGAATCGATGGAAAACGGCAAAGAGATCGAAGTCCGTCGCTTCGTTTAATTACGGAACGCCGTTCTCTTTGTTGCGAACCGCGAGCGTAAGCGACCGGCCAAAGTCTGACCTGCTATGCACTTAGACTTTGGCCGGTCGCTTACGCTCGCGGTTCGCATATGGGAATTCGCGTAGTCACAAGGCGTTCTCCATCACCTCAACATCTGCGCCGCGTCCGTCACCGGCGCCTGACACGCGAAGTTTTGGCACACATAAGCCGTCGGTTTGTCGTCCACCTGCTTCATTTCGCGCATAAACTCTTGCCGCGAACTCCAAAATTCGCGGCTCGCTTGGTCCAGCAAAATCGTGTGGCGAAACGGCGCGAATCCCGCGCGCGCGGCCTCGATGAGTTCGCTCGATTCATCGCGCTCGCCCACGATGACGATGTGTTGCGGCGGAGCGTCCAACAGCATTTGTCCACGCAACAATAGCGGCATTCCCGAAGGAATCGCGCTCAATCGCGGCGCGAAGGCGGCGGCGGTGCGCGCGGCCTTATCGCGCCAATCGTCGCGGCCCAACAGGTGAAACAAGCGCGCGCCAACTTCCATTGCCAGAGCGCTGCCCGACGGTTCGGCGCCGTCGTAATCTTCCTTGAAGCGCACCAAAACGTTGGGGTCGGGCGAACTATTGAAGAACGCGCCGCCCTGCTCGTCCCAGAACAATTCGCTCATGCGGTCGGCTAATTTCTCGGCAGTTTGCAGCCAACGCGTCTCGAACGTCGCGTCGTAAATATCCAAACAGGCGCGCGAAAGTGCCGCGTAATCGTCGCAAAAAGCCGGAATATCGGCGGCGCCATCTTTCCAGTGACGCTTCAGGTTTTCGCCGTCCCACAGTTCGGCCAAAACAAACTCGGCGGCGCCCGTCGCGGCGCGCGCGTAACGCCCGTTGCCAAACGCGACGGCGGCACGCGCAAAAGCCGAAATCATCAGGCCGTTCCACGCGACGATAATTTTGTCGTCGCGATGCGGGCGCGGGCGGCTCTTGCGCACCTCGAACAAAATCTCGCGCGCCGATGCTAATTTCTCGGTCGCCTCGCGCAAAGTTACGCCGTTCATTTTGGCGATAACCGGCAGTTCGCCGTTCTCAAACAAGATGTTTTTGCCCTTGAACTCACCATGCGGATCGCCTTCGCGCGGCGCGTTGCCTTCGGGCAGGACGCCGTAGTAATCGCAAAAAATCTGCGCATCGGGTTGCGGCAATAGTTCGTCAATCTCCGATTTCTTCCATACATAAAACGCGCCTTCCTCTTTCATTAGCGCCTTCGGTCGCGGCAATGAATCGGCGTCTTCGGCGGCATAGAATCCGCCGTCAATATGCGACATATCGCGCCAGACATAACCCAAACATTTGTCCGCCGCCGCTTTATAGTATTCGTCGCCCGAAATCTGATACATTTCGACAAGGCTAATCGCCAGTTGCGCCTGATCGTAAAGCATCTTCTCGAAATGAGAGACGATCCAAAATTGGTCAACGCTGTAACGATGATAACCGCCGCCCAATTGATCGTTCATGCCTCTATCGGTCATCATGTGCAGAGTGTTCTCGCTCATCAAACGCGAAGTCTCGTCGCCTTTGAGCGCGTAGAACGCGTGCAAAAAGTCGTGCTGAACCGGACGCGGAAACTTGGGCGCGGAACCAAAGCCCGCCCACTCTTCGTCATAACTATTGCGCAATTGCGCGGCACAGGCATTGTATAACGCGTCCCAGTTGGTTTCGGAATTGGGCGCGCTTTCTATCTCGGTATATTGCCGCAAAGCCTGCAACGACGAACCGGCGGCTTCCAAAACTTTGGCGTTATCTTCGCGCCAGGCTTTAGCCAGCGAACGCAACAAGTTGGGAAAACCAGGCCGTCCATAAGCGTCGGTCGGCGGATAATAAGTGCCGCCATAAAACGGCTTCAAATCGGGCGTCAAAAAGACCGACATCGGCCAGCCGCCCTGCCCGCGATTGGCCAGCATAATGAAGTTCATGTAGAGCTTATCCACATCGGGCCGCTCTTCGCGGTCAACCTTGATGTTGACGAAATTTTCGTTCATCAGCGCGGCGGTTTCGTCGTTCTCGAACGACTCGCGCTCCATGACGTGACACCAGTGGCAAGTCGAATAACCGATGGACAAGAAAATCGGCTTGTTTTCGTCGCGCGCCTTTTGGAAGGCGGTTTCGCCCCAGGCGAACCAGTTAACGGGGTTGTGCGCGTGCTGCAAGAGGTAGGGCGATTTCTCATCGGCCAAGCGATTGGAAGTCATGGTAGTTACTCCGGCCAATTTGGGGCCGAAGGTTTGGGGATGAACCGCAGAAGACGCAGAGAGCGCTGAGAGGATGAAAGCTAAACCAAAAGAAGAAGTGCCCATTGAATTGATTTTTTAGTTTTGCTTTCATTCTCTCAGCGTCCTCTACGTCCTCGGCGGTTCATCCCCAAACCTTCGGCCCCGAATTCGCGTTAAAATTTCCCGTGTCTTTATTTATCGAAACGATTGCCCAACGCGGCCTGACCGCGCCCGCCGGTTTCGAGGCGGGCGCCGCGCGTGGCGAAATTAAAACGACCGGCCCCGATGTCGCCTTACTTTTGGCCGCGTCGGGTTCGAGCGCGGCGGCGGTTTTCACCACCAATCGCGTCAAAGCCGCGCCAGTTCTGGTGTCGGCGGGGCATCTGAGTTCGGCCAATCCGCGCGCGATTGTAGTCAATGCCGGCAACGCCAATTGTTGCACTGGCGCGCGCGGAATGCAAAACGCGCGGCAAATGGCGAGTCTGGCGGCGAGCAAACTGGGCTTGCAACCCGAAGAAGTTCTGGTCTGTTCAACCGGCATTATCGGCCATCAACTGCCGCTCGATAAAGTCGAAGCGGCGATCAGTCAAATCGAGTTAGCCAACGATGCCGCGACCGACGAGGCGACGGCGCGCGCGTTTATGACAACCGATCTGGTGCCGAAATTTGTGGCGGCGCGCGCCCAAATCGGTGGCGTAACTGTCACTGTCGGCGGACAAGCCAAAGGCGTCGGCATGATCGGGCCGCAGATGGCGCCCCTGACTTTGCACGCGACGATGCTGGCGTTTTTGACGACCGACGCACAGATTGATAAAGTTCGGCTGCAATCGCTGTTGGAGCGCGCAGCGGCGCGTTCGTTTAATTCGGTGACGGTTGACGGCGATACCTCGACCAACGATACGGCGATTCTGCTGGCGTCGGGCGCGAGCGGCGTCGCAATCGGTGACGAGAATGAGGCCGAATTTCTGGAACTGCTCCAGTTCGTTTGCATCGCGCTCACCAAGAAGATCGCGCGCGACGGCGAGGGCGCCGAGCATCTGATCGAGATTCAAGTCGCGGGCGCGCAGACCGAAGCGGACGCGCAAAAGATCGCTTTGACGATTGCCAATTCGCCGCTCGTCAAGACGGCGATTTTCGGCAAAGACCCCAACTGGGGCCGCATCGCGATGGCGGCAGGGCGGGCGGGCGTGGCGTTCGACGACGCCAAGTTGAGCTTTTCGCTGGGCGGCGTGCCGATGTTCGAGAACGGCGAACCGCTCGACTTTAACCTGGCAGAAGCCGAAGCCGCATTGGAGAACGAGAACGTGGTTATCGCTTTAACTCTGGGCGAAGGCGACGCGAGTTGGACGGCGTGGACGTGCGATTTCTCCTATGAATATGTGAAAATCAACGCCGAATATCATACCTGAATCAGTCCGCCGCGTTGTCGCCGATTTGCACGCGGCCACGACTGAGATTTTCGATGCGCGCTTTGCCCGCGAACACGTTGCCGCTTATTACGGCGCGGCGCACCTCTTCGGTCAGGCGAACCGCCAATTTGTCTTCGCGGAATTCGCAGCCGCGCACCAGAACCGTGCCGCCCGAAACTTCGATAGCGGCGTTGCCCTGGTTTTTGCCGTCCCACTGCACGAAAGTGCAATCGCTAAAACCGACGGTTCCGCTTCCGCTAATCCGCGCGACTTGATCGGCTGGCCCCCAGAACGCGCAATTGGAAAACCGGAGAGTGCCGTTGTTAGCGGCTCCGACTTCGACCATCGTCGGGTTGGGCCCGCTAAACGAGACGAACTCGCCGTTGGTGATTAATACGCCGAAAATCGCGCATTTTTCGACCTCGACGGCGCGGTGGCAATTGTCGGCGCCGATGCCCAAAAAGTTGCCGTTGCAAACGCCGCTCGGCGTTTCGATGAACCGGTAGCCCGCGCGATAACCGAAACAAAACGTATTGACCACATATTGCCAGTCGGTGCGCCCAAAGATAAAGGCTTCGCCGTTGGCCATCTGCCACTCAAAAAGCGCCGGTTCCATGCTCCACCAGGGATTGAAATGCACGTTCTCGATGCGCCCGACATCATAAATTTGGTCTACCAAAATGCCGCGCCGCAACGGTTGGCCCTGCACGTTGCGAATCAGATGGCGCTCGCTGCCCGTCGTGTCCACGCCGTTGTAGGGGTTGAGCAGTTCGACATCCAACAGCGCCGGATTTTTGCCACGCATAGCGACCGCATAAGGATAAGGAGTGGGAACCGCGTCGCGTTTCTGGTCGGGATAGAACACCACGACGCCACGCAAAGTCGCGTTGGTCTGCAGCGTCAAAAACGGCGCGCCCGCTTCGTTTCCGGCGCCGCCCGTCACCAGAAACGTGGTGCCACCGTCGGTTGGCTTGGGCAGTCCAGCGTCGCGCAGACCGTTGTGAGAAGGCACCGATTCCCAACTGCCGCGCAAACTCACGCCGACCGGAACGCTCACAGAACCGCGAAACAGATAGTTGCCAGAGGGCGCGTAAACCGTCGCGCCCTGCCGTTTGGCGGCGGCATCGAGCGCGCTTTGGAACGCCGCCGTGTCGTCGGTTTTGCCGTCGCCGCGCGCGCCGAAATCGCGCGCGTTCAGAGTGTCGGCGGGCGCGTTGGGCGCCGATTGTGCGGGGGAAAGTCCCATTGATAAGGCCAAAATTAGCGTTAGGAAAATTAGTTTCATGGAGCGGTTGGGGGCGCGGGCGCAATTTTCCACTGGTCGAGCGTCGCCCCATTGGAGTCGAGAAATTGGCCGCTCAACGCGTCGGGCGTGATGGTAACGGAGGCGAAGCCGCCGCTCGAAGCGTAAAACGGCCCGAAATCGTCGAACGATTTGGGACGCAATTTGCCGCCCGATCCCGAAACCAAAAACAGCGTCGGCTCACCAGCGATCTGATTACGCTCTAAATCGTGTTCGTGCCCGCTCAAGTAAGCGTCCACACCGTATTGCTTGAAGAGCGGCGCCAGCTTCTCGCGCAACGCCAGAATCTCCTTGTCGTGCCCGTGTTCGCCGTTAGAGTAAAGCGGATGATGGCCGACGACGATCTGCCAACGCGCTTTGGAATTCTTTAACCCGTCTTCAAGCCACGCCATTTGAGCGTCGGCCAGACGGTCGAGATGGTAATTCCACAAATCGGTGTCGATATAGAAAAAATCGGCGAGCGGCGCGTCGGGATTTTGGCCGTAAGTGCGTTTGAAATAGAAACCGTCCATCTGCCAGCGCGTGCCGGGATGAGCGCCCGCATAGGCGATTTCGGCGGCGGGATTTTGGCCCCAATCGTGATTGCCCAACACCGCGATGAACGGCATTGCCAAACGTTTGGCGTCGTAGATGTCCTCGAACTTGAGCTTCCACTGCGGGTCGTCCACGCTCGTCACGCCTTTTTCGTAGAAGTTATCGCCGACCAGAGTCACCCATTGCACCGGATCGGTTGAGGCGTGAGTTTGAGCGTAGCGCGCCATCGCGTCGGCGATTTCTTTCTGCTGCGGACGGCCCGAACCCCAATCGCCCAGCACCAGAAAGTGCAGCGGTTTATCGGCGGGTTGCGCGTTGGCGCGCGGGCAAAACGCGCAGAGTATCGCCAGAAAAGCGACCAAAAGAGGAAATTTTTTCATAGTGTTGGGCTGCTGTCGGGACACTTTTTCACTTGAGCGTGATCACGCTCGAATTGAACTCTCAAAAATGAAAGTGTCCCGGCATCATGGTGTTGGGCTGCTTTTTATTTTACGCCATTTCGCCTTTCAAAAGCGCCGTCAGGTCGCGCGTCTTCCTATGACCACGAGCAATTCCACCAGCGTGAACGCGCGCCGAACGCACCGAGCGCGCCGAAGTTGAAGTTTGAACGTGACGATTTGAGTGATTTCAAAGCGCGAGTGAACGCGTCTCGAAGCGAACGTCTTCGCCCGACACGATGGAGATTAGCGTCCAGCCTTCGGGCTGTTGGCCGCGCGGCAATCCGAACGAAACCGGCGGCGCGGTGACGAGCGTGAACTCGTCGGTTTGGTTGAACAAAGGCCGGTGCAGATGGCCGGAAAACACGCCGCGCACCTGCGCCCCTTTCAGCAACGCCAACAATCGCGCGCGCGGCGCCGGTTCGATGTTCCAGTAATCCGACGGTTCGTCGGGCGAAGTTAAAAACGGCGGGTAATGCGTCAGAAGATGTGTGCCCAAGGGCGCGGCATAGGGTTTCGCCAACTCTTTTTCCAGAAACTCCCACTGCGCGGTTTCGTGTTCCAGGCCCGAACCGAACAATGACGCGTTGACGCCGACAAAGCGTGCGCCGCCGATTTCGCGCGCCCACAGCGATGGCCCCATCAGCGCCTCGAAGCGCGCGACGCGTTCGTCGGACAGGTTGGATTTGATGCCCTCGGCCTTTTTCGCGCCGACATCGTGATTGCCCGCCACACGCAATTGCGGAGCTTTCAATTGGGCCGCTTGCCCTATAAAAGCGGCGACGGTTGCGGGCGTGCCACCTTCGGTCAGGTCGCCGCCCAACAGCACTAAATCCACCTGGGCCGCGTTGACTTCTGCGATCACCGCGTCGAAATGCGCGCGGTAAAGCGCCGGTTCGCCTTCGGTATCGAGGTTGGTGTGGGTATCGCAAACCAACGCGACGCGCAGTGGCCGGGGAACGAGCGCATCGGCGTGGCTCAGGCGCGCGGCGAGCAGAGTCGCGCTCAGCGTGCCCAGAAAATGACGGCGGGAAAGCATGATTTAGAGCCCCCAATGACCGTAAATATCAACCGGATGATCGGCGGCGGTCTCCTGCTTGATCAAAACATCCTGCTTGACCCATTTGGCGTGACCGTCCACGAAGACGACGTTACTGCCGCCCAGATGTCGCGGCGAGGCGCCCGCCGTCGTTTGCAGATAAATTTTGCACGAAGTCTGCGTTCCACTCGCCTGATCAACCGGATCGTAAACGCGCAAAAACGCTTCGGTGAAGCCGTTACACCCGGCGTTTCTGGAGTCCGAACCGACATAGGCGCCTTCGGTATCGGCGAACATCAGCAGTTCCGACGAGCGCGAAAACTCGGCGATGTTCTTGCCGATGATGCCGTAGTTGGTGCCATAAGTCGAAGCGTTGGCCGAAGGGTTGGTGACCGACCGCTCGTAGGACGGGCAAAACCACATCATGCGGTTTTTCACATACGGATCGATCAAGTTGGGCCAATAGGCGGTCGGCGAGGTCGCCACCGAATAACGCGGCAGGGTCTCGTCGTAATCTTGGACATACATCTTCGTGGCTAATCCCATCTGTTTGAGATTGGAAAGGCACGAAGATTTGCGGGCCTGTTCGCGCGCACGACTAAAGACGGGAAACAGAATCGCCGCGAGAATGGCGATAATCGCTATCACGACGAGCAATTCCACCAAAGTGAAAGCATGCCGACGGGGTGAAAGGGTTTTTAACATGGGAATTTTTCCTTCGGGAACTCTGCGAATTCAAGTAGTAAGTGCAACATCTCTTTTTAAGGTGAAAACCGTCATACCTTGCTCAATCTTCAGGTTCACGCCTGAATCTCAGAGAAATGGTCTCATCTGACTTCCTCTTCACGCTTGAAAAACGTTGCACTTACTACTTGAATCCGCCCTCTCCCAAGGTTAGGCCCCCAACTTTAACATCAGATGAAATTTAGATTAAAACTCTATACAAATAAAATCAGGCGTTTAAGCGACGGCGAGCGGATCGTGGATGGTGGCGGGCACGCGCGTGATTTGGGCGGTCAAGTCGGCGCCCTGCAAAATAGAGGTGATGCGTTTTCCGGCCCTGACGCCCATTTGATGCGGTTGCTGCACGATGCGCAACACGGGCGCGGGGAGGGGCAGAAATTGCGGTGGGCAGTCGTTGAAGGCCGCGATTTCCAGGTCGTCGGGCACGGCGATTCCCAATTTGGCGCAGGCTTCAAGCGCGGCGGCCATGTAAGCGTCCTGCAAACAAAACAGCGCGGTCGGCGGTTCGCTTTGGTGCATCAACGCCAGAAGCGCGTCGTGGACTTCGCGGGCCAACTGCGGATAATAGAGGTCGCGCGCAACGCTAAAGGTGGTGAAAAATCGCGTCCAACGCGAAGGCTCGGTTTCGCCGATTTCGCGCAACGCGTCGTGGTAGCCGCGCAAGCGTTCTTGCGTCGAAGAGACGTGAGGCCGCAAGTCGGTGAGGTGTGCGATGCGCCGGTGTCCGCGCGTGGTCAAACGGCGCATCGCTTCCCGTGTCGAAGCGTAATTATCGCTCACGATGGCGTCCACGTTCAAATCGGTGGGCACGCGGTCAAGACAAATTAGCGGTATTTGGTCGGCTATAATTTCGCGCAAAAGCGCGTTATTTTCGGGCGCGGCGCTTGGCAGACAGACGATGGCATCGGACTCGTCGCGCATTCTGCGCAGGAAATCGGCCTCGCGCGCGGCGTCCTCACCAGTGTCGCAGAGCAGCAATCCCAAATCTTGGGATAGACCTTCGCGCAGACCGGCCAAATACGCGGCCGACGGAAAATCGCTGATGGCAAAGCACAACACCGCGACGTTGCCGGTGCGCGCACGCACCGGAGTCGCCACGACCGTCCCGACGCGCCGCTTGCGCACCACCAAACCGCGCGTCTGCAAATCGGTCATGGCGCGGTGCGCCGTCATGCGACAAACCGCGTGGTCGAGCGCGAGTTGCGTCTCCGAAGGCAAAGCCGCGCCCGGTGCAAGTTCGCCGCTTTGAATCGCGGTTTCAATTTGAATAACGATCTCGCGCCAACGCGGGAGGGAATTTAATTTTTGGCTCATTTCTCAATACCATAGAGTTTACAACGAGTTTAATGGTAGCGCGCGGTTTTTAAAAACCCGTTAATCTGGCCTCGAATTGGCAAAAGGCTAACGCACCTATGTTTGGAAAAACTTCGATGGAGAGCCACTCTAAAGTGGCCGGTCATCCTCTGCACCCGATTCTGATTGCTCTGCCGCTCGGTCTGCTGATGACTTCGCTGATTTTCGATGTGCGCGCCAAAAAGCGGCTCGACGCAACCGATGGCAAAATCTCGCGCGCCTTGATTGGCGCGGGCGTGTTGTCTGGTTTGGTCGCGGCGATTCCAGGTATTATTGATTGGATTAACATTCCCGATAACTCGCGCGCCAAAGCGATTGGCCTGTGGCATGGGTGCGGCAACATTCTGGCGCTTTCGCTGTTCGCGTTGAGCTGGAAGAAGCGTCGCCCCAACGAGACGCAACCCGATAATTCGGCGGTCGTGCTCTCGGTTACAGCAAGCGCGATTCTGGGTTTAACCGGTTGGCTGGGCGGAGAAATGGTATACCGTTTGGGCATCGGCGTCGATCCGGGGGCCAATCCCGACGCCCCGAACTCGCTTATTATGGACGCAGACGAAATTTGATATTCGCTACCCACAAAACCATGATCTCACTTCAATTCTACACCATCCGCGATGCGTTTTCCGCCGACCCGTTGGGCACGCTCGAACGCGTCGCCCAAATCGGTTATCCCGGCATCGAAATCGGCGGCTACGGCAACAAAAACCGCGACGCACTCGTCGCAAAAATCAACGACCTGGGCTTGACCGTCACCGGCGCTCACGCTGGCGTCGAACCGCTGCAAAGCGATTTCGCGGGCGTCGTCGCCGAAAATCGTGCGCTCGCCAACAAAAATATCATCGTGCCTTATCTTGGCGAGCAATATCGCGGTTCACTCGAAACGTTGCGACAAACCGGCGAGCTGCTGGAAAGTCTGGCTAAAAAAGCAGCCGACGAAGGTTTCACCCTTTCCTACCACAACCACGATTTCGAGTTAAGCGAACAGCACGACGGCAAAACGGCTTTGGAAATTATCTTCGAGGCCGCGCCGCAATACTTGCAATCGGAACTCGATGTTTACTGGGTCAAGAAGGGCGGCAAAGACCCGGTCGAATTCATCAATAAGTTCGCCGATAAACTTTCGCTGTTGCACGTCAAAGACGTGATGCCCGACGGTAGCTTTGGCGAAGTCGGCGAAGGCATTTTAGATTGGCCCGCCATCTTCGCCGCCGCCGCGAAAACCGATGTGATACATTATGTCGTCGAACAGGATCAATGCCCCGGCGATCCGTTCGATAGCATTGCGACTTCATTCAACAACCTGAAGAAAATGGGCGTTGCTTAGTTTTTAGATTGGCCACGAAAAAGCACAAAAGAGACAAAAAGGCTGGAAGAACTTTCTTGAACCTACAAGGAAACTCTCGAAACTTTTTGTCTCTTTTGTGCTTTTTCGTAGCTAACATGAAAACTATAATTCTGCCAGTTCCTTCCACAAACCGGCTTTATCGGCTTCGTCCCATTTGGTGCGCACGCGGCCCAGCAGATACGAAACGCGTTTGGTGCCGTGCGCGTTGAAGGCGACGATGGCTTCGGGCTCGCCTTTGCCAAAGCACTGCGCGCAGGTCTGTGCGATCACTTCGCGGTCTTGCATTTCGCCCAGTAAATCTTGCATCGCGACCAGTTTGTCAACATAAGGTTTGACATCGGCCTCGAAACAAACCGACAGCGTTTCGAGCGTATAGCGGACGCGGCGAATCGCCTTGCGCAAATCGTGATGCGCTTCGGGATGCGCGTTCGGTTCGAGCGACGAAGCATGAGCTTTGACTTCATCTAAGCGGCGCGGCAGAATAATGTGAGCCGCCGTTTGCAGCGTAATCGTGGTGCCATCGGCGGCGGGCAGGCCCAATGACCAACGCGCGAATTGCTCGCGCAGTTCGCCCATCTCCTGCGCGCGCCCGACGCGCTTCACCATCGGCGTGAACGCCTTGGCGCGCTGCAACTGCAAGTAATGGACGAATTTGTCCAGTCCTTCGACCGACTCGACATCGGCATCGAGCTTCTTTTTGGCGTAGTCGGCGACGTATTCGCTCAACACATCGAAGTCGCGCACGTTGCCCAACACATCGCCCAATTTGGCGACGCGCGCGCTCTGCTCGCGCAGTTCGGCGCGCAGATGGGACGACAAAACTGGCGCGGTTTTCGGCCCCTCGAAATTTTTCATCGCAGTTCGCAAACGCCGCAGGTTGACGCGCATATCGTGAAGCGCATCGGCATCGCCCGCCGCCGTATCATAGCCATATTTCCAGGCGTTATTCCATAAATAACCGAAGAGTTTGGAAGCGCCTTCGAGCGCGCTGTCATCGGGAGTTAAAAGTGCATCTTTCGCTACATCTGCCATAATCAGGTAACGGTTTAACAGATTAAGCCAATGTTAAATAGAGCGCAAACCCCTTGCTTTGGAGATGTTCATTTTCCGAAGCATGGCACGCCGAGACGACGAGGCGCAGAGAGAACAAAGAATTTAAGACCTGAACGCATAAGCGATAATGTTTATTTGCTTTGTTCTCTCGGCGCCTCGGCGTGCCATTCCTGAAAAACGCGAAAAAGCGCGCGAACCTCAATCGGTTCGCGCGCTTTTTTGCTTCAATTTTTTACGGCATCGAAGGAGCGCCCGCCACATCGTCAGGCGAAGAAGTCACGGTTGGCGATGTCGTTTCGACTTCGACGGGCATCATCCGATTCAACTGTTCGGCGAAACTCAGCACTTGGGCGCGTTGATCTCCCAGATTAACCGCGACGTTAAGGTCGGTCGCCTCAATTTCTCCGCGCAATTGCGCGGTATCGGGATTGGAGACGCGGCCCAGGGCGGCGGCGGCTTCTTTGAGATGGGTGTTGGCGGTGCCGAAGTTACGCGCGTCCAGGTCAATCGCGGTGCGATACAGAGCGGCGCGCGTTTCCATCATCGCGGCGCGGTCGCGAGCGGCGTCGCGCGCGATTTCGGCGGTTTTGACCTGCGATTGCAAACCGTTGCGCTCGACGCCAAATTTGGCTTCTTGCGCCGTCAGTTGCGCGCGGCCCGATTGCAAGCCAACGAAGTAAAGGATGGCGCCCAGAATCAGCACGACAGCCGCGCCGATAAGATACAATTTGATTTTGCCGCTCGCGCCGCTTGCGGGAGCATCAGAAGAGGAATTCACGCTTTCTATCTTACTTTATCGACAGTGATTAAGCGAACGCTTTTATTTCCGGACAACAAAAAAGAGTGCCGCCAAAAGCGACACTCTTTCGTTGAACGGCTTTCGTCTTCGCGCTCAGTCCTCGAAAATATCGGCGACGGGCAGAGCGAAATTGGGCAAAATATCGCCGCCTGGAATGGTGTCGCCCATCTGGTAAGTAATGGCGATATTATCGGGCGTATGAACCGCGACCGTGCGACGGCGCGGATTAACGATCCAGACCGCGCGCGAACCGGCGCGCAGAAACTCGGCGGCTTTGTCGTCTACATCGCCGTAACTATCGTTTTGCGAGATAATCTCGACGGCTAACGTCGGCGCTTTCTGGATGTATTTTCCGGTGTTTTCGCCTTCCAAATCTTCGTAAGTGACAAAAGCAACATCGGGCGCGCGCACATTGCCCGCCTCGGTGAGAAAGGAACCGCCAGCAGCGACACGGCCCAGGCGATGCTTTTTGGCAAAGGCACGTAAAGCTGCGGAGATTATTCCAGCCAACTCATCATGATCAAAAACTGCGGGCATGAGTTCTATCACCTTACCATCCACCAACTCGGCACGTTCAATGTTGAGTTGCATGAACTCATCGGGCGTCAGTAGCTTTTCAGTTGTGGGCGCGGTTTGTTGCATCGTTGCCATCGTTGTCCTCCTGTTTTGTCTTATCGAAGTTTACTCGGATCCGATTAACTCTTTCTTGGCCGCCGCCAAATCTTCGTGGATGACGTCCATCAACGCTTGCAACTGATTTTCGGTCGAAACGCGCGCCATGACCTGACCTTTCTTGAAAATCAAGCTCACGCCGTTGCCGCCAGCGACGCCGTAATCCGCTGATTTCGCTTCGCCGGGGCCGTTGACTTCGCAGCCCATGACCGCAATCGAAACCGGATCCGAAATGTTGCCGACCGCCTCGTTGACCGCTTCGGCCAAGGGCACAACGTCAATATCGCAGCGCCCACAAGAGGGACACGAAATCACGTTCGGGCCGCGACGACGCAGCTCCAAACCTTGCAACATATCCCAGCCGACTTTGACTTCATCAACCGGATCGCCGGTCAGCGAAACGCGCAGCGTATCGCCGATGCCCGCCATCAATAAAGCGCCGATGCCCATCGCCGATTTAACCGTGCCGATGCGCGTGATACCCGCTTCGGTCACGCCCAGATGAAGCGGGTAATCGCCCAATTCTTCGGCGGCCAGAGTGTAGGCGGCGACGGTCATGCGCACGTCGGAGGCTTTGATGGAGATGATGACATCGCCAAAACCTTCTTTGTCGAAATACGACAGTTCGCGCTTGGCCGATTCGACCAGAGCGCGCGGCGTGTTGCCGTAGCGTTCACGAATATCGGGGTCGAGCGAACCGGCGTTGACGCCGATGCGAATTGGAACGCTGCGTTCGGCGGCGGCGCGCACGATGTCGCGGATTTTGGCTTCGTTGCGGATGTTACCCGGATTGAGGCGCAGTTTGTGAACGCCCTGTTCGAGCGCGATCATGGCAAATTTCGCGTTGAAGTGAATGTCGGCAACCAGAGGAATCTGGATGTTGGCTTTGATGTCGTGCAGCGAACGCGCGGCGGCTTCGTCTGGCACGGCCACGCGAACCAGATCGGCGCCCGCCTGTTGAATGGCGTGGATTTGGTCAATGGTGGCCTGAATGTTATCGGTTTTGGTCTTGGCCATCGTCTGAATCGCGATGGGCGCATCGCCGCCGATGAAGATGTTGCCGACTTTGACTTTGCGCGTTTTACGGCGAGGAATATCGAGAGAGACGTCGAATTTCATGGGGATTTTGAGGGGTTCAGTTTTCAGGTGTCAGGGATCAGGTCGGTGGATGTCAGGGAAAAGAAAGCGTTCAGTTGTTGGACGACTCTGGCGCTTTTTAGTTCTCAAATGTCAGGGTTCAGGTGTCAGAATTTCAAATGCGCAAGTCAGAGCTTTCTTCTCGCTGACACCTGCCGACCTGATACCTGATCCCTGCCAACTGACACCTTAAACTACAATTGAATCACGTCACGCAGCGTGATGAACAGCATAAAGGCCAAAAGTAGCACCATGCCTGCGGCATGAACCAGACCTTCTTTGCGCGGGTCGAGCGGGCGACGCATGACTAATTCGTAGCCCAGAAACAGAATGCGTCCGCCGTCGAGCGCGGGCAATGGTAACAGGTTTAGCAGACCCAGGTTAATGGAAAGTGAAGCACCGAAAAGTAGCAGTTGATAATAACCGGCATCGCTCGAACTTTTCGCCATCTTCGCGATGGCGACCGGGCCGCCGACGCTGCCTTTGTCCATATCGGTCAGCTTGCCGGTGAAGGCGCGCTTGACCAGATTGAGGATTTGGGCGCTCATATCGAACGAGCCGATGAAGGCGGCTTTGGTGGCGTCAACGGCGCTTAAGCGCTCGTATTTGGTGATGCTCGCCGGATCGGGCGCGAAGGCGACGCCGATGGTGGGCACTTTCTTATCTGAACCATTTTCGGGAGTTGATTTGAGTTCGGGCGTCACCGGAACCGTCACGACTTTATCTTTGCGCTTGAGCTGCAAATCCACGCTTTTGCCAGCCGGAGTCGCGCGGATGAGTTCGGTGATTTTGTTGGCGTCATCGGTTTTCACGTCGCCGACGCCGACGATCAAATCGCCCATCTGCACGCCCGCCTTGGAAGCGGGCGAATTGCTCAGCGTCGCGCCCACCAGATTTTGCCTGACACCGTCGGGACTGGGCACGCCGATAATCGAAAACAACGCGATGGAAACCACGATGGCCAACACGAAGTTCATCAACGGCCCGGCGAACAGCGTCATGAAACGCCAGAATAACGAGGCATCCTGAAATTGCTTCTGGCCATAGGGACGCGCCGTATTTTTGACCGGAGTTTCGCCCTCTCCCTTGACGGTGTGAACCATCTCTTCTTCGCTGCCCAAACCGGCGATGTCCACCATGCCGCCAATCGGCAACGCGCCGATAGAATAATCCACGCCTCTGACGTGTTTGGTGTAGATGAACGGCGGGAAGCCGATGGCGAAGCGGTTGACCTTCATGCCCGCCCAGCGCGCGAACTGGAAATGGCCCCATTCGTGGACGAAGACCAAAATGGATAACGTCAACACGAAAATGAGCGTCGTTTTGGCGATGTCGGGTTTGAGAAAGGTGAGCGCGGCGATGGCCAGCACGACAATGCCGACGGTCAGAGGATTAACGCTGCCGTCGGGCGCGGGCGCTTTTGCCCTGGCGATATTTTCGCTGGGCGCGGACGCGTTTTCATCGGGAGCGAGGGGAATTTGTGACATTGGAACTGGAAAGAACGAATAGAAGTTTACATCCGTAGCTTGATTCTTTATGAGTAGCGCGATTTGCCGTTCGTAGAAACATAGACTTGTCGTGTCTAAAACATCAAGCCTTCTTCTAATAACGGTAACTCCAACGTTTTAGACATCCGCCCAGAGGGCACCCGGTCGGTGTCTCTACGGGCAATCCAGAATTTTAAGCTACGGAACGCAAAAACTCGTGCGCCTCACGCCGCGCATCGGCATCGGCGGCTAAAACGTCATCGAGCGCGGGCGTCGGGCAATTCGCGTGATTTTCCAAAACGTGAGCGACGCAATCAGTGACGCCGTAAAAGCCGGTTTCGCCGTCAAGAAACGCTTGAACCGCGATTTCGTTGGCCGCGTTCAGCGCGGCGGGCGCCGTGCCGCCGGTCGCAATCGCCGCGCGCGCCAGCTCAATCGCCGGAAAGCGCGCGTCGTCGGGCGCCTCGAACGTGAGTCGGCCCAGCGTCGGCAAATCCAAATGCGGCGCATCGCCCGCCGCGCGTGTGCCGCCCAGCAAACCCCACTGAATCGGCAGTTTCATATCGGGCGCGCCCAACTGCGCTTTGACGCTGCCATCGCGAAACGAGACGAACGAATGCACGATGCTCTGCCGGTGAACCGCCACCTCAATCTTCTCCATCGGCACCCCAAACAGCCAGTGGGCCTCGATCATCTCCAGACCTTTATTCATCATTGTGGCCGAGTCAATGGTGATTTTGCGCCCCATCGTCCAAGTCGGATGTTTGAGCGCCGCGCTCGCCGCAGCCGTCGCAATCTCCTCGCGCGATTTTTCCCAGAACGGCCCGCCCGACGCGGTGATGGTGAGTTTGGTTATGTCGTCGGTTTTCTCGCCTAATAAACATTGGGCCAGAGCCGAATGTTCCGAGTCCACCGGCCACAGCGTCACGCCATTTTCGCGTGCCTTGCTCATCACGATTTGGCCCGCCGCGACCAAAGTTTCTTTGTTGGCAATCGCGACGGCTTTGTGCGCGCCAATCGCCGCGAGCGTCGGCTGCAACCCCGCCGCACCCATCATGGCGCCCAGAATTACTTCGGCATCGGGCCAGGTCGCGGCTTCTAATAATCCGTCCATGCCCGCCAAAAGTTTGGTTTCCGTCGCACCAACGGTATCGCGCAAATCGGTGAATTTGCTCTCGTTGTAGATGACCGCAACGGCGGGTTTCCACTGCCGAATTTGCGCGGCCAGCAATTCCCAATTGCTGCCCGCCGCCAAGCCGATGACCTGGATTTCGTCGGGCAACGCGGTCGCGACTTCGAGGGCTTGAGTGCCGATAGAACCGGTCGAGCCGAGGATAACGATCTGACGCATAAATGGTAAAGGCAATTTTCTCAGGTGTTAAACCGTTCTGAAACGCCGTAGGGACGACCGCTTGCGGCGTCCAAAACTTACAATTCCCTCAAACAAAACGGGAAAACCGACCAAAGGACGCCGCAAGCGGTCGTCCCTACGACGTTTCAAAACTAATTTCCTTTGGTCGGCGCGTTGGGCGCGGCGATGGCGGGCGTTGTCGGCAGGTCGAGCGAAATCATGCCGCGCGCGGCGACGATAGCGATGAGGCCGAGAATCAGCACCGGCACCAAACGGTCGAGCAAAGTTCCGCGTTGGGGAAACAGCGCGACGCGTTGCTCTTGCGGCGGCGCGATTTCCTGCGCGCCCGGCGGCGCATAATGCGCGTTGACGGCGGGCGGCGCCAGAGATTCGCGCAATTTCCACAACACCAACGCTCCGGCGATACCGCCGATTTTCAGCGGCAAATTCGCCATTCCGCTCTGCCCCAGAACTATCACCGCAAAACCAACGGCGACGCCCAGAGCAAGCGACAGAATTGCCGTCGAAAGCCAGCCGAACAAGGGCGTGGCGCGACCTTCGCGGAAGGTGCCGCTAAAGGCGGCCAAAATCGAAATCGCCAGCATCAGCGAACCCATCATCAGGCCGATGGAAAGCGCCAGCAGAGCTAAATCGGATTGATTGCGCAACCAGAAATAGATGAAGCCCGCTGTGCAGAGCGCCAGCGAAGTCGCCAGCGATTCCTGCGACCAGCCGACGCGTCGCAGCAGCCATTCGGCCAATTCTTGGGCGGCCCAGTAAGTCGCGCCGCCCACCACGAGCAGCGAAGCCGCGCCATGAGTGATGGGAAACGCGCTATCAATGGCCGCCGCGATGAGCAGCAAGCCAAAGAGTAACGCGTCGAAAGCCAGGTTCGGTAAAATCATGCGTCTTTAAAGGTTACTTGACGAAAGGCTGAAGCATAAAGGATAAAGGCTAAAATTCGCGAGTTACTGTCTTTAGAATGCGAACTTCACTCCTTCCAATCTTCAGTCGTGACAACTTCGTCTTCCGATGCACCGCGCGCGCAGGCAAGTCGGGCCGCCGTTCAATAATACAATTGCTGTGCATCCATTTGCGTTTGTATGTGGCGGCCCGACTTGCTTGCGCGCGCGGTGCATCGGAAGACGAAGTTGTCACTTTTCGTCAGTGAATCGTAATTGTCTTCAACTCGCCGCTATGCGGAGCCAGTCGAGCATTGGCGTTCTTATTGAAGTTGCCGCAATACGCCGTCAAAACCGTGTTCAAATCGAGCGGCGTGATAATGCCGCCTGCCGCTTCGTTGCCCTCGAAGAACATCAGGTCAGTGCGGTTGGGACTGTGCCCAAAGATGCCCAGGCAGTGTCCCATCTCGTGCGTCGCCGTCAGCAAATCGTTGGCGCGGTCGCCGGTGATGCCAATCGAAATATCGGCGGATTCGATGGTGCTGCTTTCCTCGAAATACGAGACGACCGTCGTGCCCAGCGTGTCGCCGGGGCCGCCCTTGAAATCGGAAAACTTGACGGTCACGTTGGACGCGGCCTCGCTGCTCACGAGGTTGTAGGTAAAACCGTTGCTGCCCGTCGCGGCCACCCAACGGTTGAACCCTTCGACCGCCAGAGCCTGCCGCGCCGCCGAGTAATTGCTGTCGCGCACGAAGTAGATGCGAAGCGGGAACAAAGTCCAGTGCAGCAGCCGCACGCTTTCGGTGTAGTTGGGCGCATAAGTGCTGTTGGTGCAGTTGCCGCCAGTTTCTGTCTGCCCCGATGCCGGACGCGGAAGCGGCGTGGCCGTCACCAATGCGGGGCCGTTGCCGCCGCCGCCGCCGCAGCCGCTCAGTGCCACCGATGTGGCGAATAACGCCGCGCCCAACCATTTGGCGCGCGCTGAAACAAAATTAATTTTCATGGGAAAACGGGTGTTGCACGATATTCGCGATGTGGAATCGCGCGCAAAGCATCTATTGGATGTTTGGTGCGCGCTGCGGTTGCAAAATGCCTCTTTTTGCCAACCTTTTTTTGCCAACCTTCTTTTGCAAAGCGCGCCTCGAAAAACCAAACTGGAAAGTGCTGGTGGCGAATTTGCCCCTTGACACGGTCTGCAATTTCGTTATGTCTTGTTTCTCTCGTCTGCTGGGCCTAATCTGTGCCGTTTTGCCCGGCTTGCTATTTCTCGCTTTTTCCGTCCTGTTTTTTCAGCGCTGGACACAACTGGGTCTGGTCACCGGGCCACTTTACTCGGTCGCCAGTCTAATTACCGGCGCGGTTTGCCTTTATCTGGGAATCGGAATTCTATTCGGGCGCGACCATGCCGAAGAACCGGAGACAATCGCCAACTCCGTCCCGCAAGCTGTGGCGCCCGTCGTCGCCCCGGTGATAGAGCAAAAACCGTTGCAAGCCGCGCCGTTGCCCATTATTGAAGCCGCCGCCGAATCGGTTCGACCGGAGGCGACAACGCAGTCAATTTTCGCCTCGACGGACGAAGCGCCCGCGCCGGTTGCCGTTCCGCTCGATTCGCCCGAAACGCGGATTCGGCAGTTGGCGCAAAAGCGTCCCAACTGGCAGGTGACGGCGCCTCAACTGGCGCAACTCACTAACTTGAACATGGCCGTCGCCGATGCGACCGCGCGCGAAATGGTGGAGAGCGGTCACGCGCAAATGCAGACCGGGCCAAGCGGCGAAACGATTTACATTTTCGATTTGACGAATGAAGCTGGTTGAGGTGGAATTTCGTTTGGGGCGCGCCAGTATTTCGTTTTTCTGAAACCTACTGCTCCATCCAGGGTAGATTGACGGATAGAATTTCTTGTTTGGAGCGCGGGCTTCAGCCCGTTAAAAGCGAGAGTCTCGATGATATTCGCGTTTGCACATCGAGATATTTTTCTTTTAACGGGCTGAAGCCCGCGCTCCAAACAAGAAATTCTATCCGTCAATCTTGCGGTGAGCGCTGTTAATTATGAAATCGGAAAAAGCGATGACACTGGAAGATTTGGCGTCCACATTGGGGATGTCACGGTCTTCGGTTTCGCGGGCGTTCACCGGCAACGGGCGCATCGCGCCCCAAACGCGCGAGAAGGTGCTGAAGGCGGCGCGCGAGTTGGGTTACCAGCCCAATTTGCACGCGCAAAGACTGGCGGGCGGACGTTGCCAGAACACCATCGGTTTGTTTTCGCTGGGCTTGGATTATGGCGTGACGACCCAGAAAATCAAGCTGATTCAGCAGTTGCTGTCGGATCAGGGCTTTCACGTTCCGCTCTATGCTTACAGCGATTACACCTCGGTTGCCGTCGTCAAGCAGGCTGAGCTGATGAGCGTTTTGCGACGCCAACAGCCGCGCGCGATTGTCTGTGCCTCACGCGGTTTGGAGCCGGATGCTTTGCTGGAACTGAAGAAGTATCACGACGAAGGCGGTATCGTGGTGTGCTACGACTATCCCATCGAACTCGATTGCGATCAGGTGATTTTCGACCGCGAAGATAACAACTATCAGGCCGCCAGGCATCTGCTGGAGTTGGGTCATCGCGATTTGGGTCTCTACATCGAGGGCGAACAAACGCCCGATCCCGAAATGCCGCTTATCGGTTCGCGCGTGGCGGGCTTTGAACGAGCGCTCGGCGAATACGGCGCGCCGGTCAACGAAGCGTGGAAGTTTCATGGTGCGGGCGCCGAAGAAGGCAGAGCTTTGTTGGCCCGACAGTTTCTGGCTTTATCGCAACGCCCGATGGGAGTTTGTATCGTCAATGACCGCGCGGCGACGACCTTCGTCAACGAAGTGCAACGTGCCGGAGTGAAGGTGCCAACCGACGTTAGCGTGGTTTGCCACGACGATCAACCGGTGGCGAGCTATGGCGCGGTGCGGCTCAGTTCGGCGACGCATCCGGCGCAAGAAATCGCGCAAAGCGTCATCGAGCTGTTGAGCAGTCGCTTCGACGGCTCCTACCCCGGCGAAGCCCGGCGCAAATGGGTTCGCGGCAGCTTCATCGAACGCGACAGCACCAGCGCGCCGCGCGCCGTGACTTACCCGAAGAAAACACAATTTGCCAATGGCAAAGGAGAATTTAAAACAAGCAGAACAACCATTTTGGCATCTAACTCTTAAGATGTCTCGACTTACCTATTTAAGCCTTTAGGAGTTACGCAGTTGCTTCATGCCGTAGGGACGACCGCTTGCGGCGTCCAGAAATCTCGCCTGGAGCAACGTAAATGACGTTCAAGAGCTAAACAAAGGACGCCGCAAGCGGTCGTCCCTACGGCATGAAGCAATCGGGGGATAGCCCAACATACGCCGTCACCGATCAATAAGTCGCTGGAGGGTTCGCTCTCTGTTGACACAACGCCAAACCCATTGCAAAAACGCGGAAGCTACGATTGTTGTAGCTTCCGCGTTCGCTGTTTCGGTCTGTGCTACACAAAACAACTCAGGATGGAACAACGTCTAAAATCGTCCGCGCGAAAACTTTCCAATAGACCTCTTGCAAAAGTGGCGCTTTCTTTTCGGCGTCAGTGGCGGACTCCGTGCCGCCGCTACCATCCGTTTCACGGTCAAATTTGACTTTTGCAAGAGGTATAATATATCTCAACAATGAAACATTATTTACTGTGCCTGATGCTGATAACGCCGATGGGTTGCGCCGCACAAAATACCAATGCGGCACAACAAAACGCCGCGCCGATGACAATGAACAAAACGTCCGCGCCCGCCGTAGCTGCACTTGCAGCCACGGCGTTCTTGCCCGATGCCGAAATGAAAGAGCGCAAAGCCAACCTCAGCAAATCAGAACGTAGACGCATCGTGAAAGATGGAGACAAGGCACTTAAAATCGAGCCGACATCGGTGATGGAGAAGAAAATCTTGCCGCCCAGCGGCGACAAGCACGATTACATGAGCGTCGGCCCCTACTGGTGGCCCGACCCCAAAAAAGCCGACGGTTTGCCCTGGGTGCGCAAAGATGGCAAAGTCAATCCGGCCACGCGCTCGACGGATGTCACTGATTATCCCTCGCTCAAGGATGTGTCGAAGGCGGTCGAAAAACTGTCCGAAGCCTATTACTACACCGGCGACGAAAAATATGCCGATCACGCGGCGAAACTGCTCAAGCTCTGGTTTTTGAATCCCGACACGCGGATGAATCCCAACCTCAATTATGGGCAGGCCGTGCCCGGCGCCAACGATGGACGACCGTTTGGCATTATCGAGACAGTGAACTGGAATGACATGGTGCAGCGCGTTCCCCTGCTCGACGGTTCGGCTTCGTGGACGGGGGCAGATAAAAAGGCGCTGCAAAACTGGTTCGCCGATTACGTCAACTGGTTGCAAACCAGTAAGATTGGCAAAGAAGAGGGCAACACCAAGAACAATCACGCCTCGTGGTATGATGTTCAGGTTTCGACTTTCGCTTTGTTTGCCGACAAACCCGAAATCGCGCGCGAGGTCTTACAAAAGGCCGGTAAGCGGCGCATTGCCACGCAAATCGAACCCGATGGCAGTCAGCCGCACGAACTGGGCCGCACCAAATCGTGGAGCTACAGCACGATGAACCTGCGCGCGCTCTTCGAGTTGGCCGCCATCGCCGAAAGCCAGGGCATTGATCTGTGGCATTACCAGACCAAAGATGGCCGCAGCCTGAAAGTCGCGCTCGATTATCTGGCGCCCTACGCCGATTCGAGCAAAGCGTGGCCTCACGAGCAAATCGCCGCTCTGGATCGGGGCAACCTGAAGCCATTGCTCAGCGAAGGCGTTCGCGTTTATGGCGACAAGCGTTATGAAACGTGGCTCGAAATGCTGAGCAAAGACGGCGATAAATGAATGCTCCTGAAAAATCGCTTTAAATCGCGCGTCGGCTTTGCAAATGCTTTATACTGCCTTAATTAAAAGGGACGCCGCTTTGATGCGGCGTCCGTTTTGCATTTCACGGAAATAAATTATGCAGCTTCGCAAAGCCAAAAATTCGGACGTTCAACAGATTCGCGCGCTCATCAACGAGATGGCCGCGCGCGTTGATGAAGATTACAAGCACGGTCATATGTTGCCGCGCTCGCTAACCGAGCTTTACGAACACATTCGCGATTATTCGGTCGTCGTAGACGACGACGATAATATCGCCGGTTGTTGCGCGCTGCATTCGTGCTGGGAAGGTTTGGCCGAACTCAAAGCGCTGGCGGTTGACGATGCGTTGCAGGGCCAGGGTTGGGGCCGCAAGCTCACCGACGCTGCACTCTCTGAAGCCGACGAACTGGGCATCGATTGCGTTTTCACGCTCACCAACAAGCACGACTTTTTCGATAAGTTGGGTTTCAAAGCCATCGAGATGTGGAAGTTGCCGCAACGCGTATGGAGCGAATGCACCAACTGTCCCAAGTTCATGGTCGCCTGCGACGAAGTCGCGATGACTTTTCAGGGCAAAGAGCCCAAGCAAACTTATATTCCCGCCGTTGGTGTCAACGCCAGCCCCAAAGCCCGTGCGGCGCTGGGACTTGTGCCGGGCGCGGGCATGCCGGGCGCCGTTGGCCCAATGAATCCCGACGGGTTCAAGCCGCCGTTTGCGCCGATTAGCCATAATGGAAGCGGGCCCGTTGGGGATTAAACGCCAAGTTCGTGGCTTATCGTCGCCAGGCGCGTTTCTGTAACAAAACGCTCATGGCGTTAGCGCCGTGAACGGGTCGCCGCGCTTCCAATTCTTGAGCAATTTAACCGACGAATAAAGCGGCGAGACCAGGTTATAAAACCGCTCGGCCGCCGTCCAAAATTGCGCGTCTTCTTCTAACGCCAAGGCCAAATAAGTCGAATCATAAGCTCGATCCAACCCCAACTGAAGGGCGAGATCACGCGCTCTCTGCTTTGTTTGGCTGGAGCAAACAATTTCAATGGGTAACGAGTCGAGAAACTCATAAGCCTTTTGCTCTGCGTCCAGAGTCGTCGTCTTTTTAGTTTCGGTGCGCATTCTGATAATACTGCTCGTCTCACTCTCCCAGAGCGGAGGAGCGATAAAGCGCGCGCCCGCGTTGCCCAACTCGATCAATAAATCAACGGCGAGCGAATAGAACTTTTCATCGTTGAAAGTCGCCGCGATTGTAATATTGGCATCAATGATGGCCACGAGTTCGGGAGATTTAGCGTTAGCTGGCAAGCTGTTCCGCCCGCGTCGCGCGCAACTCTTCCACGTCGGCCACTGCATCAACGGGGCCGCTGGATTTAATCGGTTTGGACTTGTGGCGAGCCAAAGCCGCAGCCATCGGCGAAACCGCAGCGCGCGCCTCGTCGGGCAGAGTTACCCCCAAACTCGCCGCCTTCTCGCGGATCGAAAGTTCGATAATGCCGGTCATCGGCAAGCCGGTCGCGCTCGCCATCTCGCGTAACAGTTTGTCAGCGTCGGGAGTAAGCCGAAGGCCAACAGCAACCTTCTTGGAACGATTTGCCATAACGTCGGATAGTATAGCAATTTTATATTCGCCAAAGTTACTATACAAAATAAATGCGCTATCGTCCTTCGATTGATGAATATAGTGCGCCTAAATGAGTAAATTAATGCGATATAAAATCGCAGCCAAGGAAGGTGTCAACCTTCGTTGACACGGGCTACGCCAAAAAATGGCGCTCTCTTTCGTTGCGCAGCAACGCGTCAGCGAAGGTTGACACCTTCCTTGGCTGCGATTTTATATCGCATATTTACATTTGCTTTAGGTTCTCTATACCAAGTGCGTTGGCGTTGTTTGTGAACCGCGCGCGTAAGTTCTGGTCGGGCCGCCGCACACTTTGGCTATTTTTGACGGAAGCGAAACCAAAGCATCATCTAACGGCGGGCGGACCAGAACTTACGCGCGCGGTTCACAACGGCAAGCGACACGGTTACAGCACTACCAACGAACAAAAAAGGCGCGGCTCTCAGAGAGCCGCGCCTTTTTTCATATGGCGAAATTTACATTCCCATCGTCACATAACCGCCGTCCACATAAAGCACTTGTCCGGTCATGAACTGAGAGGCATCCGACGCCAGATATAATCCGGTGCCCGCTAAGGCCGAGGCTTCGGCGGGCCAGGCCAGGGGCGCTTTTTCTTTGACGTGCGCGACCATCGTGCCAAATCCGGCGATGCCGCGTCCGGCCAGAGTGTTGGTCGGCCCCGCCGAAATGCAGTTGACGCGAATAGCTTTGGCGCCGAGTTCGTGGCCCAGATAACGCGCGGCGGATTCGAGGCCCGCTTTGGCCACGCCCATCACGTTGTAGTTGGGAATGACTTTCTCGCTGCCCAGATAAGTCATGGCGACAATCGAGCCGCCATCGGTCATGAGCGGAACAGTATGGCGCGCCAGAGCCAACAACGAATAGGTCGAAACATCCAAAGCGATGCGAAAATCATCGCGCGCGGTTTGCGAAATCGGTTCGGCGAGGGTTGCCTTGGGCGCGAAAGCCACCGAATGCAACATCAGGTCAACGCGGTCGGTTTTGGTTTTGACGAACTCGAAAAATGAGTCGAGCTCTTCGTCGCTCGAAACATCGCAGGGCGCCATAGAGACTTCTTCGCCGAAAGTCGAAGTCAATTCTTCGACGTTTTCTTTGAGGCGTTCGCCCTGATAATTGAAGATGAGCGTCGCGCCCGCTTCGTGCCAGGCCTGAGCAATCGCCCAGGCGATGGAGCGCTTGTTGGCGACTCCGAAAATAAGGCCGACTTTTCCGGCCAGTGGTTTATCGTTCATGTTAGAGTTATGGGTGGTGAGTTGTGGGTGGTGAGTTAGAAAACTTAGCGACGCGAATTATGCCGTCTAATTCCCACCACTCACCACTCGTTACTCACTACTTTAGTATTGCCGACGCAAAATATTGCGACGCTGTTGATTGAAGAAGTCGGGATCGCCGAAGATATAAATGCGCACTACGCGGTTGTTGCGAATGGTGAACACCACGTTATACGACTGCTCGTAGCGCAAATCATAGGTGCGGTAGGCCGCGTTATCGGTGCTTACATTGGCGCCAGCCGCGCCGCCCGCGCCTTCGGCGGCACCGCCAGCCGCCGCAACACCAGCGCCGGGTGCGTTGCCTGGATTGGCACCGCCAGCGCCGCCGGGCGCACCGGTCACGTTGTTAGCCGTCGCCGCCGGATCAGCCGCCAGAGGCACGATGTCGTCGGGGTAGCCGTAGCGAAACACGACTTTGCGAAAGTCGTCGCCCAGTTTTACCGTGTGAACCGGATCTTCCAACTGCGTGTTGGAAATATCCGACCGCTCGCCCGCCACGATGATGGCGTCCACGAATCCCAGACGGTCAACGACGAAGCCCATCGCGTAATTATCGCGCTTGTAAAGCCACTGCACATGGTTCTGATCGAGCTGAACAGTGACCGCCAACGCCCACGATGGCAACCCGCCCTGCGGGCTGGCGCCGGGGAACAGTGAGGTGATTTCGGGCGGTTGCTGCAACAGCGTCAGGTTGGTGTTGGTTGGGGCAGCCGCCGCCGCTTCACCGCCGGGCGCACCGGGCGCACCGGGCGCACCGGGCGCGCCTCCGCCGCCTTCAGCACCGCCCGCCGCCGCCGACTCGACGGCGCGCACGACGGCGCTTGGGTTGCCGTGCAGGGCGAACAGGCCATAACGGTCAATGCGGTTGAAGCGATCTTTGTCCACCGCGCGCGTGCCAAGACCGATGCCAGCCAACTGAAATTCGAGCGGATAGCGCACCCACTTGGGCAAAGTCAGCGTCGCGGGCGCGTAGGCGCCAGGCGAGGCCGGAGTGACCGGACGCGGGAAGTTCTGCGCATAACGGTCGTAGGCTTTGGGATCGACTTTCTTCCAACCGCCCTTGCCATCAGGAACTTTGCCACCCAAATCGGGCGAGGGGCCGGACAACAAATCGCGCATCGGCAGATTAATCGGCAAGCCGTCAATCGTCGGTTGCAACGCGGCGCCCGGGATTTTGCCCGCGCGGGCGCGCTGACGCTGAATCGCCTTGATCTGCGCGAGCGGCAAATGCGTCGGATCGGCGGGCGGCAACGCTTTGGCGTTGGCCTGAGTTTTCACGGCGGGCGCCGCTTGCGAAGGGGCCGCGCCGGGGCCGGCAAAGGCAACGCAGGCCACAAGCGGCAGGGAAGTCGCCAGAAGCGGGCGAAGAGCGAAAGGTTTGGTCATGGGTGCAAAAAAGTCGTCAGGGGCCAATCAACTTACCATAAATAGGCGGGAACGCGTAGAGTTTACGCGCTGCGGAGAGTCGCGCCTAATTTTACTATAATTATCTCGCGCAGAGGCGCCCCGCGCAGAGAGAACAAAGAAATTGAAAATTAATTGTTCGTGCGTTTAGGTTTTGATTCCTTATAGGAGTTACGCAGTTGCGCCCGCCTGTCATTCTGAGCGTGGGCTCCCTCTGGGAAGTAGGCACGAACGAAGTCGAAGAATCCATGACCTGACGGCTTCAACCAACGTGGGTTACAACTACAACGCAATGGATTCTTCGACTTCGTTCGTGCCTACTTCCCAGAGGGAGCCCACGCTCAGAATGACAGGCGGGCGCAACTGCGTAACTCCTATCCTTTGTTCTCTCTGCGCGGGGCGCCTCTGCGCGAATTTTAAAAACGTCAATCGACTTCGTAGCGCGCCGCCGAGTTGCAGTAGAACTGCCGTTTGTCGCCGTCCACAAACAGTTCCCACGCGCCACCGTCCATCCAGATGCGCAATTGGCGCTTGCCGTTGATGCCAATTTCAATCGGCTCTGCCGTCGTCACGGCGGGCGTATCTACCGGCCCATCGCCAATCGCTTCGACCTTCCATTGTCCATCGGGGTTGCTTAAAAAGCGCGGGTCGCGAATCACTTTCTGATCGACGTTCACGGCATCCGCCGTCATCTTTATTAAGTAACGCTTGCTTTTGACGAGCGGCAAACCATCGAGCGAAATCGCCACCAGAGCGCCTTCGCGCGCGTTTTTCACCGTCAAGCCATCGGCGAATCCCTGCGAGCCTTCCAGATTGCCCGCCAGAATATGCACCATCGGCGCTTCGACCGCCAACCGTCCGCGCTTGACATCGCGCATGACCTGACCGGTATCGGCGCGCAAAACCGTCTCGGCGCTCGCGATATTACGCGGCGCCAACGCGTCCGATTTTTGCAACGCTTCCAAAGCCGCGCCCCAGACTTCGTCGCTGTCCAACTGCGCGTAAACCATGCGCTTTTTCTTCTCGTCCCAGAAACCGCGCGCTGTTTTTCCGTTTACGCCGACCGGCTCCAAACCTTTGCTTTCTAACTGCGCCAAATCGAAGGTTGCGCCATCGGTCGCGCGCAAATTGTAATCCGTCCAGTAACTCGCGCGCCCCTTGTTGCCCGCCGCATCCGTTCGTTTGTCGCGCGTATAAAGCAGCGCCGGGGCGCCGACATATTGCGCGCCAACACTGCGGCCCGGCGGCACGATGAGCGTCGCGTCATCGGGCGCGCGATAAGTTTTGCCCTCGAAGAAATCGTTCTCGACGCGCGTCGTCCAGCCCAACGCATAAAGCGGCTGATGAAACTTCTCGTAGGAATACAAATCCGCTTCGTTATACGGCACCACGACGCGATGTTTGGCGGGCGCAACCATGTTACCCAGAAACATGCGCGCGCCGACCGCCGCCATCTGCCATCTCGACGGATCGGAGCGCACGTTGAAATAACCGACGCGCGATTTGGGATCGGTCTCGTAGGTGAACAGAATCAGCGCGTCCAAATCGTGCAGACCGGCGAAAGTCGCGGCTTCGAGCATTCCCGCGCCGCGATTGGGATTGGGCCAGCAATAATTCCACTCGCGCACGACGAGCGGTTTGCCTTTCATGCGCGCCAATCCCAGCGCCGCCGTCATCGAATGGTCGCCGACATCTTTGATCGGGTTGCGCCCGTGAAAATACGACGGCAGTTTCCACTGCGGCAGACCGGTGCCCCAATACGGATGATCGTAATAGAAGTTGCAGCCGATGAAATCCAACTCTTTGGTCTGCGAACTCAAGTCGGCCACATCGTCGTAACGTCCGGTCGCGCAGAGCGGAATTTTGATGCCGATTTCGCGCAGATAATTTTTCATCTCGCGGAAATAGCGCCGGTGAATCTCGACCGCGAAACGCGCGCCATCACCGCGCCGCGCGGGCATCGCATAGGGCTTATCTTTCTCGTCAAGGCGCGAAGTTTCCCACGTCACATAAGGCAACTCGACGTTGCCCTGCTCGACCGATTCGCCCTCGAAAAGCGCGCTTTTGCCGTCCGGCCCCGTCCACGCTTTGCGCAGAGCATCGGTCGTTTTATAGCGCTCACGCAGCCAATCGTTCCATATTAAAGCGAAGTTCGTCGCATACGGTTCAGGCATCGAGCGCCACAGACCGCGCCGCATGAACAGGCCATTTTCGTCGTAAATCTCCAGCATCACGATGGCCGGATCGTTCGCGTAAGATTTGCCGTTATACGGGTTGATATGCTCGACCATCAACTTGCGCGCGTATTCCTTTTGCAGCTCGATAAGCCGCTTATCGAAAACCGCGTAAGGCTTGGCGCTGCGGCCAATCGCCTCGGCATTGACGACGCCATCGGCCTCTTTGAATCGGCGATAATCCAACAAATCGAGATAAACGTATAGGCCATTTTCGGCGGCTTTGGCGATCCAGAAATCCAACTTGCGCCAGGTCGCCTGGTTGAATTGACGCGAATCGGGCGCGTCCAAATCAATGATGCCCTGCCGTTCATCGAAGTGATGGAGGCGCACCAAATTAAAGCCCGCCGCGCGAAAACTCTTAATCATCGCGACGATGTCTTCATCGGATTCCTGAAGCGACGAATTGGCGACGTTGATGCCCCAGAACTTGGCGCGACTGCCATCGCCGCTCCACACGAAATGCTCGCCTTTGGTTTGCAGAAAACCTTTGCGGCCAGCAGGCGCGGGCACGATGTCGGAGAAATCGGCTTGCGAGGCGCGCGGAAAACGCGTGACGTTGGGATCGAGCGAAGTCTGCGCGCGCGCCGACAACGACGCCCCGATGAGAACGACAAAACACCAGAGAAATACCATAGAAATCAGACCAATTGCGAGCGTTTTCCAGCGCGCGGCGTTAGTCTTCGGGAACGACAGCTTCATCAATAACCGACTCCGAGGCGGCGAAGAATTGGATGCCACGCGCGGCAATCGCCGACGCGATAAAGCCCAGAATCAGCAAATACAAAATGTATAAAAACTCGGAGCCAAAGACCGCGACGACCGCCTGCACAACTTTCGCAGTTTCGGTGGATTGTCCGGCCTGCTTGTTAAATTCGGCGTTGAGTGCTCCCGACTGCGCCAATCGCGAGAGTCCGTTCAGCGCCTGCAAAAAGACGTAAATCAGCAAGCCGGAGCCGGAGACGAAAAACGCCAGTCCGAGCCAGCGCGAGATGGTGCGCCAACGAACTCCGGCGCGGCGGGCTTCGCGCATTTCGGCGCGATGCGTTTCGCGGTGGGCGTCAATGGCGACGGGCGTTTCTATTTTGGTGGGCGGTGACGATGAGGGCATAACGAAAAGCGACGGTCAGTGTAGACAATCGGAGAGTGGCGGTTGTCGCGCGGGAAGAGTTTTTGCACTCTACTGCTTCCGAAAGGCAGAATTGACGGATAGCCAAAATTCCTAAGGTAAGAATCCAAGAAGTTTGTAGTCTCGCCGTGAGGCGAGTTTATTCAGACTTGTCCTTTCCGTTGAAATGAGGATTTTGCCCAATAAACTCGCCTCACGGCGAGACTACAAACTTCTTGGATTCTTGCCCTATAAATTTTGACAGAACATTACAACCAACTCACTTCGCGCCGCAACACTTCGTTCCACACGTTGTAACCCACGCGCGACAGATGCAACCCATCTTTCATAAACAGTTCGCCGCGTGGCTCGCCGTCGTCGTCCAACATCGGCGGCACGATGTCGAGCCATTGCGCATCCGCGCGCGCCCAGATTTCGCGTTGGCACCATTGGTTGGTCTGCTCAATCTGCGCGCGCAAATCGGCGCGTGCCCCAGAAAATTTCAACGAGATAAACGCCGTCTGCACCGCGTCCAATTTTTCGTCGCGCCGGTTAATCAACGCGCGCAAAGATTCCCACACTTCTTCGGGCGAAGCGCCGCGCGCCAGATCGTTATCGCCTGCGTAAATCACCAAACCCGATGGCTTACGCGGCACGATGAAACGTTCAAACGCTTCGGCGCAGTCGCTCAAGTTCGAGCCGCCAAAACCCCAGTTCTCGATGGTCACAGCGGGAAACGCGCGCGCAAGTCCAGGCCATAAGCGAATCGAACTCGATCCGAAAAAGACGATATTGCCAGTCGGCTTATCGCGATATTTCGCTTCGAGCTTTTCGAGTTGCGTCAGATATTCGGGCAGCATGGAGAGAAGGTGGCAGGAAGGGCAGTAACTTTACTGGCAAGACCCGCTATTTTCGTGGGAAGCGCGCGTAATCCCTGACAACTGCCACCTGCCACCTTAAAACGCGTAAGACAGTAGGCGCTCGTCTTGCAGAATATAATCGGGGCGCTTGGGCGACACCGAAACGAGGGAAATCGGCACGCACGACACTTCTTCCAACCGACGCAAATACGCCTGCGCTTCCTTCGGCAAATCTTCCATGCGGCGCACGTTTTCTGTCGAGACGTTCCAACCTTGGAAGCTCTCATAAATCGGCTCGCAGCGCGCCAGTTTGCCCAGGCTCGCCGGAAAATAATCCAGCTCTTTGCCGTCGCACAGGTAGCCGGTGCAGAGCTTGATTTCGTCGAATTGGTCGAACACGTCCAACTTGGTAATCATCAGGCTGTTGAAGCCGTTGACGCGCGCGGCGTGACGAATCAGCATCGCGTCGAACCAGCCGCACATCCGTTTGCGCCCCGTCGTCGCGCCAAACTCGTGGCCGATACGTCCGCATTTCTCTTCGGTCTCTTTGTCCATCAAGGTCGGGAACGGCCCTTCGCCCACGCGCGTGGTATACGCCTTGGCGATGCCAGTGACGTGATCAATAAACGTCGGCCCAACGCCCGTCCCGGTGCAGGCGCCGCCCGCCGTCGCGTTGCTGCTCGTGACGTAGGGATAGGTGCCAAAGTCAATGTCCAAACCCGTCCCCTGCGCGCCCTCGAACATGATGTTCTTGCCCGCTTTGCGCGCTTCGTTCAGCACGACCGAACCGTCAACAACATACGGTTTCAGGCGCTCGGCATAAGTTAAGTAATCCTGCAAGACGGCTTCGGGATGCGGGCGTTGTTCGGGCTTGAGATGACGCAGACCGTGAGTTTTCTCTTCCCAGTTGGCGGCGATTTTCTCGGCCAGAAGCTCCGGCTCGAACAGGTCGCACACGCGCACGCCGATGCGCATCATCTTGTCAACGTAAGTTGGGCCGATGCCGCGTTGCGTGGTGCCAATCTTACGCGCGCGATTGCTGCTTTCGCGCGCGGCATCGAGCAGACGATGATAAGGCAAAGTCAGGTGCGCGCGGTCGGAGACCAGCAATTTGCCGTCGAGCTGCAAGCCCTTGGCTTCCATCGTCTCGATTTCCTCGAACAGGGTCGGCAGGTCAATGACGACGCCGTTGCCGATGAGACAGGTCTTGCCCTGCACGATGCCCGACGGGATGAGATGCAGAATATATTCGATGCCACCGGCGATGATGGTGTGACCGGCGTTGGCGCCGCCCTGAAAGCGGGCGACAATGTCGGCCTGTTCTGACAACAAATCAACGACGCGGCCTTTGCCTTCGTCGCCCCACTGCGCGCCTACCACAACTAATGAACCCATATTATTTGAAAAACCTTTTCCGAAGCTAATTTGCATTCGGCAAACCTATTAATTGTAAGGCAGTCGGAGCGTTAAGTCAAATTTTCCAAAAAAATTTTGCCCCAGCCCTTGACGGTTCGGCTTGGATTTGGTAATATTTATCGGGCAATTCGCGAGCAAGTCGCGTTTTCACGGATCGGTAGCTCAGTTGGTAGAGCAGGGGACTTTTAATCCCAAGGTCACAGGTTCGATCCCTGTCCGGTCTAATGAAACCGCGCGCTTTAGTTTAAGCGCGCGGTTTTTTCATGGGTTGAAACCCATGATTGCGGGCCTGACGGCCAATCGTGCTCCGCACGAACATCGCTACCCGGCTCTACGGCTTGAAATTGACTTCCGCCGCCGGTTCGTTGCCCTGCGGATACCATTTGATATGCCCATCGGCAAAGGCGATATTCGAGCCGTTCAGGTGACGATAGGCGCGCTCTTCGCCCGCGCCGAACGCGTTGCGAGTTAAATCGTCGGTCTCGTAAATCGCGACCGTCTGCGCCACGTTATCCATCTTCGCTTGCGAAAGCGAATTCAGATTCTGATTATACGCATAACCATATTTCGCGCCGTCGGGCAATGACGGACAACGGAATACCTCTTCGCTTCGCACATAGGGCATTACGTCATCAATCCACTTGCGCGCGGCAGGGAATTTCTCGTCGTAATCTTGCGAATACTGCAAAATACCCAACATCGCTTGCTTGAGATTAGTCTGGCAACTCGAACGCGCTCGGTTCGCCAGATAAGTCGTATTTTTCGCCAGTTCGGGCGAAACGATGCCGGTAGAATCGGCCCAGGCGATGTCGAGTTTCTCGCCGCTCAAATCGTTCCAGCGCCCAAACGTCGCCTTCAAATCCACGCGATAACCGCCGTCTTCGGCGGTCACGACAACCGCACGTTTTTTGGCAGGGGCGGGCGAAACTTCGACCAAGGTTTGCTCGCCCTCTTTGCCGACGACTTTGCCTTCGTATTGCGGCTCGTCTTTTTTCTGCGCCGATAGCGCCAACAATTGTTTCAGCTTGCCTTCCGAGGGGCGAACCGAAATCGCCATCATTTGCGCGCGAGAGAGAGCACCGAGATAGGCTCCTGCCGCTCCCACATCGAACGTTTGGCCCCGTTGATTATCGCCGCGAACCTCGCCCGCCGCCAGAAATTGATAAAACATCTCGCCCGCCGCTTCAGGCGTTTGGGCGGGCGCCGGATATTGATTGGCGGCGGTAGTTTCGGCTTGGTCTTGCGCTATCACAATGGGCGCATTGGCCCACACAATCGCGCCGCATAACGGCACCAGCAAGCGCAGAAATTTGAATTGGAGCATCATCGCAAATCATTGTAATTCAATCGGCGCGGCGGCGCCAGCAACATCGCCCGATTTCGCGCGTCTGAACTTGTCACGCGCGTTCCAGAACGTGACTTTACCCATGATTTCGCGAATCCGCTCGATTTTTACCTTTGCCCTGCTCTGCTGTCTATTGTTCGCCGTAACCGCTCACGCCGCGCCGCTCCGTGAGCCGCTTTATCAGACGCCGCCCGCCGATTTGATGACGCCCGCGACCGGCAATCTCTACGAAATCCCCGTCGTCTCGATCTGCTATTTGCCCACGCAAGACGGCGTGCGTCTCGACCCCGATGCCACCGATTTGGACGCCACACTTTACCAGATGTATGAGAAGATTACGATGATGAATCGTCAGATCAAGTTCGCGCTCGAAGAAGGCAGTCGCTATCACGGTTACATGGACAAGAACGCGCGCCCGACTCTGGGTTATAAAATTGTGGCGATGATCACGCTCAACGAAGATTTGCCGCGCGATTCGGTCGAGCGGCGCGACAAACCAGGCACCTACCAGATCAATTACAACAAAATTTTGGAGCGCTTCAAAGGCCGCGATTGGGTGGATAAAGAGGGCGTCAAAGAGTTCTGGGTGTGGGGTTACCACTATGGCGATTTGGAGGTCATCGAATCGAATATGTCCAGTCCGCTCACCGGCAACATCTCCAACAGCCTGCGCCGCGAGGGCGATATGCCAGCTTATGAGCATTCCTACATCGTCTACAACTACAATTACGAACGCAGCGCCGCCGAAGCGATTCACGATCACGGGCATCAGTTAGAAGCGCAATTGGCCTATGTCAATCAGCGGCAGGACGGCAACAAGAAACTCTTCAACGATGAGTTCATGCAGCGTTGCGGCTGGACGCACTGCCCCGCCAACACCAGGAAAGATTACGATTATCTCAACCCAACGCCGGTCGAAAGCGACATCGTGGATTGGCGCCCCAATGGAGGCGGGCGCACCATGATGGTGAGCGACCGCACCTGGGGCGATGTTCCCTATCTCTGGCCGGGCGGCATCGTGCCCGAACAGAAGACCGAAGCGCAATGGTATATCTTCTGGCGCCAGAACATTCCGGGCGAAAACAGTGGCCTGAGCGTGGGCGATCAGGCTCTGACGAACTGGTGGGATTTCGTCGGCGACTGGGACGGAGCCGCGCGCCGCAATCTGGGATTGCATAAAGGGCCGTTGAAGACGCCGTTGGTTAAAGGCAGAAATGTCACGGCAACTCCGGCGTATTAGACAAGTCGTGCGATATAAAATCGCAGCCAACGTAATCGTCGGCCTTCGCCGACAGGATGCAAACTTAGGTGTCGGCGAAGACCGACGATTACGTTGGCTGCGATTTTATATCGCACGTCGAAGCATCGAGTCCCACCACCGCAACACATCACCGTTCTTTCCACACCACGCGATGCCGCAGATACGTCCACAGCGTCCACGCCGCCGCCACTCCCGCGCTGATGGCGACGGCTTCGCGCGCGCCGAACCATTTGGCCATCGCGCCAATCCAAATCGCGCCGAGGGGCATCATGCCAATCAGCGCCAGCGAGTAAAACGAGAACACTCGTCCGCGCAAATTATCGGGCGCCGCGACTTGCACGAGGGTGTTGGCCGTCATCAAACAGGTCAACAGGCAAAAGCCCGACACACCCAGAAACGCGCAGCCAATCGCCAGAGTCGGCGAGAGGGCAAAGCCAATAATGCACGCGCAAAAGCCCAGCGCGCCGCCCAGCAATCGTTTGCCTTTGTGACGCATCTTGCCGCTCGCCGCCAACTGCGCCGCCGCCAATAACGCGCCGACGCCCGATGTCGTCAGCAGCAACGAGAAGCCTCTGGCATCGCTGCCAAAGACATCTTTGGCGAAGATCGGGAACAGGTTGGCCGCCGAAAACGCGAAGAACGAACAGACCGCGATCAACATCGTCGTCGGCGCCAGAACCGGATGCGACCGAATCCAATCGAAGCCCTCGCGCACCTCGCCCCAGTCCGCGCGGCCTTTGGCGCGCTCCACTTCGGGCAGTTCCATTTTGCGCAAGTTGAAGATGAGCGGCAGAAACGAGAGCGCGTTGAGCAGAAAGCAGCCAGCGATACCGACGCTCGAAATCAGCGCGCCGCCAACGGCAGGGCCCAAAACGCGCGCGCCGTTAAATGCCGTCGAGTTGAGCGCGATGGCGTTGGGCAAATCCTCGCGCCCGACCATTTCGAGGTTCATTGATTGTCGCATCGTCACGTCGAACGCCTGAACTGTGCCCGCCGCCAACGCAATCGCCGCGACGTGCCACAGTTGGATGACGCCCAACGCCGTCATCGCCCACAGCAATAGTGCCAGCACCATCGCGGCGGAGTTGGTGATGATCAGCCCGCGCGCCTTGTGGACGCGGTCGGCGATGGCGCCCGAATAGAGCGTGAGAAACAGAATCGGCAACGAACTGCAAGCCGCCACCAGAGTCAGCGTGAGCGGATCCGCCGTCAGCGTGCGCACCAGCCAACCGCGCGCGGCTTCTTGCGCGAGCGCGCCAATGAGCGAGATGACGTTGCCGCCCCAGAACAGTCGGAAATTGCGATGCTGCATCGCCGCAAAACGCGGCGGTTTGGAATTATCTCCGGCCATCGTGCCGGGCGCGTGCGCGATGGGCCGCACGGGGGCGGAGGGTGTGTCAGTCTTCAATAGTCAGAGTTTGACGGATAAAACGGAGCGTGTGGCGCCTGTTTTTGGCAATAGAGGATTGCGGGCTTTTTAGATGAAATAGGAATTGCGCAGTCGCCGGTGAACCGCGCGCGTAAGCGAGTCGGCCCGCCGTCGTCAAACGCATTCCGTTCGCTTCGTCGGAAAAAGTAAAAATGTGCGGCGGGCCGACTTGCTTACGCGCGCGGTTCACCGACGACTACGCAATTCTCACGAAAGAAGAATCATGCTCACAACACTTATGATTCTTTTAAACTGCGCTCACCCATGAAACTCCTGCTTCCGCTTGCCGTTATCGTCTGCATCGCGCCCGCGTGGGCGCAAAACCCCGTAACAGTTCGCGTCCTTGACGAGGGCGGCAAGCCCATCACGGGCGCCGTCGTCGAGGTGCGCGTTTACACACGCGAGTCACCCGAATTAGCGGCGGTTTCGACAGATGAGACCGGCAAAGCGACCTTCTCTTTGCCCAACAACGACGAGGGCAAACCGGCGCCCGCCGCGTTTACGGCGGGCGCCAAAGATTATAGTTTCGCCAGCGAAATCAGCGCCGAAGGCAAAGCCGTCGAGATTCGGTTGGCGCGCGGCCAGAGCTGGCGCGGCAAAGTCGTGGACGAGCAAGGCGCGCCGCTCGAAAACGCGCGAATTGTGATTCGTGGCGCGATGAAATTTATGGATTTTGGCAACTCTCTATTTATCGAAAGTGACGCGATAAAAGCGCTTTATAGCGCCAGCTCCCAGTCCGATGGCACCTTCGAGATCGCCGGTTTACCAGCGAATAAACAATTGTTTTATCGCGTTTCATTACCAGGATTTGCTCCGTTATCAAGCCAGAGCGGGCGCGTCGAAAACCCGGAAACTTTCAAGCTGGTGCGCAGCGGAGCTTTGCGCGGGCGGGCGCTCGATATCGTGGGCGAGCCGTTGGCGGGCATCCAGGTTTTCGCGACTTCCCGAACGGCTTCCTCAATGGAAGTCAGTGATCAGGTGCCGACTGACGCCAACGGCGCCTTTGCCATTGACGGTTTGCCGTCCGGCATTTACGAATTGCACGGCGATTTGACGGACGCAATGCCGTTTTTGCTGTCGAATCTCCAGGGCGTGCGCGTTGTGGCGGGTGCAACAGCCACGGCGGGCGAGTGGCGCGCGATTAAGGGCGCTGAGATTCGCGGTTTAGTGCGCGATGCCGTCACCAAAAAGCCGGTTGCAGGCGCGCATTTCGCCGCGCAAACCAAGGCCGACGAAAAAAGCGGCGACGATTCGGCGTGGGCGACCAGCGACGCAACCGGACATTTCGTGTTGCGCGTGTTGCCTGGCAATTACCGCGTGCGCGTGGGCGGCGCGGCGCCGGGTTATTTGCGCGCCAGCACGATTCAAAGCGCCCAGCCGACCGATGCCACGCCCGCGCAAATTAGTTTCGAGCTGCAAAGCGCGCCCGTCGTGCGCGGCATCACGCGCGATGAAAGCGGCGCGCCCGTCAAGGCGCAACTGCTGATTAGCCCGATGGGACAACCACTCGATACCGACGCGCAGGGCCGCTGGCAATACGAACCACAAGACGCCAACGATATTACTTTCGGCGGCGGCGAAGATGACGACGGCTATTTCGAGATTCTTTCGCCCAAACGCGTGGATTTTCCCGCCAAAAGCCCGATTGTCGTGACGGTGCGCCACAAGCCCTGGCAAAGTCTGGCGGGCCGCGTCGTCACGCCCGACGGCGCGCCGGTAGAGGGCGCCAAAGTGACTGCAAATTTCGGCGTTTTGCTGAGCGATAACATCAGTCGCGGCGGCCAGAGCATCGCCCTGAGCGACGCCGATGGACGTTACGTTTTAACGCGCTTGCGCGATTCGCGGCGCCCCAACATGATGGGCACCGAAGTCGAAGTGACGGCGAAGAAAGACGGATTCCAGTTCAAGAGCGGCGGCGCAGTGACGCGCGCTGGCAAAGAGCCGCGCATCAGCGATTTCGTGTTCGCGCCGCTTTCTGCCGAAATTAGTGGCACGACGCAGGCGGGCGCGCGCGTCGTCGTGGCGGGCCGCGAAACGCGCGCCGACGATGCGGGCCGCTTTCGTTTCGAGGCGTTGCCCGATGGCAAAAACACGGTTTACGCCGCCAAAGACGATCTATTTGGCAGCGCGCCCTCGACGCAGCAGCCGCTCGAAATCGCGTTGTCGCGCCCCGCGCCGCAGAGCCGTAACGAAGCGTTGGCGCGCGAGCTGTGGGCGAACAATGTGGCGGGCAAAGCCGACGAAAACGTGCTCGGTTTGGACGATTGGCAAAAGAGCGAAGGTTTCGAGGCGCAGTTGCGCACCGCGCAAAAGAGCGGCGAGGAGTGGCAAATCGCCAGCGCGCTGAGCCAGTGGAAGCCGAGCGATGGAGCGCCCACATTGGCGTTAGCGCGCGAAATCCTGGCCGAAATGAAGCCATCCGAAGCGCGCACAGACGCTTATCTGCAACTCGCAATCAATAGCGAAGACGCCGACTTCACCGAGCGCGCGCTCGAATTGGCGAAGGCGCAGTTCGACACCAAAACCGCCGAGACCAGAACGCGCGAGCGGCAACTTTATCTGGCTTCGGTTTTGATTGAGCGCCGTGACGGAGCCGACGCGGGCGCCTTCGCGCTGCGCACGGCGTTGGCTTACACGCTGCAAACGCATCCCGAACAATCGCGCGTCGAGGGCGCGATGCAAACCGCCATTGGGCGCAACGAAGCGTTGATGAACGCCGCCTCGCGCGTCGCGGCGGGTTCGCCCGCGCTGCTGCGCGAACTGTTGGGCACCATCGAAACCGGTTCGGGCTTCGCGGTTCGCGCGCTCGCCGAAGCGATTCCCGTGCTGGCACAGGCGCACGGATTGGAAGCCGCCACGCCATTCTTGGAAGAGTTGGCCGCGATACCCGCGCCAACGCTCGATATGAAACTGCGCTACCAGAGTTTCGAGCCGGATTGGGCGTTTGGCCAGGCGGTTCACGACATGATGCCGTTCGTCGGCCCGACCGATGCGGCGGCGGCATTGGAGTGGGCGCGCAAGGTCGAGGGCGATGAGCAGCGCGCGCGGGCTTTGGCGAGCGCGGCGCATTATCAGTCGCTCGAAGTTGCCGCGCCGCTTTTGCGCGAGGCGGTCGAAAAGATCGGCACCGAAGACGCGCCGCGCGTCGCCGCTTATGCTTATGGGCGCGACCAAACTTTGGGCCTGGAACTATTCGAGGTCGCGCGCCGCAAGGCCGACGACGAGATGAAAAGCGATATGAATTATCGCAACAGTTGGATTCCGTTCGCGTTTTACACCGCGCGCGCCAACCCCGCGCAAGCGCGCCTGATTCTGGAGCGCGAGTGGGCCAAGGGTCGCCAGGCCAAAGCCGACGACGACGCGTTAGCAAGCATCGCCATCGCGATGGCGCCCGCCAACGCGCGCCGCGCGGCGGAAATGGCGAGCGAACTAACCGGCTACTGGGGTTTGAACGCGCAAGTTAAAGCCGCGCGTTATCTGGTGGCGAACGAGAAAACGCGAACCGGATTTTACCTGGATCGCATCGGTTCGCGCGAAGCGTGGGACGAGGGAACTTTGCAATGGTAAATCTCGGAGAGACGACGATTTATCGCGTCTAAAAACGTCTAAGCCGACGCAAACTTTCACGTTTTAGACGCGATAAATCGGCGTCCCCACAAACTACGACCGCTTCGTTTTGCCCCAGCCCAACGCAATCGCCAATAATATGTAGACCGCCAGCAAACCTCGGCTCGACAGCAAGCGCTCGAAGCCAGGCTTGTAACGGACGGGCGCCAACTGAAAGTCCACGACGTAAGCGATGGCCGAAACCAGAAAACCGCCCGCCACCGAAACGCCCCATTTGCCTTTGTCGCGCGCCTTACCGAAAATCCATTCGTGCAGAAGCGCCCAACTCGCTACGGAAACTTGATTGAGCAAGAGCGCCGAACCGGTGTATTTCATCGAGAGTTCCGCCTGGTCGAAACCGTCATCACCCCACGCGATGTGCGAAACATTATTAAGCGGCGTAACACCATCGCCGTTCTCGATTTGACCGACGAGCGCCACACTCGCCGCCGCGATTAAGGCGATGGATTGTGAGCGAACCAGGCCGGCTTTCACGGTTTGCAAGGGAGATTTGAGGAAATTCATTTGGATAACCGCCACTCATCCAAAATCGTGCCCGAAGTCGCGATCTGTTGCGCCTTGAGGAATTTGCCCTCAATGGTGAAGGCGCTAAACGACCAGTTTTGGTTGTCGTAAAAGACCGAATCTGGCTCATCGTGCTTCTTCGGGTAGCGCACGGCCCCACCCGCGCCGGTCACGATATAGGTCGCGGTGCCCTTGGGGGCAAAGCGTTCGTAATCGTGATCGTGGCCGTTGAGAACCACGTCAATGCCGTTTTCCAAAACCGGCGAGTAGTATTTTTTGACGACATTGGTGCCGCCGTGCAGCCCCGACGAATAGGGCGGCTGATGAAAGACCGCAAACTTCCAGGTCGCCTTTGATTGGGTGATGCTCTTGCGCAACCAATCGGCGATGACGCGCATTTCGGCGCCTGTCGTGTTGCCGTCCAATATCCAGAACTGCGCGTTGCCCCAGACGAACGAGTAATTGCGTTCGGGCGTGATACCTTTCGGGCCGTTACGCGGAAATTGAAAGTTGGCCAGCCAGGGCGCGCCCTTTTGCGTGACGTTATCGTGGTTGCCCAAACTGCCGTAAAACGGCGAGTCGCGCAGCAACGGCGCGTAGACGCCGAAGAACTTCGGGTCGTAATCGCTCCAGGCGCCGCGCGGATAAATCAGGTCGCCGGTATGAACGGTAAAGGCCGGTTGATATTTGATGAGCTGCGGCGCCAAATTCAACTGTCCGGCCTCGCCCGAACCCGAATCGCCCCACGCCGCGAAGCGAAAGCGCGTGCTTGAATTAGGCGGCGGCGCCGTAGTGAATTGGCCCGGCGCCGCGTTGCCCGTGACTCGATAACGATAGGTCGTGTTCGGCTCCAAGTTATTGAGCCGAAACGAGTGCGCAGTCGCGGCGGTTTTGCCGCGCACGGTGCGCGGAGTTTTGCCGGGCAAGCCCCATGAAATCTGCGTCGGCACGGCGTCTTTGGTCTGCCAGATAACCGTCGCCTGACGCGGCGTGACGTTTTGCAAATAAGGCGCGCGGTCGAGCGGCGCGGGGAGCGTTTCGTCGGCACAGCCGCGATAGACGAAGGCGCCGCCGACAATGACGATGGCAGTTAAAGGAAAAAGAATGGGGCGAAAACGCATCGTCTTTCAGAAGGTTGGAGCGGCGCGGCGGTTGCGCTTGTAAATGCAAAGGTGCTGAGTGCGACGCCTCTGGCGTAGACTCGCCATCTCGCCATTATGAAGGAAGAATTATCTGAAGAGTTGGTGCAAAGCGTGCGCGAAATGGGCGCCATCACACGCGGAGAAGTCGAGCCGACGCGCACTGCCCAACTGACTAAGCCAGACGTGAAAGAAGTTTGCGAAGGGCGGGAACTTCCGACAATTGAAATTGACGAAATTGATTATTTAACGCGGTGTGCAAGTTCTTTTTGCGTTTGACACCCGCTCCGCTTTGTCATTCTGAGCGTAGAGAGGCACGAACGAAGTCGAAAAATCCATTGCGTCATAAGCTCTGCGCACGTTTACAGAATTAGTCACGTCATGGGTTCTTCGACTTCGTTCGTGCCTCTCTACGCTCAGAATGACAATCTTGCGAGCTTTAGAACTTGCACACTGCGTTATATTAGCTTAAAGTAAACTCGTTGAAATCGCCCCTTTCGCCAATGATATTATGTCACTGCGTTATATTAGCTTAAAGTAAACTGCCATGAAAATCTTCGCGTTAATCGCCACCAGTTTAGCATTGCTCAATGCCGGAGCCATCGCGCAGGAACCGGCGCCCGCAGCTCCGCAAATCAAAGTCACCGTTGATTCGGTAGTCACGAATTATCCGTTGCCTTCACATAACGAGAAATTCGTTATCAGCTGCACCGGCGGAGGAACCGTCAACAATGAAAAAGACGAGATGCAGCTCGAAGGCAACGTCCACATCAAATATGGCGAATCGTTTCACGTTTACGCGGAAAAGCCTTCGTCAAGAGATCAAAGGATGGAATCGATTTTTCCATCACTTTGCAAAGCGGTGGAAAAATTGACTCTGGCGAAGGCGGGAGTAAAGTGACGCAATTCGTCGTGAATGGCACGCAAATCGAAATTCCGGCAAGCAAATAACGCGAAAACGAAAGAGCGATGCGCCCACGCGCATCGCTCTTTTTGCTTGCCGACTCAATTTACAAAATCAAAGCAATCGGTTGCGGCCCGACGCCCGCCGCGACGTTCATTTTGCCGCGCGTGTAACCTTCCAAATCGAGCAAGACCGCTTCAAAGCCCAATTCGCGCAACCGCGCGGCGGCCTCGGCGTAAAACTCGAATAAATGTGGCAGTTCGTCGGGCGCGATTTCGAGGCGCGCTTGCGGTTTGTCGTTCTCGGTGAAGTGACGCACGCGCACTTCGCGCAGACCGCGTTCGCGCAACCAAACTTCGGCGCGACCGACGCGATGCAACGCCTCGCGCGTGACCGGTTGGCCATAGGGAATGCGCGAACTCAAACAGGGCATCGCCGGTTTGTCCCACGTCGGCAAGCCCAGTTCGCGCGAGAGTTCGCGGATTTCGGCTTTCGATAATCCAGCCTCGCGCAGAGGCGAACGAACCAGATGTTCGGCGCCCGCCTGCGAGCCAGGGCGCCATTCGCGGGCGTCATCGGTGTTGGTGCCATCGCAAATCGCGTCGAAACCTTCGCGTTGCGCCAGCTTTTCCAGCACGCTCCACAATTCGCTTTTGCAGAAGTAGCAGCGGTTGGTCGGATTCGAGGCGTAATTTGCGTCCTCGATTTCGTGGGTCTCGACTTCACGCACAGGCGCACCGATTTGGGCGGCCAATTGTTTGGCGGCCTCGAACTCTTCTGGTAACAGCGACGGCGAAACGCCGATAATCGCCTGAGCGCGCTCGCCCAGTTCTTCATGGGCCACGCACAGCAGAAACGCCGAGTCAACGCCGCCGGAATAAGCGATAATCACGCGGTCAAACTCGCGCAGATTGGCGCGCAAAGCGGATAATTTTTTCATAAGGGTTCAGTTTTCAGGGTTCAGTTTTCAGGGTTATTGCGCGGCGGTTCGGGGAAACAGCTTGCCGCCCTTTTCCCCTGACACCTGAACCCTGAAAACTGAACCCTTATCGAGGCACCAAGACATCTAAAACGCTTGGCAGCATCGAGAGTTGCGCCGGAGTCGTGCCCCATTCGTCGCCGTCCAACTGAATCGGAATCGGTGGGCTGCTCTCGACGCGCACGCTTTCGGTCTGAAAATAACGCGCGTTGCCGCGTTCGACGTGTTGCCCCCACAGCAGTTGCGAGACCTGTTGCACGCTGGTGAATTTGTTCTCGAACGGGAACACGCATAAATCGAGTTTGCCATCGTCCAACTGCGCGCGCCCGGTGAACTTGATCGCCCACGCGTAAGAAGCCGCGTTACCCGCCATCAAAAGCCATGCCATTTCGCTGTAACGTTGCCCGTCGGGGAAAGTTAAGGTGACCTGTGTGCCCTGATGCACGATGGCATTTTGCAGCGAGGTCAACGCATAGGCGAAATCGCGCAACACCGACTTCATCTGCAAACTGGTCTCCTCAATGACTTTGGCATCGAAGCCGATGCCCGCCATCAACACGAAATAACGCGGCGACGGTTGCCCGGCGGCTTGCAGGTTCGCCAACCCTTTGCTGCGTTTGCGCGCCTGCGGCAAAGGAGTAGCGTAGCCGACATCAATGCGCCGCGAGTGACCGGCGCTGATGGCGTGGGCGGCGGCGCGCCAACTGTGCAGACCGATGTTGTAGGCGAAGACGTTGCCGGTTCCCATCGGCAAAACGCCCAGTTTGGTCGGCGAGTGTTCGCCGCCCGAAGCCCGCATCAGGCCGTTGATGACGGCGTTGACCGTCCCGTCGCCGCCCGCCGCCACGACGATGGGCGTTCCGGCGCGCGCCGCGTTTTCGGCGCGCTCGCGGATGGCGCGCGGCTCGACTTCGAGGCCGATATGAACGTTATGTCCGTTTCGTTCGAGATGGGTCTGCACCGTCTTCAAGATGCGCGCGCGGTTGGCGCGCGTGGTGCTGACGCCCGCCGTCGGGTTGGATAAAATCAACACCGAAGTAGCGGTCGGTGCGACACCGGAAGGCGAAAGTGGCAACGAAGCGGACATTAATTGAAGAGGGGACGAGAAAATAGGATGCCAGAAAGCGCGGGAGATGGGCGTGAATAAGGGTGAAATACGGGTTTTCGGAGGGCGGATAGCGGAAAGCAGTTGCGTTCTTCATTAGATCTCTTGCATAAGTTGCTGACAACTTCGACGTTAGCGGGGCTTGCGCCCTCTTCCAATCTTGGTGCGAAGAGAAAGCCAAGATTGGAAGAGGGCGCAAGCCTTGATGTTGAAGCGAAGCGCACGAGTGAAACTGACTTATGCAAGAGGCCCATTCCCCACCCGCTATCCGCGAAACAACTCACTTGATACTTTCCGCCGCGCCCCACATCGCGGCTTCGGCCTGCACCAATGCCTTGCTACGCGCGCCCGCTTTACTCGGCTGATGGCGCGTTTCGAGCAAGACCGCCGGAGTATTGAAACGCTGTCCCCAGAAACGATGACAGAGAGTATCCAATCCAACGCGCGAACGCGCCGACAGCGCGAATCCGCGTTGCGCGCTGCGCGAACTCATGGTGCGCGCGGCCATGCGCGCGCGCGCGCCACCCGACGCCTCGGCCATCGGCGGCGGCATATGATCCGACGGCAACCATTGATGATTATCGATCACCAAATGTGGCTTCCAGCCGCCAATCCAGCGCGTCAAAACCTGAACTTCCTGCGACTGATTGCGGCCCCAATCGCGGTTCATGTCAACGTTGCGCGCAGTGCGCCGTTGGTAGCGCGCGGCGCCGTCGGGGTTGGCAATCGGCACGATTAAGAGCGCGGTTTTACTTGCTAACGCTTTCTCACGGGCGTTACGCGGCTGGAGCCAGTGATAAATCAGACGCGCGCCCGAACCGGTGGCTTCGGGTTCGTTGCCGTGCTGACGGCAAACAACTACCAAACGTTTCAAATTCCACGGCGACTTACCCGGCGGCGTAATTTCGAGCGCGACAATCGAAGCGCCGCTCGCACTTTCTCCGACAATGCGTAATTTCGCTTCATCGGGCCGCGCCATCGCGACGCTTTCCAGCCAGGGATACAGATCGTTGGGCGTCTGCCCGAAGGTATCGGGCGGACGCCGAAGTTCGACTTCGAGACGCGACGGCGTCGGGAACGACCGGCGAAACGTCGGCTCGCTCAGGGGCGCGATTTCGGGCGTGATGGACGCGGGAGTGGGCGCGGATAATTCGGTAGGCGGCGCGGGAACACCCGACAATTGCTGGGCGAAAGCGGGCAAGGCGGACAGGCAAACGGCAAACAGGGGCAAAGTGCGGCGAAACGTCATTGCCTCAAGGGATGATTGAAACGCCGCAGAGTTGCCTCGTCTCGCCCGATGTTGACATTACTTTGGCGTCGCGTCCATTTTCCATTCGGCGAAAAACGCGCGCAACGCCTTCAACTGGTAATCCACGCGCGTTTGTAGCGGCAACGGGCGCGCGGTCTCAATCGAAGTCGCCGCAATGCCCAACCAACGCGTCGCGCAGTAAGTCGGGCACGTCGGGAACGCTTCCATTTTGAGTTGAAACCTCTCGCGTTTATGCACGATGCCGATGTTGGTCGCATCGGCGACGCGCGCGAAGCGGTCGCGATAATCGGGAAAATCGAAGGTGAACGTTTGCCCGTAACGCGCGCGATCTTCGGCGTAAAAGCCGCGCGATTCGTGCAGGGTCAGCAGCAAATCGGGGTTGGATTTTTTAATCAACTGCCACAGTTCGTAAGCCAATCTTTGGTTGCCGTCGCCATCGGCTTTGCCGGGGAAAAGCGCGTTCATATTGCGCCCGACGAAACGACGGTTGGCCTTCATCGCGGGCACGTTGGCATCGGGCACAAGAACCAGAGTTCCGCTGTTTACCGTCCAATCTTTGAGCTGACGCGCCGCCAGATAGCCAGCAATTTCGTCGCCGTGCAAGCCGCCCATCACGACAATCGTCGGGCCGGGTAAGGCGCCGGTTTTCACGAAATACGGCGTCTGATAACGCGTGCCGGACATGAGGAGACCCGACGTTTGAGATTGGGCGCGCGCGGCGACCGGGAACAAAAGCAGCGCGAACAAAAGAACTTTCACAGCGTTTCAGATTACCGTAAATGGGCGTAACAGTCTTATACTGGGCAGCAATTCCCCAATCATGGCACAATCAATAGCGAATAAAACGAAATTTGCGGGCCTTGCCCTAATCGGCGTCAGCGCATTGATGAGCGGGTGCAGTCGCACTAACACAAGCGTCCAATCGGTGGCTCTGGCCGTCGAGCAACCTACGCCCAAACCAAAGCCCAGCCCCACTCCAAGCCCGACAGCCAGGCCGAAGAAGCCGGGTATCGCGCTTTATAAAATCAAGACGCAACAGAAAGTCTTCGCGCTAACTTTTGACGATGGCCCCGACCCGACTTATACGCCGCAGGTCTTGAAGATTCTCCAGCAAAAGAACGCGTCCGCGACCTTTTTCATGGTCGGCAAAATGGTGCGTGCCCACGCGCCGACGGGAAATTTGGTCGTGCAAGCCGGTCATCCCATTGGTGGGCACAGTTGGACGCATCCGCTAAAAACCAGAAGCCCGGTCTCGGAAATTCAACTGACCGACGCCATGATCAAGCAGAAGTTGGGAGTGACTCCCCAACTGTTTCGTCCGCCCTATGGCATTCTGAAAAACGGTCTGGCGCGCGAGGCGAGCAAACGCGGTGAAGACGTGATTTTGTGGTCGTCCGATTCCGCCGATTACAGTAAAAAATCGAGTTCGGCGCGCATCAAAGCCAACGTGATGAAGAACCTCGCGCCCGGCGGCATCGCCCTGATGCACGACGGCGGCGGCAATCGCTCGGCCACCGTCGCCGCCCTGCCCGGTATTATTGATGCCATTCGCAATCGCGGCTATAAGTTGGTCACGGTGCCCGAATTGATGAACATCGGCACGCCCGAACAAGGCACGATTCCAGGCGTTAAACGGAGCGATGTCGCCAAAAAACACGCGGCCAAAGCCAAGGCTAAAAAGCCGTAAATGGTTCAAATTTCGCGTAAACTGCGGAGCAAGAGGTAAGGTAAATGGGCGCACAACGTCAAATTGAAATTTGGACGGAACAAGAATACTGGGATTACGAAGAGAACTCCGAGATCAAGCACGAGTTCATCAACGGTCAGCTTTACGCGATGGCGGCCGGGACGGAAGACCACACTGATATTTGTCTCAATATCACTTCGGCAGCCAAAAATCGTCTGCGTGGCAAGGCTTGTAAAGCCGCCAACAGCGAACTCAAAGTTAAAGTCGTTGCGACCGGAGATAGTTTCTATCCCGACACGACAATTTATCGTGCGCCCGCGCAATTTGAAGGCAAAGGCAATCACACGCTTTTGACGCCTTCGGTGATTTTCGAGGTGACTCTGCCCATAACCAAGGATTTTGACCTCACGGGCAAACCACTTTTCTATCAGAAAATTAGAACGCTCACCGATTACGTTTTAGTGGACGCCGAACGCATTTTTGTCGAGCATTTCAGCCGCAACAATGCGGGCGAAGATTGGCGTTGGCGCATTCACACGCGCCGCGCGGATGTCTTGCAGTTGCCCGGCGTCGAACTCGAATTGCCGCTCGCTGAAATTTACGAAGAGTTGAATTTGCCCGAAGCTCACGCTCAATTGTTGGCCAATCGCTAATGCGCCGCGCTTTTCGATGCGCGAATCGGGAATGATACCAAGTCCGGCTTCTGAGTTCATGAACCGCGCGCGTAAGCAAGCGGGCCGTTGTAATTGCGAGAACAGTTCAACGTTGCCCTGAGCGTTATGGCCCGCTTGCTTACGCGCGCGGTTCATGAACTCAGAAGCCATGAACCAGATGAGCGCCACCACGCCATAAAGCGCCAGAGCCAGCCAATTGCTGACCAACGACAGGGCAATCGCGACCAGATAAATCGCCAGCGAAACTTCGCCTTTGTAATCCCGATTGAACGCGACCGCCAGTTCGGAATTCGGCCCTTCCGACGCGATGAAAACATACGCCAGAATCATATAAGCGACGGCGCACATCAACAACACTCCGCCGTTCCGCCGTAAAGCGTCACCGGAAGCGCGGCAAAATGATTCTCGCCCATCCAGCCCGAAGCGAACGGAATCAGCGAAAGCCAGAACAGCAAATGCAAATTAGCCCACAAAATCGTGCCATTAGTTTTATACACAATCTGCAACATATGATGATGATTGTTCCAATAGATACCGATGTAGATAAAACTCAACACATAAGACAAAAATGTCGGCGTTAATTCGCGCAAGTTTTCCCAACGTCGCGCCGTGCGGAACTTTCAGCTCCAATACCATGATGGTAATAATGATCGCGATGACGCCATCGCTAAAGGCTTCCATGCGGGATTTGTTCATGGGTTAATTTTGGTCACAAAGTTTTGGTAATGATCGGGGCATCTTGCGAATGAGGAAAAGCCGCCACTTGATAGTTATCCATATATCTGACGTTCCCTAATCTCTGGCACGTTTGTAACTCTACCACATAGCCGTGAGAGCGCAGGATACCAGCAAGCTCCCACATCCGACGGAGACAATCGCGCGCCGTCGCCGAACCACGATACCAGAAGATGGCACGCCTGGTGACTCGAACCGACTTTGCAATGGGCAAATTAGCCTCAAACCAATTGAGTAGTTGGCGCAAGTGCTTTTCCTCTTCATCGCTCAACTCCACGTTTTGGAGCAGAGCATAAGCCGTCACAAAAATTCCCTGTGGACGACCGGAATCCCGATTGATTTGCGGAACGATAAATCGCATAAACACTATAATTTGTGGGGACTTGCTCTAACTCACGAGTAAAGTTCCAACCAGCCGGGCGGCGCGATGATGGGCGCGGGCACATCGGTTGTCGCGGTGCGGTCGTTGCCTTCAATGTAGCGATGAAAAATTTGCAGCGCCGACGCGCGCGTATAGTGACCACTGACGACGTTGGGCCAATTATCCACTTCACTTTCGTAAATCTGATAGCGCGTTTCGCTCAGAATACTCACGCGCTCCACGCCCTGCGCGCACAGCGCCGCCGCGCGGTGATTGCCGTCCATCAGCAGATGTGCCTCGCGACCATCATTGGCGTGCAGAGTGTGCGCGCGTAACACGCCGCGCGAGGGCTGATAGCCATAGTGCTCCAACGATTGGCGAGCGCGCTCCGACCACATCCACTCTTCTTCGATGCGAAACGACAAAATGCCTTCGTCGCTGAAGTGGGTGAGAACATCGCAACATTCCGCCGACGACGGGCACCACGCGCGGCGCGGCCTAAACTCGCTCGCGAGCGCGCGCTTCCACGGCCAAATCAACATCGGCAACGCCGCGTCCAATTCGGGCAATCCCAACGCCTGCGCCGCGTTGACCGGACGATAATAACGGAAGAAATCCAGAAAATCTCTGCGTAGTTCGCGCAAATCGGTGCCTTGGGCCAACCCCGACGCATACCGTTGCAACGGATGAGCACTACCAGCGCAGTAATGGTAGCCGTGCAATGAAACGCAATCGGCGACTGCGACATTGCGCCTTATCCACGTTTGCCTCGCGATATTGCGCGGCGCCAGATAACGCAGTCGGCCCTTCAAACGGCCAATAACTTGAGAATTTTTGACTTCGGAAATAAAAGTAATCATCGTCGGGATGAAGTTGCAGCGAACCTCTCATAGTAAAAGAAAAGCAAAACTTAACACGATTGCTGCCACCTTTAATGAGTCTACAAAAGTATTGCCCGTCGCGGGTCACGAGCAGATAACACCTTTCGGAAATGCTATAATTCGCCTTAAACTTCGCCGACATCGAGCGCGCCAGCCTCGCGTAGTTTGTCCAGCGTTTCCAGTAGCTCCGGCTTTCCCTCGAACCAGTTTTTGATGCGCTTCAGGTTCTTTTTGCTGCCCGCGACTTTGACGAAATCTTCCAGCAATTGCTTGCGTTGCAAGAACAAACGCGGCGCGCCATCGGGCCGAATCAGGCCGCGCGCTTCGGCGTTCTCTTCTAACATCTTCGACTTCTTCTTCGCCGATAATTTTTGATATTGGCTCTGAAACTCACGGCGCCGCTCGAACAAGGCGTAAGCCAAAGGCCAGAACAGTTGAGTATAATCGCCGTAAACGCTGGTCGTGGTTTCGCGAAAAGTATCGCGATCCACTTTGCCCCACGAAACCGCTTCGGCGGGCGGACATGAACTCAGGCTGCCGTCGGTGACCGGGGCACTCGTAATCTGCAAATCGTATTTGTAGCCGCGCACTTCGTATTTGCCGCTATCCAACATGAAGTTTTGCAGCAGACTCGGCTCCGGTTGCAGCGCGAAATTCTTCGGCACGCCGCCGCCCATAATTAAAATGCCCAGATCACCGACGGGATTGGTGAACAGTCCCCAGAAATGATAGGCGCAACTTTCCATCACGTCCTGCAACGGATCGTATTGGAAGTTAAATTCAGGGCCAGTCCCCTGCTCGGCTTTCATCTTGAGCGGCAACATTCCCAGACTGTTCGAGCCATCGCCGGGCGCGCCGACGAAAACCGGAACGGCGTATTCGTAGGCGGTCGCCATCATGCCGTGTTCGATGCCGCGCGCTTCTTCGAGCGCGTGATAGAGTTTGCCCAGCCGATAATTGCGCTCGGTCGTCGTCATCTTGTGCTGGAACTCGGGCTGCGCGAATAGCCAACGCGAAACTCTGTCCTGATCTTCCAATATCTCTTCGGGAAAGCCGACGTCGAAAACGCGGATGATGCGGTTATCGCGATAAACGCCGTCGTCGCCGTTGGGGTCAATCGAGACGATGGGCCGCGCGCGCGTGCCGTCTTTGCGGACTTTGCCAAAGGCGTCGTGACCATCGTGATAGACGAGCGCATCGGTCGTCGAAATCGCGGCGACATATCCGGCGCGAATCATCGAGTTAATCCAGAATCGCGTCTGATTGGACAGGCTGCCGATGCCCGAAACGGTGAGGACGAGCGGCACTTCTTCGACGATGGCGCGATAGAGAATTTGATAAGCCGCGCTCTGCGTCGAGGCGCCACAGGCGCGCGGAAGCGCCATGAACGCCTCGTGCATGGTGAGGCATTCGTCAATCGGGCGCGTGGTGACGGGCGCGCCGAGTAAGTCGGCGTTGGTTTCTCGGCGTTTAGATTTGGAGCGCATAAATGAATGGCGAATGGCGAGTGGCGGTCAGGAGCTATTGCACCTTGATCTTCTAATCCGCTAATGTGCGACAGGCTCGTAGGGACGACCGCTTGCGGCGTCCACAGGTTTGAAATTCCTTCAACCAAACGGAAACTCGGATACAAGGACGCCGCAAGCGGTCGTCCCTACGAGCCTGTCGCACATTAGCGGATTAGAAGATCAAGGTGCAATAGCTCCTGACCTGACGTCGCGCAACACGACGCGACCTGAACTGACGTAATATGACACGACGCGACACTCGCATCCCGCATCTTACTTTGTTTTTCCGTTCACCGCGAGCAGTTCGACCTCGAAAACCAGAGTCGAATTGGCCGGAATATCGGGGCTGGGGCTTTGGGCGCCATAGGCCATTTTCGCGGGAATGACCAGCTTACGTTTGCCGCCAACTTTCATGCCGACGATGCCTTTATCCCAGCCTTCGATGACGTTACCGGCGCCCAACTGAAACTCGAACGGGCCGCGCCCATACGACTGGTCGAACACTTCGCCGTTGAGCAGCGTGCCTTTGTAATTCATGCGCAGTTCGTCGCCAGCTTTGGCGACTGGGCCCGTTCCCACGCGCACATCGGTGATTTGCAGTTGCGTCGCGGCGGCAGGTTTGGCCGTCGCGGGCGCGGGTTTCGCGGCGGGCTTAGTCGCGGGCGCTGGTTTCGCGGCGGGGTTGGCTTTATCGGCGGCGGTGAGCGGCGGGGTTTGCCCCGCGATGGCCCAGGCGTCGGCGCCGGGAATGATGACGGCGAGATAACGGTCGGTCTCGTTGAACGAGGCGCGGCCCGCCGTGCCGACACGCAACGAAACGATGCCCAGCAGTTCGCCCTGCTCGTTGAAGGCGGCTTCGCCCAACTTGGAGGCGGCATCAACGGGCAACACATAAAGCGTGCGCGGCTTTTCTATCACGGCGAGCAGACGCAGGTTCGTCACCGACGCCAGACGACTGCCCGCTTTGCCCAATCGCCCGACGATGCCGATGTTATCGCCCTGCTGCGCCATCGCGCTTGCGGTGGCAAACGGTAGCGCGGGCAAATTGAGCGGCTGGAGCGGACGCAGAAACGCCAGATTGCGCGTTTTGTCGCGCAACATCAGGCGCGCCGGAACTTCGGTTCCACCGGGCAGCACGATTTTGGCGGAGACGACGTTGGAGACCGTGCCGCTCGCGTCGGGGCTCAACGAGAACGGGTCAATGGCGGTGTTAGTCGTCATGATCAGGCCCGAAGCGTCCACGACCAAACCTTCGGCTTCGAGTTCGAGCTGTTGATCTTCGGCGCTAATGGTGACGGCGACCGTCACGATGGAAGCCGCATGAGTCTGCGCCAGATCGCGCAGACGTTGCGCCGTTTCGTCGGCGCGCGCGGCGGAAACGAAAACGGGCGCGCAAAGCAGGGAAGTGGCCAGGCAAAGGCTGGTCAGAAAAGTGGGAGTTCGCATGGGAAACAAGGTATTGGAATTTAGTGTTTACGCAGAAAGTGCGAAGGTTTTCCCTCACCCACCTTCGCGGAGCTCAGGCACCCTCTCCCGAAGGGAGAAGGATATCGGAGAGCCAAAGTCTAAGAAACTGTTTGGTAACACATTGGTCACAGAAAGTTTAAGCGTGAAACAGAATTTTGTCTTTCCGTTTAACGCGCTGATTGCCACCTTACAAGAGCTGAATCAACGTCGATTTTCTGTGACTAATGTGTTACCAAACAGTTTCTAAAGATAGCTCTTTACGGTTATATTTGCAAACTTCCTTCTCCCTTCGGGAGAGGGTGCCTGAGCTCCGCGAAGGTGGGTGAGGGAAAACCTTCGCACTTTCCGCGCCAGTTCTATTAACCGGCGTTCCAGGGCGTGGTAACTTCGTGGAATTGCGTGTCAACATTGTGGGCGATGAAGAAATTCGCGGTTTTGGGCCGCGCCTTGGCCAACGCTTCGAGCGCGGCTTGCGCTTCCTTCAAACTTGTCGTCGGCTTGCCGTTGATCGCCAACAGCAAATCGCTCTCGTGAATGCCCGCGACGCTCGCCCAACCGCCGGGCGTGATGCGCACAATCGAGACGCCTTTCTGGTCTTCGCCCGCGACGCCGCGCGCCCTATCGAAGTAGGAAATGTCGCGCAGCGCCAACCCGAAGTTGGTATCGAAGTAAACCGGCAGTTCGCGTTGCGCGCGCGGTTCGGCGCCCAGCGTGGCGTTGACGACGGTCGGTTTACCGCCGCGCAAAACCTTCAATTTGGCGCGCGTGCCGACGTTGTATTCGCGCAGCATCGCCCAAAACGCGTCCACGTTTTCGGGCGCCTCGACTTCGACGGGCGCGTCATCAACCGCCGCGATAATATCGCCCAGTTGTAGGCCGCTACCCGGCGCCAGAATCTGCGTCACGCGCACGCCCTGCGCCTCTGCGGGCAACTTCAGCAGTTCGGCCAATTCGGGCGTCACAGCCTGAACGGAAACCGGCAACCACGCGCGCGCGACTTCGACGCTGGCATCGTAAAATCCCGCGCGATTGAGACGAATCGCGCTCAACACGCGCTCGCCGCCGCGCGCGACTTCGACCAGAGCCGCCACGTCGCGCTCGCCGTCGGGCAGCTTGGCCGACAGATTTTGCAAATCCGCCACACTCGAAACCGCGACGCGGTTGAGCGCCACGATCACATCGCCTTCTTCGAGCGGCGGCTTGGCGTTGCCCGCCGAACCCTCTTCGGCCACGCCGGTTATCAGCGCGCCTTTGGTAGATTTCAGCCGCCCCTGAATCGCGGCCAAAGGCGAGATGTCGCTCGCCGTGATGTCCCAGCCCTCGATTTCGTGGCCCTCGCCGTAGGCGCGAGGCCGCGCCGTCGGCACGAGGGTCACCGACCGATTTTCATCGCCACGCTTCAGCGCGATGGCGACATTCCCGCCGACCGGCCAGCCGCCGATGCCGTTGTTGATGGCGGGCAACTGCTCGGCGAAGGTCGCGTCCAAATCGAGCGGCTTCTCTGCGCCCGCAACCTGCGCGTTCAACAGCAAATCGCCCGGTAAAATGCCCGCTTTTTGCGCGGGCGAATCGGGCAGAACTCCGGCAACCAGAACGCCGCTTGCGCCCTGCCCGTTCAGGCGCGGCTGCAACGCCAGGCCGGTGTAGGCGCGCGTCACCGAGCCTTTGGCGATGAGCTGTTCGACGACGGGGCGCGCCAACGACGCCGGAATCGCGCCCGACAAGCCGAACGCCAGTTCGTTGACGCCGACCATTTCGCCGCGCGCGTTGACGAGAGGCCCGCCCGAATTGCCCGGATAAATCGGCGCGTCGTGCGCGATCCAACGCACAATCGAACCGGTGTCTTCGTCATCCAAAGTTACGGCGCCAGAGTTGGCGCCAGAGTTGAAAATCACCAGTTCCAGATTGGAAACGATGCCCGCCGTCACCGATTGCGAAATCGCGAGGGGCGAGCCAAACGCCAGAACCGGATCGCCCACGCGAAGCGCCGTATCGTCGCCCCAGGGAATCGTGGCGAAGTTTTGACCCTCGATTTTCACGACGGCCAAATCCGCGAGAGCATCGGTGCCCACCAAGCGCGCCTCGACCTCGCGTTTATCGCTCAGCGTGACGTAAATCGCGCGCGCCGTGCCCGCGACGTGATGGTTGGTCACGATATAACCATCGGGCGAAATCAGCGCGCCCGAACCGAAACTCACGCTGCGCACCTCGCGCCCCTCTTCGGTCGAACTGTCGATAACGCGCAACCGCACCAGAGCGGGCTTGAGCCGCGCCGCCACATCCTGAATCGTCGCGGCATTGGTCGCCAACGGAGTGGCCCCGCGCGGCTCACCTTGAGCATAGGCCGTCAAGGGCGCCAAAAACGCCAGACCTGCGACGGTCAAGCTCAAGCGGTAAAAGTTAGGGTTTCTCATAAATCCGCTATTTATTGTAACGGATTGAAGCTGTCAGGCCCAGTGTTTGGGTAATCGGGACAGGGTCGTTCAGTTCTCCCAACAGAACGACCCTGCCGATTTTGCCGCAGGTCTGGCGAAACGGCACAATTTGTGATAAGAACCTAATCAACATGAATTCCGAAAAATCTCCGCGCAAGGGCAAAAACTTCCTGCCCGAAATCCTCGTCGCCGGTTTAATTCTGGCGGGCGGCGGCTGGTTCTGGTCGCAGAACCTGACGCCCGCTATTCCCCTGGCACCCGAAATGGCGGCGGCTCAGGCGCAGGAAGCGCCGCCCGCCAACTGGAAAAAGGCGCCCGAAAAAGAAGTGAAAGCCGCGCAGAAAATTATCATGACGCAGCTCGAAGCCTTCAAAGCCGACGACTACGAGGAAGCCGCCAAATATCAAGCGGCGGGCTTGCGTGATAGCTTCGGCTCGACCGAGCAGTTTCGTCAGGTCATCAAAACCAACTATCCGCAATTCGCCAACTACAAATCGGTGAAGTGGGGCAAATCGCGCATTGACGGGCCAATGCTGCAAATTCAAGTCGTCATCACCGGGCAGGACGACGTGCAAATCGCCGCGCTTTACTCGATGATAAAAGAGAACGTCGGTGAGAAAAGCAAAGAGAAACTGGAGTATCGCGTGAGCGGCGTTAGCGGTGGATCAGAACAGATTTCGGACGCGAAGACGGTCTAATTTAGGTGGCAGGGATCAGTTATCAGGAATTGGATGCTCCTACTTCTACGTTTCGCCCGCCATCGTCTTTCCCCGACAACTGCCACCTGACAACTGATCCCTGAACCAATGCTCGCCATCATCTACAATCCCGCCGCCGGACGCGGGCGCGTTTCGCGCGCCGAATTGCAACGCAGGTTGGAAAAAGCATCGGGCACGACCAAGTTTGAAATCGCCGCGACTTCGCCGACGCAAAGCGCGCGCGAGTTGGCCGCAATCGCCGTCGAAAATGGTGCGCAAATTGTCGTGGCGGCGGGAGGAGATGGGACATTGGGCGAAATTCTCAATGCGGTTCACGGCACTGGGGCCAAATTGGGCACTTTGCCGTTGGGCACGGGCAATGATTTCGCGCGCACGCTGGGCATCGGAACCGATTTAGATCGCGCCATCGAAACGCTATTTACTGGAGATTGCCGCACCATTGATGTTGGTCGCGCCGATTATAACGGGCAGTCGCGTTTGTTTCTCAACATCGCCGGTTGCGGCTTCGATGCTCTGGTTGCGCGCCGCATCAACCTGGGGCGAACCCATCCGTTGTGGCGTCATTTTCATGGGGTCGCGGCTTATCTGGCGGCCTCGGCGCTGGAGCTTCAGCGCTTGCGCCCGGCACGGTTGCGCCTGAAGTTGGACGGCCAATTGGTGGACACGCGCGCCCTGCTCTGCGCGGTCGCCAACGCGCAATCGTATGGCGGCGGCATGAAGGTCGCGCCCGACGCGCGGTTGGACGACGGTTTATTCGATATTTGCGTAATTAAAGAAGCGACGCGCGCGGAGTTTTTGCGCGCGTTTCCGGGCGTATTTCGCGGCGCGCACATCCATCATCCGCGCGTCGAAATGTTCCGCGCGCGCCGCGTCGAGCTTTGGTGCGACCGCAATTGGCCAATTCTGGTGGACGGCGAATTAGTCGGCGCGCCGCCGATGACGTTTGAAATCGTGCCGAACGCGGTCGAGATTATGGCGCCTTCGGAAATCAGACGAAAATTATGTTGAGGTGAGCGTTATGTTTAAACCCCTTCAATCCAGATGAAACACTTCGACTAACTCCTGCGCGACCGGACTGTTATCGGGATTGGTCTGCATTAGCGGCTTCATCGCGGCCCACCAGCGTTGGCAAACCTCGGTTTGCGCGACGGCGTTCCAGCGCGCTTCGTCCTCGATTTCGACGGTGGCGAACAATTGGCCGCTCGCTTCGTGCAGGAAAATCGAGTAATTGTGCGCGCCGTGCGCTTTGAGCACCGCTTCCAGTTCGGGCCAGATCGGATTGTGCGCGCGTTCGTATTCGGCGCGCTTGCCTTCAACCAATTGGAAAATGTGGGCTTTGCGAATCATTGGATTACCTCGACGCCTTCGGGCGCCTCGAACTCGGTTTCGATTTCGTCATCAACGCGCCGGTGCGAAACTTTGAGCGGGCCATGCGGCGTCGGGAACGCGCCGCGCGCCCACTGCAAATCGCCCAACTGCGGATTCAGGCGGACTTTGCTGCCGCCGTCCGAAACTTCGACGCCCAGAACGTGCTGCGACAGCCACGCCGTCGGGCCCGCCGCCCAGCCGTGACACAGGCTATGACGCCAACCTTTGTAGCAGTAATCGCCGCAGTCGCGGTGAATATCGAGCTGTTGGGGAAGGGGAATCTCGTCAATGCGCGCGGCGCCCTCGGCCCACTTCAACTCGAAGTGTTCCCAGAACGAAGTCGCGCCCAGATCGAGCATCGCGCCCCAATAGTTGCGAATCACGTCCAAGGCGCCGTCATAATCGCCCGCGAGGGCGCGCGCCTGCAACACATAATAGCCGTAAAACGTGGACAGTCCGCGTAGCGGCTCAACCGCCAGAACTTCATCGTTAATCGCCATCGCGGGCACTAAATCCGCCAGCGCCACCAGACTGCTCGCCTGCTTGTTCTCGCGCGGAATAACCAAGGTCGCGCCGCGAAGTTTTAACAGCGCATCGCGGCACAAAGCCTCGACATCCGTTTCGCCCCAGACCGCGCAGATTTGCGCGGCGGCTTCGAGCGCCATCACCAACAGCGCGACCAAACCGGCGCGCACAGCTTCGGGTTGCGGCACCGAGGGCCAGTCCAAAAACTGCGAACCGCGCCAATTCACCAGGCCATCTGCGCCGATCTGTTCGAGAATATGCGGCAGCAGATTCAGCAGATATTCGCGCTGCTGATCCAGATATTCGCGATTGCCATGCGCGACGAACCAGTCGCGCTGAATCAGAATCCACCACATCGAATACGAACCGATGCCGTTCATCCACTCGGCCTGATGGGTGTGATCGCGCACCCAATCCAGGCTTTGCGGCACGATTTCGTGCGCGCCCCACACTGCCGAAACGACAGCGATTTCGGGATGCAAATCGCCCATCCACACCAGGCGGTCGCGCTTGGGGCCGTCCCATAAAAAGTCCTGCATACAGAGCGCGACCGTATCGGCGCCGGTTTGCCAGATTTGGTTCAAACGTTCGTCATCGCACTCGAAGGCGCCGACGTGTTCGAGCGGGCGCATCAGCGTCATGGCGCGCGCGGCGACGAGAGGAATTTCGAGATGCTCTTCAAGCGAATCGAGGCGCACGAAACGAAACGCGGTCATTCCGTATTCCTGCGCGCTCATCGGCGGCAGCACGATTTTCATATCGTGGAGCGCGTGATCGTTGTTGGGCTGTCCCATCGCTTCCGACGCCGATTCGCCAAAGCGGACGCGCAACTTCACGGCGCGATTATTGGGAATCGGGCCGCACACGAGCTGTAAACCGCCGTGCAGTTCGCGGCCAAAGTCGAGCAACAGGCCGCCGCCAGGTTGCAACGTGCAACCGGGAAACTGGCCAGCGCGCGCCTGACCAATGTCGTTGGAAAGCGTAATTTCGGCGTTGTGGGCGCCTTCTTGCCACAGCACGCGCGTGGGCACCTGCGAGCGGCGAATTCGAGAATCAATACTCATGGAAAATGCGGCGAAAACCGCAAACGCGCAGTTTGCCATAAGCCGCTTTATAGCAGCGGAGAAACTTGTCCAAATGATTGGGCTTTGCATAGACCACAATGTCTCGAACGGCGCGACTGATCGCGTTGCCCAAAGTATGGAGTAGGCTCGTAAGAGCCGTTACTATGTTAGAAATCTCTATTCTTAGGAGTTACACAGTTGCCAATTTTTCTGCGAACCCTGAGCGTGAGCGACGGGCTATGCAAAACGGTCGGCCCGTCGCTTACGCTCAGGGTTCGCAGATTCGCGACCAACTGCGTAATTCCTAATTCTATTGCGCAAATCGCACCGATATAACGGCTCTCACGAGCCTACTCCATGCTTTTAGGGCTTACCATTTCGCCCCGTGGGTCAGAATCTACGGGACGGATGCGCTATAATTTCCTGCGGTGTCTCGTCCAATTTCTAACTCTTCCAACGTGCCCGCCGTCCCCCGCGACGCGGCGCTTTATTCCGACAAATGGCGCGATTTCGTGGCCGCCTCGCCCTACGGAGACGTTTTGCAAACGCTCGAATGGGGGTCGGTCAAGCGCCCCGAATGGGTGCCGATTCCCGTCGCGCTCGAAGCCGCCGGAAACTTCGACGGTTCGGCTCTCGTGCTTAAACGCAATCTGCCGGGCGGGCGCTCATTTTTCTACCTGCCGCGCGGCCCGATTCTCAATTGGAGCCGCGAAGGCTTGGCCGATTCGATGTTCGCGCGCTTGCGCGAACTGGCCCATACACATCGCGCGGCCTTCATCAAGATTGATCCGTGCGTGCCCGACCAAACGCCCGGCGTCAAAGAGCAGTTGACGCGTTTGGGCTTCGAGTTTTCGCCCGATGCCGTCGGGCACTTCGGCGGCACGCAACCGCGCTGCAATATGAAGCTCTCGCTCGAAGGTTCGCTCGACGATATTCAGGCGCGCTTTCATCAGAAGTGGCGCTATAACGCGCGCACTGCCGTCAAAAAAGGCGTCACGATTTACAGCGACACCACGCGCGACGACCTGGAAATCTTCCATTCGATTTACCGCGTAACGGCGGGGCGTAACGAGTTCACCGGGCGCCCGTTGAGCTATTTCCAGAAAATGTGGGATGCCCTCGTGCCCGCCGGAATGATGAAACTGTTCATCACCTACCACGATAGCCAACCGCTTTCGGCGGCGATTTGCTTTTTGTTGCCGCCGCAGTGTTGGTATATTTACGGCGCCTCGTCCAACGAAAAGCGCAATCTGATGCCCAATCATCTGATGCAGTGGACGATGATTCAGTGGGCCAAAGAGAACGGTTGCGAACTCTATGATTTCAGGGGCGTGCCCGACCCCGATAAAGGCGAAATGCCGCCGGGCGAAGAAGGTTTGGTGCGCTTCAAAACCGGTTTTGGCGCCGAGTTAGTGCGTTATATCGGCGAATACGATTTGCCGCTCGACAAGAAAATGTATTGGCTGTGGACGAGCGCGCGGCCTCGATTGGTGGATGCGTTGAAGAAGCTGAAGCGGTGAGGCGACTTGTGAGTGAATCTGTTTGGAAATCGCGAACGTATTTCCCTCACCCGCCTTCGTTCCTCAGAACTGCCTTGGCTCCGCCAGGCGACCACTCCCGTAGGGAGAAGGACTTTGCCGCCCCTCAAAGTTAAGAACTTTCTTCAAGGTTACACCATTCGATTCCCTTCTCCCTACGGGAGTGGTCGCCTGGCGGAGCCAAGGCAGTTCTGAGGAACGAAGGCGGGTGAGGGAAGAACCTCCGCAATTGCCCAACAAAAAAGCCCGCGCTACCTTTCGATAACGCGGGCTTTTCGTTCGCTCCATCCTACACAGCTGCGCTGCGAGCGCCATAGTTGGAAAGCACATCTTTGACGGCGCTCTCGTTGAGGCCGGTGGTGTCAATGGCGACCAGAGTGCTGCCGCCTTCGATGGCTTCGCCATAATAGCTGGACTCATGCTCGTCGTAGCCCGACTTGGCGAGGGCAGTCGCGATGAGACCAGTCGTGCCACCGACAACGGCACCAGCGACGGCGCCGCCACCGACTGCGCCCAGGGTCGTGGCCAGCAAGGTGCCCGCCGTGATGAACGGGCCGACGCCTGGAATCAACGATGCCGCGATGCCAAACAAAGCGCCGACGCCCATGCCCGCCACTGTGCCTTTGGCCACGCTCGCGCCGTCGTCATCGCCATCGTGTCCGGTCGTCAAACCTTGCTGGTCGTGGCGTGCGATAATCGACATCTTCGATTCGTCCACACCCAATTGGCGCAGTTCGTTCACGGCAGCCTCGGCGTGCGCGCGGTCGTCAAAAAGAACCGTCATACGGTTAGTCATTGAATTCATAGTTTTTATTCTCCAACCTCAAATACGAGGTTAGCATCACTGATAAGCAAAACGCTTTCCATAAGTCACGAAAACCATGAGGGAATTCCCTGTTTATGGTCGAGGGAAAATCCTGATTGCTCAGGAGTTCTTCAAGTTTTCGGGGTTCAAGCCCTGCAACCGTTCGGGCACGAACAGACCATCTTTGCGAATCAGTTCGCCGTCGAAGAAGATTTCGCCGCCACCGAAATCGGGACGCTGAATGCACACCATATCCCAGTGCACCTCGCTGCGGTTGCCGTTGTCGGCGTCTTCGTAGGCCTGGCCAGGCGTAAAATGAAAGCTCCCGGCGATCTTCTCGTCGAAGAGAATATCTTTCATCGGCTGCATAATATAAGGATTGTAGCCCATTGACCACTCGCCGATGTAGCGCGCGCCCGGATCGGTATCGAGCGTTTCGTTGAGCTTCGCGGTTTGCGAACTCGTCGCCTCAACGACTTTGCCGTCTTTCATCACCAGGCGCACGTTTTCATGGGTGACGCCGTGATCAATCGTCGGCGTGTTGAACTGCAAAACGCCGTTGGCGCTGTCCTTAACCGGCGCCGTAAAACACTCGCCATCGGGCACGTTGTGAGTGCCGTAACAGGGAATCACGCCGATGTCTTTGATGCTAAATTCCAGTTCGGTGCCCGGCCCGACGATGCGAACCATATCGGCTCTTTCCATGCGTTCGACCAGAGGTTTGACGGCTTCTTGCATCCGGCTGTAATCGAAGGTGCAGACCTGAAAATAGAAGTCCTCGAACGCTTCGGTGGACATCTGCGCGTCCTGGGCCATCGAAGCCGACGGATAGCGCAAAACGCACCATTTGGTGTGTTTGACGCGCTGCTCCATGTGAACCGGATGCGCCCAGTGTTTGGTGTAGAGCTTCATTTTATCGCTCGGCACATCCGAAAGTTCGGCGGAGTTATCAGCGCCGCGAACCGCGATATACGCCTGAGCCTGCTCCATCTGATGCAGACCAACGGCGCCGTTGAGCTGCATAATGTCGTCGGTCGCGGTCTGAAACAAGGCGCGCGTGACGGCACTCTGGCGCACGTTAATCATCGGGTTGCCGCCCGCGTTGGCGGCGGCGCGCACGATGGCGACGGTGAGTTCGGCGGGCACATCGGTGGCTTCGATGAGAATGTTTTCGCCCGGCTGCAAGCGGGTCGAATGAGTGATGAGCAGGTCGGCGAGTTGATCGAATCTGGGGTCTTTCATGGGTTGTCGGTGGAGATAGAGCAAAGCGGTCGCCGGAGAGCGGAGGGCAACAGATTAGCTTTGCAGCGGTTCTTTCTTGGGCACGCCGACCGCGCGCGGAAACGTTTTGGGCGTCGGCGATTTCTTCTGGATGATCGTCAGATGATAGGTCATCTCGCCGCCGGGCAGTTCGTAAGCGCGCACTTCCTGCACCACGCCGCCCAAACGCGCGAGCGGCCATTTGAACTGGCGCGCTTCGGCTTCGGCGTCTTTGCCTCGCCACAATACGGCATAACCATGCGGCGCCACGAACGGTAAGGTTAGCTCGGCGACTTCGGTTAAGCTACCGACGGCGCGCGCGGTCGCGACGTCGAATTTCGCGCGATATTTGTAGTTTTGGCCCAGGATTTCGGCGCGCTCGCATAAAACGCGCGCGCGCAGGTCGAATTTCTCGTTCATCTGGCGGATGAACTCGCATTTCTTGTTGACCGATTCGATGAAGGTCAAGCGCAGTTCGCGGGGCCGCGCGACGGCGAGCGGCAGACCGGGGAAACCGGCGCCCGCGCCCACGTCAACGACGGTGCGTTCGCCGTCGAAGATACGGGTGTTGAGGCCTTCGAGAGAATCGAGAATGTGTTTGTTCCAGGCGGCGTCGGGTTCGCGAATCGAAGTCAGGTTGACGCGCGTGTTATAGTCGAGCATGGCGGCGATGAGTTCGCGCAGGTTGGATTCGATGATGGGCGTAAGGTCGAGAGTTGGGGGCATAAGGGGTTACGAATTGTGGGTGATGAGTGATGGGTTGCGGGTGAACGGTGCGAATGCGTGCGCCCCACAACTCATCACTCGCAACCCACAACTCGTCGTTAATCGTCCGCATCCACTTCGCATTGCAGCCGAATCTCGCGCAGAACCATCGAGGGCAAAGCCGAAATCATTAACGGCGCCATCGTTTATGGCGAAGCCGACGGCTTTTTGCCCGCGCTGGCCAAAGCCGAAATCATGATCGCACTCGACCGCTACGCGCGCCAACGCGGAAGAGGTCGCGCGTTGGGCGGATTGGTGGCGTTTCGCGTGGATTTACCCCATCGCAAATCTTTTTGCGCTGATGCCGCTTACATTCGCCAAAAGCGCGACGGCAACATGGGCGCGGTCGAAGGCGCGCCAGTTTTCGCCGTTGAAGTGCGCAGCGAAAACGATTATGGCCCCGCCGCCGAACGTGCCATCGCGCGCAAAATCGAAGATTATTTCGCGGCGGGCACGCTCGCCGTGTGGGACGTAGATTTATTGGGCGAAAACGTCGTCACGCTGCATTTGCCCCATGCCGCGCCGCAAATCTTCCGGCGCGGCGAAACCGCTGGGGCGGGCGACGCCCTGCCCGACTGGACGATGGACGTGGACGAAATTTTCGCCTGAGACGTTG